>VOFC01002107.1_pt1 | contig 78692 bp, 63 predicted proteins | sample 5384161 | NCBI WGS metagenome assembly VOFC01 (sample SAMN12384722, study PRJNA508395) | human gut metagenome | isolation source: healthy gut B | host: Homo sapiens | reverse complement strand
CTATATCCAACACCTCAGATAAAACGAATCTGAATCATCACTCCATAAAGATTAAAATCGAAAAGAACCTTATCAGTATCCTTCTTTAGAAAACGCTTTTTCCCATCTTGCCTAATCTCCGAAACTCTGTTTCCCACAGATTTTAATACCATAGTCAGTGGTTCTGTAAATAATTGTGCATTCATATCCAAATGAGGAGTTATGTTATAGCCGTTTTCTAGCACATTCAAGCGATTTTTTTCTCGTTCTTTTGTTATAAGCAACTACCTCTCTAAATGTACCCACCCATATTTCATTTTCCATAGCCTTTACCTATTCCCACAATATTTCAGGATTTTGAAAAGCATTATATCCCTGCGATATTCCATGTATCATTGCCAACTCCCCATCTACCGGAGCTTACCAAGCTTTCCACCCATTTATCTAAAGACGCAGGAGTCGATTTCAACTTATCTCCCCCGATGTGATATTGTTCGGTACATGTACCTACCCCTGTTCCTATCAAATGTATAACTAATAGCACACACTCTGTCACCCTTATAAGGTGCCACATAAACATCTTGTGTGAACCCGTTATCCCTGATCTCAGCCCCTGTCTGTTTCACCAATTCTATTCGAGGCGATGATTCCGGCATAGAAACATGCTCTTCATATACTCCCGGACGGACAAGTATAGATATTGTTTTCTTGCTCCCACCAACTGCCGCATTCACTGCTTCCTGAACTGTAAAGAAATCCCCACTCCCATCTTTCGCCACCACATAATCATAACGTCGCACATATTTTGCCAAAGCCGGCACTTCTTCCATCAAAGCGTCCACAACCAACCCGGCAACTATACGTCCACCATATATATTCAAGTGAGTATTGTCAATTTTCCCTTCCGGATAAAATTCATATTGTCCTGCTGGAATCCACATAAACAATTTTCTTGAATTCTCGACTCCCATACCGGTAACCAAGTCATGGGTCAATTTATTCAAATCAATAAAAGGTACATTCATTTCTCCGGCCACCCGACGGGGAGATTCCAGATATTCCCATGGGTATCAACCAATACCGGACCTTCTTTTTCATAACTACCCTTTATCTCCGTCACACCTTTAGGAAGGGGGAAATTACGACGAACTATAGAATTGAACAGTACAGGATTTCCTCCCTTAGCACGTGTTTCATTCACAAAACGTCTTAAATTATCATCAAAGGTACTTCCGGATTCTGTATGTAATGTGGCTCTAGGTTTCTCATCATTATGTCCGAATTGAATAAATACATAATCACCTTTATGAATTTTAGAAAGCACTATGTCCCAACGTCCTTCATTGATAAAACTGAGTGAACTTCGTCCATTCATAGCGTGATTATCCACCACAACCTCTTCCGTAAAATATCCGGGAAGCATTTGTCCCCAACCACGCTCTATATTACCATTCTTCAGACTTTTATTCGCCATGGTAGAATCACCAATCATAAAAATAGTAATGGGGTCTTTTCTCTCAGCAATAAAAGCCGATAACAGGAGTAAAGCACATAAAACAAGTAATACTTTTAATTTCATGTTTTTCATATACATTTTATAAGTTAAAAGATTTAGGCAAAAGTAAATAAGAACAAGAAAGAAACCATAAAAAATGATACAAGAATATAGAAATTTGCTCAAAATCAATAGTTCAATTACTCTTTCAGTAAATAAGAACTAATAAAAAGATGTTCAAACAACATCAATTTGCCACTTGAACATTTTTTCAATTCTTCAAGTTCATATCGAAACATTGAAGGTTCTCCTCAATAGACAAACTCTTCCAAAAAGACAAAATAATGAATGTCCAACTGTCAGAATGATGCAGGCAAAGAAAGTAATTGATACATCAATGTATGTGCCATACGTTCTTGACCATTGGTATTAGGATGCAAACGATCATAGCCCGAATCATAGAAATAAATAAGTTGTTCTTCAATCATCGGATTCATACCTGTAACCGAATTAAAATCTATTACAGGAATTCCCCACAAATTACCTGCTTCCTTAATGGCCTGTACATAAGCGTCCACATATTCTCCGCATTTATTCTGATAGCTTTCATCCGGTTGTACATTCTTTTCGCCGAATTCCGCTAAAGAACGATGCAATGGGGTCAACAAAACAATTTGTTTATCGGGAAACAATTTTTTCAAATGACTCAAACCAATATTAATACGGCCTTTATACGTATCATTCGTCATTATAGGAACACGCCTTTTACGCGTTTCCAGTTTTTTAGTTTCACCACGGGCAGCCATCACCTGCTCTTCTTTCTCTGTAAACCAAGTCCCGACAGGTACACTGCTATTAAAATCATTTGTCCCCATCAAAACCACAATGGCATCAACCTCTTCTCCATGCTCCTTTTTCAATTGTTCTGCCTGACGGGGTACATCATTCCATTGACGTCCACTCACTCCATACACATAAGGAGTGATATCCAACCATTCTTTCAAAAAATCCCAATACTTTTTTATGTTATCTCCATAACAATTGGGATCAGTTATCGAGTCTCCTATATAACCAACCTTTTTTCCATACCATGGATGCCGGATATAACCTTTATTACATGATTCTTTTCCACAGAGAGACGTTTCCTGTCCGTGTAACAGCAACGGACACGCTAATAAAAGAGCAAATACAATAAACTGTCTGTTTTTCATAAGTAACTGTTATTTTTTCAATCAGTAAAGTGACATCAAAGATATAAAATAAGAAATAGAAAAACAGCTATCACATACTTTTATTTTCATTTGCCCTCTTCTATCATTCATAAGACAAAAAGTCCGAAAGGTCATAATAAACAAAACTTTACATTTTTAAATTAATTTGTTAACAAGGTGCGATATATTTATAAAGCATGTTATAAAACGGTGAAATACAGACTAAAAACTTGCTATTATAAACAAAGTCCGTATCTTTGTAGTGTGTTTTTCATAGTATTAGATTTAAGGTTAACAAAAGATTGGCTGTCTGGGATAGATAGCCTTTTTTTATGCTTTAAAACAGGAGAATTTCTTCATAAAAAATTCAATATCCCAACAATCGCATTCTTCAAATTCTACCCAACCGAACACAACAAAAGTCAATAAGAAAAAGCAATACGTATATCTATCCATCGAGGCAATTTATGAATTACCTAGTCTTAACTAACGTTTATCCTATATATTTTTTGATTTATTTCAATAAAAGAAGACACTCTCATCACTGAGAATGTCCCCTATATTTAAACGAAACTTTAAAGAGAATTTATATATTTCAAATCTTATCTTCTATTCCACCATACTCGTTGCTCACGGCTATCATCACCATTCAAATCTGCTTTCACGGCAGCTTCATAATTTTCAAGATTACCTTGATAAATTTCGCTATCAAATTGATGGCGATAAGGGATGTGATCAATCGTTGTACAAACCGGACCGACTTCTAGTTTCGGAATATCAAAACGACGCCAGTCAGACCATGCCTCAAAACCATCAGCCATGAAGCCACTGATCCAGCGCTGAAGAGCAATTTTATTAATTTTATCAGCATCAGTACCCGTATAAGCAACTGCTTCCTGTGCCAAATATTCATCAACACCTTCGGCTCCCCATTGTTCAAATGATGCCTTCACACCGGCTGCATAAAGTTGGGCAGGATCAGCTTGAATCCAGCCACGTTGAGCAGCTTCAGCCTCGATAAGTAGCATACGAGAAGCAGTAATAATAGGGAAAGTAGAGGTTACCTGTGTGAGCGAAGGATTATAAAAACAGCAGACTTTATTCCACGTGTTCACATCTGCAGACTCAATACCCAAAGGCATACCTTGGTATTTATCAAAATTCTTCAAGTCTTCATCCGTTACGCCCGCCTCTGCCTGTGTCTTACCGAAAGGAATCAGTGAACAAGTAGAGAACAGACGGTTGTCCTTCAATTCCTTCAACTGATCTACATAATACTTATTAGGAACAAAATTATAATTATGGTTTACGCCATTATAATATAAATATCCCACAGTATTGGCCTCAAAAGTATAATTCAAATTATAGGCATTTTCTTCAATACCGCCATCAGCGTAAGCTTGAGCAAAACGCGAGCGTCCTTCGGCAGGATCCACATCTGCCAGTTTTATAGCAAGCATCATACGGGTAGAAGCATTCAGTTTCTTCCATGCACGAATGTCACCATCGAACAGGATGTCGGCTGTGCTCAACGAGCCACTTTCATTAAACTGATTATACGCTTCCCTCAAATCGGCATCTAACTTAGCATAAATCGTTTCCTGTGAATCAAATACCGGAGTAAAATTTTCCTCACCTGCCTGAAATGCTTCTGTGTAAGGAAGTGGCCCTAGAGCATCTGTAAGGTGCATATAGATGAATCCCATCAATGTACGTGCAACCGCAATCTGATTAGCATTATCACCAAACTGTACAATGGCAGGTTTACCTTTTTCAGCCTCATCACTATTAAAGTCAATAATCTTCTGGCAGTTCTTCAACGGATAAAGATAATAAGAACTTGTACTCATAGTAGGTCCGCCAAACGCACCATACTGATTATTATTTTTTTCTCGGACATATACCCCGGATACATTTGCGTCCACGGGTAATAATAATTTGAGTTCATAGAGAAGTATTTCACATAAGTACAAGCGTATGTAAACAACATACCAGTATTAGCCTCCGACGGTTCATTGGGATCTTTGTTAATATCGCCAAAGTCAGTCATATCACACGCTGTGAATGTTGCTGCAAAACTCAGAGATAAAAGTAATAATTTAATATATTTCATAATGATTCTTCGTTTTATGGTTTAAAAAGCAAGATTAACGGTAAAACCTATCGAACGGGTTGCAGCGGCATTACCACCTTCAAAATATCCCATACCAATTTCAGACACATCCACATTAGGACAAGCTGAGTAGATCAACCATGGATTGGAAGCATTAATTGCCACACTGGCACGACTCAGACCGATATTTAGTTTCTTCAAAGTTTGTGACGGGAAAACATACGACAATGACACTTCACGAAGTTTCACGTAAGTACGGTCATACACCCATTCTTCCCATACACGGGAAGCTGTGGTATAATATAGTTTAGCATTGACATAGGTATCTACCTTATTGCCATTCTGATCCACACCAGTCATGTGGATACCACCACCTTTGCTTACCGGTTCACGAACATTGACGCCACGGTCATTAAGTTCAGCTGTTTTATCAAGAATACCGCTACTGCTACCCCACATATTAGTATAGGATACAATCTGTCCGCCTACAGAGAAATCAATATTAGCCGACAGACGGAAATTCTTAAAACTGATACTAGTATTAAAACCACCAGTGAAATCCGGATGGAAGTTACCCAGTTCATCTAGTGTATTCTGATTGTAAGTAGGTACATATTCACCACCATACAACGCCTTCTGCGAAGCACTCAATTCATGGAAGATTATATTGCCATTGTCATCACGTTCCCATGTATTACCGGTTATCACACCAAGTGATTTACCAACCATAGCATAATTATACAAACGAGTTGTGAATGAAGTCCAATAAATAGAGTAAGAATCCACTCCATCAGCTAGTTCCACCAGTTTATTACTATTCTTCGCTATATTGAAATTCATTTCCCATTTCCAGTTCTTAGTGGAAACAGGCATCCCGCCCAAACTCAATTCAACACCCCGATTACGAATTAAACCAGCATTCATCTTACGAGTGGAATACCCCGATTGCGGAGCAGAGGTTACGGAGATTATCTGATCTTTGTCATCCCGGGTATAATAGTTGAAATCACCCCATAAACGATTATTGAACAAACGGAATTCCGTACCTATTTCATACGAAGTGGAAATAGACGGCTCGATATTATAATTTTTCTGAGAAGAAGGTTCATACATTGTAACATGTGAACCATAACTGGTATCCAGCGAATAAGTAGGATAAATATTGTAAGCATTGAGCGTAGTACCTACTTGAGCCGCACTAGCACGCAGTTTCCAAAAGTTCAGCCATTCTGCATTCACCCATTTGTGAGCAAGGACAGAAGCGGAAAGGCCACCATACCAATAGCTGTTATGATTAGGACTCAATGTGGAAGACATATCGTTACGAACAGAAGCGTCAAGAAAATAAGTATCATCCCAGCCCATGGTAGCTGTGGCATAAACACTACGTTCTTTGTAATGTGTTTTCTCATTATAGGCCAAGGCAATAGTACCCGATGAAGCAGCCAAATTATAATAATTATCCAAAGACAAGTCATAATTTGTATTGGTGTATGCATATAAATTATCGTACGTATAGTCACGTGCTTCTGCAAAAAGAGCTGCGTCTACCGTTAGTTTATCTTTAAAAAATGATTGTCCCCAAGTTAAACGTCCTTGTACAGTCAAATCAATCAAACAGCTTTGATCCTGACGATAATTTGACCGGAAATTAATAGATCCTGAAGGGCGTTCTCGTTCCAATTTGTAACCACGTATGTTACCATTTACGCGTACCCCTGCCTTCAAGTTATAAGGAAGGTCCACAGACACATCACCACTGAATACATTCCATTGATAAATGGTGCGATGATTATATTCATGAAATAAAGCATACGGATTATCATGGAATGCAGCACTTTGATTATTCACACTGTTGATATTCCACGTCCTCCATGATCCGTCCGGACGTTTATAGTCCTTATAATCTTTTAAATTGACATTGGTCTGTCCCCATTGGGTATATTCCTGCAAAACGGTACGTGAACCGTTATATCCACTTTCGGCAGCATTATGATCCTGACGATAAGTATATTTATAATCCAATGACACATTCATCCACGGTGTGGGTTTGAAATTTGTCTTGAACCCTAAGAAACGGCGAATAGCATCCGAATTGGGCTGCACACCAGTACGATAGCTATTGGTGAAAGAAACACGGGTATTAAAATCTTTCACACTCTTTGAAAACGAAACGTTGGTTGTATTGGTTACACCAGTCCGATAAAGATCTCTCAAATCCAATCCATGTTGCCAAGTGGCTGGTTTTCCATAATGACCACTGGTTTCGTCTAATGACAACGGAGTGACATATTTCACAGCCGGATCGTATGCAGCTCCCCAAGAAGTGTCCTCATTATAATCGTACACATAAGCACCTTGCAAACCGGGAATATCACCACTATACAAATCATAAATATCCTGAGCCCTGTTACCTTTTTCCGTACCTCCATATCCTCCACCACCATACAGCTTCTGCATATTGAAATGATTATAGTAAGTTTCGGCCTGCAATGTATGACTTACTTCAAGCAACCCTTTCTCACTTTGTCCCGCCTTAGTAGTTATGATGATAGCACCTGCACCACCACGCGAACCATAAAGGGCAGTAGCCGCGGGACCTTTCAATACGTTTATGCTTTCCACATCATCCATATTGATAGAGTTTTTGTTAGTGATAGCACCATCTACCACATAAATAGGTTCATTGGCTGGATTATCCGACTGGGACGAAGAAGGAATGGAACCTGCACCACGCAAAATAATAGTACCTGCATCAAAACCAGAACTGGCACCACCTATAAAACGTGCTCCCGACACTTTACCGGCCATAGCATTACCCAAATCGGTCTGTCGTGAAATAGTTAGATCCTCACCTGCCACCTTTTGTGTAGAATAACCCAACGCTTTTTGTTTACGGTTCAATCCTTGAGCAGTTACAACCACTTCATCCAACACTTTTGTGTCCGACTTCATTGTTACAGTAATAGTACCACGCTGAATTCCAACTCGCTGAGTAATCATACCCAGATAAGAAACAATCAGCGCTTTGGCATCTGTAGGAACATTATTGATAGCAAACTTGCCATCTACATCCGTAATTGCTCCCATAGTAGTCCCTTCCACTAAAACAGACGCACCTATTATCGGCTCACCATCATCCGCAGAAGTTACAACTCCTGCAACTGTTTTAGGCGCTTGAGCCATAGAGAAGCCGATACCCAACCACAGACAAGCTAGTAACATTAACACTTTTTCTTTCATACTCACTCTCTTTTAATTAAACATTATCCAAGTTCTTTTGGAACTTAGTTCTATAAAAGAGGAAAGTACAAGAATTCATTTCTTATAAAAAACGCCTAAATATTAGTCGTTCCAAACAATATTCAACTGTTAAAAGAGTAATTTCACACAAAGGATAAATAGTTAAAGAAATAAAAAACAAGGTACTTTATTTGGAACAAGATATCTGAAGAAGAAAATGATTATCTTGACAATTTTCATGTATTTCACATCATTTTATACTAAAAAATAAAATAATTACCTTGCATCTAACAAATATCACAACTAAACAATACTTATGAATAAAAAAATATCATAGACAAAAAATAATAGACTTATTCTTTTATTTTTAATAAAATTTTATATCTTTGCAATATTATTAATAAAATGAGTTCCAAAAGAACTTATGCTTACCGTTCTCCTCTATTCATTAAGTCCACCATACTTATATTATTTCCCCCTTCTGCTTGATACACAATATATTATGAATATTTTTTTTAGTCACTTTCTACTTATACTCTACCATTAGCATAATCAGCACTTTAAAAATCAGGCTATTATCTATTTAATATTCTATTTATTTTCTACTTATATGAACCATAAAACGATCAATCGTTTTCTTTATTACACAATTACAGTATTTATCAATCTACTAAATTCTAATCGGTCAAACTCGCAGGCGCGCCCCAATAAAGGCTAACAATTGATATAACCTTCCACCTGACATACGCATATCAGCTAATATTTGCCATATCGGATGCCCTATCACACCATAATCACAGTACCCTACTATCTTATCTCCTATCCCTCACTGCTGCAAAGCTTCAACTGGTCCGGAAGCATTTCTGCATTTTCCATCTACAGGAATAGAAGAAAAAGTCTCTTTCTCCGCAAAAATCCTCTTCTTTTCTGGAGAACAAAAAGAGGAGGAGTCCTTTTCTTTTTTGCTCTGCTTTACTTTGTAACTTCATGTTTTCATGTCCACATTTTCCGTTGAAATGCCTACGTTACTACCATCCACATACAAATTCTTGTATTTTGAAATCTCTATCAACAAGTAATCAGTACTCACCTCTACACGCTTCCGTTGTTGTGCCGCCTCAAAATAATGGTCCTGTATACTTTCCGAAGTAAGAATTCCATTTTTTTCGTATTGGGCTTTACTAAAAAATCCACGTTCCAACAGTGCATCCACTACTTGCTGTACATAATCGGCCGTACATCCTTCGGACAATCTGCGAGTAAAAAGCAGACACCTATCCTCTCCCCAACAGCAAAAATATCCTTTGTGGTAAATACGTGCCAATAAATGCAATACAAGCAATGTAGCCCAACTCTTGTTCCACCAACAATATTTTATCATTCTCGAAGAAATCCACACTCAGGTAGAAAAATTCCAATCCGGTTGTTTGTAATGCCATATCGATATTTTTTATTGATGACAAATATAGAAAGAAACCCAGACGGAATGACGCGATTTGGCACAATAATACGCAATAATGCACAATTGATGCTCCACACACATCTTAAATAGTAACCGGAAAGATATACGATAAAGACGAAAGATATATTATCTTACATGGGTATCATTATAGATGTTACAATTTTATCAAATATACATAGAAACAGATAGATGTATACAAAAAAAAAAAGAGAAACTGACTCCAAAAGAAAACAGTATCTCTTTTTTATCTTATAAGATTCTTCTCTATTATTCTTCCGTATAACGTTCAATAGTCTGACCACGATCAGGACCTACCGAAACAATCTTGATCGGGGTTTCCAGCTGTTCTTCCAAGAAAGTGACATACGCATTGAATTCTTCCGGGAATTCATCCTCACTGGTCATCTTGGTCATATCAGTCTTCCATCCGGGCAGCTCCGCATATACAGGTTCCAGCCCCTCACTAATATCATAAGGGAAGTAATCAATTTCCTCACCATTTACTTTATAAGCCACACATGCTTTGATGGTTTCGAAATCATCCAACACATCGCTCTTCATCATAATTAACTGAGTCACCCCGTTTACCATGATAGAATACTTCAAAGCTACAAGATCAATCCAGCCACAACGACGTTCACGACCTGTCACCGCACCATACTCATGACCTAAATCGCGGATTTTCTTACCAGTTTCATCAAACAGTTCGGTAGGGAAAGGACCTGCCCCCACACGGGTACAATACGCTTTCATGATACCGTATACATTACCAATTTTATTAGGACCGATACCTAAACCGGTACAAGCACCTGCACAGATAGTATTAGAAGAAGTAACGAATGGATAAGAACCGAAATCAACATCGAGCATAGTACCCTGCGCACCTTCACAAAGCACACTCTTACCCGACTTCAGAAGATTATTGATTTCGTGTTCACTGTCCACCAAATGGAACTGTTTCAGGTATTCGATACCCTCCAACCATTGTTTTTCCAGTTCGGTTATATCATATTCATAATTCAAACTTTTCAAGATCTGTTCGTGGCGTGCCTTTGCCTTTCCATACACTTCTTCAAAATTATGAAGGATATCACCTACACGTACACCGTTACGACTCACTTTATCAGTATAAGTAGGACCTATACCTTTTCCGGTAGTTCCCACTTTGGCATCTCCTTTAGCAGCTTCATAAGCAGCATCCAGAATGCGGTGAGTAGGCAAAATCAAATGAGCTTTCTTTGAAATGTGCAAACGTTCTTTTAGGGGGTGTCCGCTAGCCTCCAAAGCTTCAGCCTCAGCCTTGAACAAAGCCGGATCCAGTACCACACCATTACCAATAATGTTTACTTTATTTCCTTGAAATATTCCGGAAGGAATGGAACGGAGCACATATTTCTGGCCTTCGAATTCCAGTGTATGACCTGCATTCGGACCTCCCTGGAAACGAGCTACCACATCATAACGGGGAGTCAGAACATCGACAACCTTTCCTTTGCCTTCATCACCCCATTGCAAACCTAACAAGACATCTACTTTCATGTTTCTTCGTTTTATGTTACTTATCTTTTTTCTTCCTACGCTTGGCCCAAGTACACTTGCTGCATACACCATAGATATATAAGGAATAGTGCGAGGCATGAAATTTCTTCAGTTTCGTATTGGCAATGGCTTGTTTCAGATTCTCATCCTGAAATTCGGTCACTTTGCCACATTCCGTACATATCATGTGATGATGGGTTTCATTGTTGTACGCACGCTCGTACTGGGAAGAATTGCCGAACTGATGTTTAATAACCAATTTTGCATCGATAAAAAGAATGATGGTATTATAAAGAGTAGCCCGGCTTACCCGGAATTTCCCTTCATTTGCCATATAATTATAAAGCGTATCAATGTCAAAATGACCTTTAATGGAATAGATAGTATCGAGTATAGCATATCGTTCAGGTGTCTTCCGATGCCCGTTAACCTGCAGATATTCTGTCAAGATCTGCTTTACCTTATCTTTCACATTCTCTTCCATCACAGATTTCAGTTCCGCCGTCAAAGTTAAGCCTTTTTATGATAACATGAAAGTTTAATGCCAATATTCTGTTTCTAATTTTATTTCTCCAGCCAAAGAAGCTATTTCTACCTTATCTGATTTGGTTAATGGAGCCAACAACCGATTCACCTTTTTGCCATTTTCCTTGCTTTGAACGGCAAACTTCTTCAAAGCAGTAGCAGCTGCTTTGCGGGGCAGCACTCCCTCGCTTTGTAAAGTGGCCATTGCCTGATCCAAAAATTCAGCTTCCGAACGCTCAGTCAGCTGATTTCCCTTCATCAACAGCCTTGCCATCAGCATAAAGCCACATAACTGAAAATATTCACGCTCATCGGCCATCCATTCAAAAGCCTTCTCCGAAGCATAAGGTAAATATTGGAACAAACTCATGCAAGTCAGTTCCGCTATTTCAGGATAGCGCATATCTTCTACCCATATATCAGCTATTTCCGGATAAAATGTTTCTACCGGCTGTAACATTCCCGCTAGAATTTTACATTCACGGATATTTTCTTTCCATAAAGCTTGCGCCACTTCATGATTTTTTTCATAACGAGCAGCTATTTCTCTCAAACGCGGAAGTTCGATGCCAAAATTCAGTTTATAGTCTAATCCCTTCTCACGCATACTTTGGGAAACCACCCCATTCATAAACAAACGGAATTGCCCCTTTATGTCTTTTATTGTTTCGCGTACATCCATATTTATTCTTATTCATTTCTATAAGGAAGATTCGCAAATTCTTTGCTATAACGTAACATTTGCTCCGCGTAACCTTCATTATAAGATACTTTTACATCTATAATATTTCCATCCTTATCTGTCACGGCCTCATATACAGGATTTACAAAACCTTTGTAAGGAGCCAGATGAAGTTTTTCATAACGTGCCAATATCTCGGCGTGCAAAACCGGATCTATTTTCACCGCATACTTTTCGACCAATTTACGGGCAGCCTCAAAATCTCCTTCACTTTTAATGCGTTGTATCTCAGCCAGCAACTGTCCGAACAGAGTGCGCAATTTTTGATAATCGTTTATCTTCACATACGTTTTTCCATCCTTCTTAACCAGTTCAACCACCTTATCTGCAGCACCTTTCTCAAATGTCCACCGCGCAATGAGCTGGCGGTTACGCATGTGTGCTTCCTCTACCATATTACCTAACTCGATGCGGACTAACTGGGTCATCAGACCATTCATCATATAAGTATAATATTCTGCTTTAAAGGCATCTCCATCCGGTGTAAGCCCCAACTCTACCATTTTGTCATCCGGCAGATAGTACAAACCGAATAAATCGGCACGTGCCTCTTCTATCGTAGATCCATACGCTTTCAAAGCATCCTGATCTACTCCCGGTAACAACTGGCCAGAACCGTGCCCCAAACATTCATGCAAATCAGTATGTAAATCCCCTGTAAGATCTGCATATTTCTTTATCCATTCTTTCTCTTCGGCACCGCAAACAAATTCATCTGTAAATCCATTACCATGAGCCGCTTTATTATAGGCATCAGTCAGATTTCCGATGGTTACAGACTTAGAACCATGCACACTACGAATCCAGTTGGAATTAGGGAGATTAATCCCAATCGCTGTAGCAGGATACAAATCCCCCCCCAGCATAGCGGCTGTAATCACCTTGGCCGACACACCTTTCACTTCCTTTTTTTTAAACCGATGATCTACAGGTGAGTGATCTTCAAACCATTGGGCATTAGCGCTGATAATTTCCGTGCGCTTGGTTGCTTCCAGATCTTTAAAATTCACAATGGACTCCCAACTAGCTTTCAGTCCTAACGGATCTCCATAACTTTCAATAAAGCCGTTAACAAAATCCACGCGTGAATCCAAATCCTTCACCCACGCAATAGAATATTCATCAAAATCTTTCAAGTCCCCATTCTTATAAAATCGAATTAATTTTTCGATAACTATTTTTTGTTGTGCATCTTCTGCCACACCAAGAGCCTTATCCAACCAATAAATGATCTTATCAATGGCTTGCCCATACAATCCTCCAGATCTCCAGACCTTTTCTTGTACTTTTCCGTCCTCCTTCACTAAACGGCTGTTCATACCAAACATTACCGGCATCATATCATCCGGATTCTTCAAATTATGATAAAAATCTTCCGCTTCTTTCTGGGTTACCCCTTCGTAATAATTTGCAGCCGAAGTCAGGACCAAATCTTCCCCGTCTGCCTGATTCACACGTTTAGGCATCATTTCAGAATCAAAAATCACCGGAAAGACTTCTTCACAAAGTTCTTCCACTGTTTCCCCTTTACCCAAAGGTAACTTCAATGCATCCACACTATTCAATGCATCCCTAAAAAATTCCGGAGTGAAACCTGGTACGAACTTATCTGAAGCATAATGATGATGAATTCCGTTAGAAAACCATATGCGTTTCAGATAAGTTTCCAAATTGACGAAATTCACATCTGTACGATCTCCCTGATACTCTGTATATACGGTTTCCAACATTTTACGAATAAGCAAATTGTATTTGCCATTCTGATCAAACAAAATATCACGGCCTTGCAAAGCAGCTTGTGACAAATAGTAAATCAACTTTTTTTGTTTCAAACTCAGTTCTTCAAATCCATACACTTTATATCGAAGTAACTGTAAGTCGGCAAATTGTTCAACCGTATAATCAAATTCCTCCATTTCATTCATGCTTTTATCTACTTCATTGCAACCAACCTGTTTCATTTCTACAATTAACGTTTTCATAATTCGTGAGCCGAAACAAAAAAAGGAAAACAATTGTTTTCCTTTTTCTTAATTATAATGTAGCAAATTATGCTCTTATTTCTTTTCTTGATTTCTCTTACGATAGCCATTAGGAGTCTCACCCACATTCTTATAAAACGCAGCATAAAAAGATTGGCGATTAGCAAAACCTACCATTGCACTGATCTCTTCCACATTCTTATCCATATAGCGTTTATCAACTAAAAGATGCAAAGCATCTTTAATACGATATTCATTCAACAAACAAGAATAATTCATTCCGAAGCGGGAATTCACTACAGCTGACAAATAACGAGTATTTGTCTTTAATTCTTTCGCCAAATCTTTTGCTGAATAATTAGGGTCTTTGTACTTTTTCTGAACAACTACAATGTTCAAAATCTTATCATACAATTCATCGGCAAGTTCTGCTCTAATCAGAGATCTGTAAGCAGCCTTTTTCTCTTTCTTTTCTCTCAGGTTATACGGTTTTTTCTTAGGAGCCGCTTCCTGGGTTTCTGATTTTTTTTCCACGTCGCTCATCAGTTAATTTTTCTTTTAATTTTTCGTTGTTTGGTTAGTTATATAAATGCAAATATCTAATTTTGGACAAATGTGGGAAAAGTTTTTTTCATATGCAACTTTTTTTGCTTAATTTATTTCTTAAATAATCACAACACTTTGTTTTTTAAGTGGCAAAAAAGTTTATTTGTCCAATCTACAATAACCAATCTCTTTTTAAGCAGTAATTTCAAAACAAATGAATTATGAATAAAAGTATATCTTATTTACTATTATTAGGCAGAGATCCCTACCAAATCTAAAGATTTTACTACCTTTGTAACCAATTACATTTTAAAATAACAAACAGATATGTTCCAAACTCTAAAAAACTACTTTGGATACGATAGTTTCCGTCCTTTACAGCAAGATATTATTCAAAATATATTAGCTCAAAAGGATACTTTGGTATTAATGCCTACAGGAGGAGGGAAATCCATCTGTTATCAATTACCGGCTTTACTGATGGAAGGTACGGCCATTGTCGTTTCACCCCTTATTTCTTTAATGAAAGACCAGGTGGAAAGTTTACAAGCAAACGGAATTGCAGCACGGGCACTGAACAGCAGCAATAATGAAACAGAAAATATAAACCTACGTCGCGAATGTCTTCAAGGAAAAATCAAATTACTTTATATTTCACCTGAACGATTACTTATAGAAACAAATTTCCTGCTGAAAGATATCCAAATTTCTTTATTTGCCATTGATGAAGCTCATTGCATCTCACAATGGGGACATGATTTCCGGCCTGAATATACCCAATTAAAGGTATTACGTAATCAGTTTCCCAAAGTACCGATTGTAGCATTGACTGCTACAGCTGACAAAATAACCCGAAAAGACATTGTACAACAATTGGCCTTGAAAGATCCTAAAATATTCATATCTTCCTTTGATCGTCCCAATCTGAGTTTGGAAGTTAAAAGAGGCTATCAACAAAAGGATAAGATGCGGACTATTCTTGAATTCATAGAAAAACACAAAAATGAATGTGGTATCATTTATTGCATGAGCCGCAGCAAAACAGAAAATGTGGCCGCAATGCTGATGAAACAAGGTATCCGTGCAACCGTTTATCATGCAGGATTAAGCAGCGATATGCGTGATAAGGCACAAAATGATTTCATAAATGATCGTGTACAGGTAGTGTGTGCCACTATTGCTTTCGGGATGGGAATTGATAAATCCAATGTACGCTGGGTTATTCATTATAACCTTCCTAAAAGCATAGAAAGTTTCTATCAAGAAATAGGACGTGCCGGGCGTGATGGTATGGAAAGTGATACTTTGCTGTTCTATTCACTGGGAGACTTGGTTATGCTTTCCAAATTCGCTACAGAAAGCAGCCAGCAGGAAATAATCAGCCAACTAATTCATACACAAAGTATTGCGAATTAGTTGGCTTTTTTGTATCTTTAGGTATTCCCCCGAAAATAAGGTTTGACGGCCAAAACGGGGGAAATATCCAAACTAATAAGATATGGCAAAGATAGTGAATATTTCAGAAATTCACCCTACTTTGGGTTTTACAGAATTTGATATTCTGGAAAAATACCGCAAGAGTTTTAATGAGAGTGAGCTTGGCAAGCTTCATTCGGTCTTTCCGTTTGAATGTATGGCAAAAGCCGCCGGCCTGTCGGACCGGCGCCTGGGACGCAGGAACAGATTCAGTCCTTCCGCAAAGATCGCCCTTATGGTCCTGAAGGCATACACCGGATTCTCCGACAGGCAACTGGTGGAACATCTGAACGGGAACATACACTACCAGATTTTCTGTGGAATTATGATTCCCCCGTCCCTTCCCATAACCAACTTCAAGATAGTCAGTGCCATCCGTAATGAGATAGCATCCCGCCTTGACATTGATTCTTTCCAGGAGCTCCTGGCTTCACACTGGAAACCTTATCTTGATAACCTTCACGTCTGCATGACCGATGCCACATGCTATGAAAGCCACATGCGTTTTCCTACGGACATGAAACTCCTTTGGGAAAGCCTCGAATGGCTCTAGGCATATATGCCGGCATTGCAGGGAGCTGGGCATAAGGCGTCCGCGCAACAAATACAGGAATGTGGCGGAATCCTATCTGTCCTACTGCAAGAAAAGAAAGAGGAGAGCTTCAAGGACAAGAATGCTTAAGCGCCGTATGATCAAGCTTCTTGAAAAGCTCCTCAGTCAAAGGGATGGGATCCATAGCGAGTACGGTGCTTTACTCCGATATACCCAGGATTACCATAAGCGTCTTTCCATCATCAGAAAGGTCCTTGTACAAGAAAAGGAAATGTTTGAAGGGCGGAAAGTCAGTGACCGCATCGTCAGCATTGACCGTCATTATGTACGTCCCATCGTCAGAGGCAAGGAAACCAAGTCCGTCGAGTTCGGTGCAAAGGTCAATAATATACAGATAGACGGCATATCGTTCATCGAACACCTCTCGTTCAAGGCATTCAATGAGGGTATACGCTTGAAGGACTGTATCCGCATGCAGCAGAAGCTTATGAATGTAAGGTAAGATGTGTGGCTGCCGATTCCATATATGCCAATAATGCCAACAGAAAGTTCTGTACAAAATATGGGATATCCACATCCTTTGTGCGCAAGGGAAGGGCGGCCAAAGATGAGCCTTTGAGGAAGGTGCTTAGAAGCGAACTCTCAAAAAGAAAGGGCAACACGGCTTGAAGGAAGCTTCGGCACTCAAAAGCAACATTACTCGCTCTCAAGGATAAAGGCCAGAAACAGGAAGACGGAAATACTGTGGATTTTCTTTGGAATACATACGGCAAATGCCATACTGATGATAGAAAAAATCAGAAACAAAACAGCTAAAGCAGCATGATATGAGTTTACTCACAGAATCAGAAGAGGTCAGAAGACTTCTTCCGGAACTTCATGTCCTGTCGGATAGAAGTATGTGAGAAAGCACGGAAAAATGACAATAAGAATGGCATATGAAATGGTCATGCCCTATCATCTTCATATGCCATCTTATTTTTTAGAGACATTTTAATCCTGTTCGTATTTTTACTTACTTGCTTTCAGCTTATCCTGTAATTCCGGTCGGGGAACTCCCAACTCTATTGCTTTTTCAAAAGCAACATACGCTTCTCTTTTTTTCTTCTGACTTAAATAAATCTCACCACACATCACATAAATTTCCGCATCGTCCGGTGCCAGTTTGGCGGCCTCCTCCAAATCCAATAAAGCCAAATCAGGCGTATTCATTTCTACAGCCAATGTAGCGCGAGCTTTCAAATAAGAAACATCTCTGGGATTATCGGAAACCAATCTGTTAAAATCTTCTAAAGATTCACGATACTTCAACTCCTTCTGATTTAAAAGTGCCCTGCCCAAACGTGCAGTATTATTCCCCGGTTCCTCCTGTAATAAAGTATTATAATCTATTCTCGCTCCCTTATAATCCCTACGTTGCATATAAATATAAGCCCGAAAAAGTAACGCTTCCTTATTTGTCTTATCTATATCAATCACATTGCAATAATCCACATAAGCCCTGTCAAACAAATTTTTCTCCAAATAGAGTGAAGCACGATTGAGCAATGTAACAACAGAATATGGAGTAATATTCAAGGATAACGTGTACGAATCAATAGCATCATCTATTTTCCCCAATCTCCGCTGGACCGTTCCTAGATTAGTAAACAATAAAGCATTACGCATATTGGCAGGATCCATCTTCAATGCCTGTTTGAACAAAATTTCTGATTTTGTCAAACTGTCGTTTTTTGCCGCATCCAACGCACAGGTTATCAGCTCATCGTAAGTTTGCGCCTGCAACTGCATACATGCACATAGCAACATAAGATAACATACGATCTGTTTCATCCGATTTTCTATATTAATTAATTCCGGTTGCAAAGGTAGAGGAATCTTTAACGATATTCCTTTAGTTTAATTAAAAAAAGCATAAGGTAGGTTTCTCGTTTTAAAGGGTATTCCGTATATTTGGCATACAATTTTAAAAGAATAAAGAACATGAAAGTAGAAAAAGCGATATTCGCCGCCGGATGCTTCTGGGGCGTACAACATCAGTTCGAACGTATTCCGGGTGTACTAAACACTACAGTCGGTTATACAGGTGGTCCGGAAGCCAACCCCACATATACTCAGGTAAAAGCCCACATGACCCACCATGTAGAAGCTATTTTTGTAGATTATGACGCCGACATGGTTTCTTATGTGGATTTGTGCAAACTTTTTTTTGAAATACATGATCCTTCACAAACCGATGGAATAGGTCCCGACCTCGGACCGCAATATCGGAGTATGATTTTCTACATGGATGAAAAACAAAAATCCGAAGCTGAAGAGGTCATCGAACTGCTTCGCTCGAAAGGTCATAGAGTCAATACCAAATTACGCCCTGCCGAGAAATTTTGGGAAGCAGAAGACTATCATCAGCACTATTACGATAAAACGGGAGGAGAACCTTACTGTCATATACGCGTAAAAAAATTCTAAATTAAACAACAGAGGTGTGTTCAAATAATGGCACACCTCTGTTATTCATAATTATCCGGAACCTTTCATCATTTCATCAATGCGTCCAGATACATATAAAATTCGGGATCCTCGCCAACTACCTGTTTAGCAATTTTCCCTTCAGGATCAATCACATATTTAGTGGGATAACCACTTACTCCATACATCACCGCCACATCCGGTTCACCTATATTGCGTACATTAATCCACGGCAATTGATGCTCAGCTACTGCTTTTTTCCATTTATCCTCTGTATCATTGCAGTCAATCCCTACAAATTCTATTTTTCCCTTGTATTTTTCATATGCCTTTTTCATTTCGGGAATTCCTTTTATGCACCATCCACACCAGCTTCCCCAGAAATCAAGCACTACATATTTACCTCTCAGAGAAGATAAATCAAAATTCTTTCCATCCAAATCCTTCAAAGTAAATTCCGGAGCAGGATTACCTGGTTTCATTGCTTCTTTTGCTTTATCGCGAGCCAGTTCTTTCTCATATCCTTCTCTCATTCTCTGATATAAAGGAGCCATCATTCCTTCCTTTACCCGGTCAGTCAAAACATTAAAAGCATCCCCCAACTGGTCCCTTGTCAACTGTGACATTACATATACTGATACATCTTTATCCGGATTCTGCCTAACATAGTCACTTTTTATTTTTAAAATATTTCCATACCATTCTTTTGCTGAAGCATAAACTTTACGGATAGAATCTCCGGGTATTCCTTTTTTCTCCATATCCATACAGACTACATTCAATGAATCTATTTTATGACTATATGCTTTACAGTCCTCCAACACTTCATTATAATCATCATAAAAGGAACCTCCCTCCAATTTATATTCATCCAATGAACCTGAAATTTTTATAGGTTGGCCAGGCAACAGCAAAAAATTTATAGCTTTCATCGATATGGCAGGTATACTGCCATCCTCATTGGGTTTCACTGACGGTTTACCATAAATATAAACCTGTTTCAATACACTATCACCTAAATTAAAAGCAAAACTTCCATTTTGCATGGCAATCGTATCTGTCCTACGACTATCACGATCATTTACAGGAAAAGATTGTACCAATAATGTATCACTCTCGATACCAGTCAGCATACCGCTGATTTCCGGTTGGTCCGAAGGCTGGCAGGCAATCATAAAACCAGCTCCTACCAAAGCATAAACTAAATTCTTCATCTGAATGTCTTTCAATTATTATCTTTGTTTTATTTGCAGCATCAAATATACTTTTTCTTATCCAATAAAAATAAAGAATCAGAAGTAAAATGGCATTCACTTCTGATTCTCCGTAAAAAAACTATAAAATTCTATGCTTTCTTGATATAATCCACAATCCAGGAACCCACTTCCTTAGTACCATACTTGGCCCCACCTTCAACCTGAATTTCCGGAGTACGCACATTTTCATCCAAAGAAGCATCTACAGCCTTACGAATCAAGGTGCCTTCCTCCTTAAGATCAAAATACTCAAACAGCATGGCCACCGATAGGATTTGAGCCAATGGATTGGCAATATTCAATCCTTTAGCCTGTGGCCATGAACCGTGAATCGGTTCGAATACCGGAGTGCTTTCACCCGTAGAAGCAGAAGGAAGCAATCCCATAGAGCCGCTGATAACAGAACCTTCATCAGTCAGAATATCACCAAATGTATTCTCAGTCACCATCACATCAAAGAAACAAGGATCCTGAAGCATCTTCATGGCAGCATTATCCACAAACATATAATCTGTAGTCACTTCCGGATACTGAGGAGCCATCTCTTGTGCAATCTGTCTCCACAGACGTGAAGATGCCAGCACATTTGCCTTATCAACTACAGTAAGATGCTTACGGCGCTTCATGGCATATTCAAAAGCCACTTTTAAAATACGCTCAATCTCCGGACGAGTGTACATATTGGTATCGTATGCCTTATCATTATCCTGATATTTTTCACCGAAATACATACCTCCGGTCAATTCACGGATACAGATAAAATCTGCATTTTCCACCAATTCGGCGCGCAACGGAGACTTATGAACCAAGCATTTGAAAGTCTGCACAGGACGGATATTGGCAAACAAACCTAATTTTTTACGCATAGCCAGCAAACCTTGCTCCGGACGAACCTTTGCTGTAGGATCATTATCAAATTTAGGGTCGCCTACAGCCGAGAAAAGCACTGCATCGGCATTCTTACAAGCCTGAAAAGTAGCTTCGGGAAACGGATCACCTACTTTATCGATCGCATCTGCACCACAGATCGCATATTCATAACTTACTTTATGACCAAACTTCTCGCAAACAGCATTCATCACATCAACGCCTTGCACTGAAATCTCCGGTCCGATACCGTCACCGGCTAAAACTGCAATTTTAAAATCCATTTTTTTAGTGATTAATGGTTAGCGGTCAGTGATTAATAGTTGGCGGTTAATGAAATCTGACGACACTGTTCATTAACCACTAACCACTAATCACTAACCATTATTATTTTCATATTCATTTTCTATTATATTCAGCATTTTCATGGTAGCCTTGATAGCAGCCTCCGTCTGGTCAGCATCCAGCCCACGAGTACGGAATACTTTTTCTTCAAAACTCCAAGTTATTACTGTTTGCACAAATGCATCTGTACGGCCCCCAGGAGGAATACTTACCGCATAATTGGTCAACATAGGGAATTTACGCCCTAATGTCACTTTATAAATTTTACGCAATGCACGCACAAAAGCGTCATACTGACCGTCACCGCTGGAATTCTCCTCAAACTCTTTTCCGTTAATCTCTATTTTTACAGTAGCCATCGGCTTCAATCCATGCGCCAGTGTCACAATATAACTTTTCAGTTTTACACTTTCGCTTACCACTCCATGCTTCAGCACATCGGAAACAATATAAGGCAAATCTTCCTGAGTAACCAATTCCTTCTTGTCACCCAGTTCGATAATACGTTCCGTTACCTTACGCATGGATTCTTCATCTAAATCAAGTCCCAAATCCTCCAGATTTTTACGGATATTGGCTTTGCCACTAGTCTTGCCCAACGCATACTCACGTTTACGTCCGAATCGTTCCGGCAACAAATCATTGCAATAAAGATTATTCTTGTTATCACCGTCGGCATGAACGCCGGCCACTTGCGTAAACACATTCTCACCCACAATCGGCTTGTTGGCAGGAATAACAATACCAGAATAAGATTCCACCACTCGGCTCACATCATTCAGACGGCTTTCGTCGATATTGGTCAAAGCATTAAAATGATCCTTCAGAATAGCTTGAACACTGGCAAGCGGTGCATTTCCTGCACGTTCCCCTAATCCATTGATAGTAGTATGAAGTCCTTTAACCCCACTCAGCACAGCAGCAAGTACATTACTCACAGCCAAGTCATAATCATTATGCGCATGGAAATCAAAATGAGTATGAGGATAACGTTTTTTCATCTTCCGCATAAATTCTATCACTTGCAAAGGATTCAAGATACCCAATGTATCCGGTAACATATACCGTTTGATACTGGTATCCTTCAATCCGTCCATCAACTGGAATACATAGTCAGAAGAATCCTTCATTCCGTTACTCCAATCTTCCAGATATACATTAACTGCAATATCCAGTTCATCGGCATAACGCACCACATTCACAATATCTTCAATATGTTCTTCAGGTGTTTTCTTCAACTGCTGTGTACAATGTTTCAACGAACCTTTACACAATAAGTTAATTACCCTGCATCCTGTACGTTGTATCCAATCTACAGAAGTACGGCCATCCACAAATCCGAGCACCTCCACTTTGTGAAGCAAATTCCGGCGGGCAGCCCAGTCACATATCATTTTAACGGCTTCAAATTCGCCATCCGATACACGGGCCGAGGCAACCTCTACCCTGTCTACCTTTAAATCTTCCAATAGCAATCGGGCAATCATCAATTTTTCATGGGGCACAAAAGATACTCCGCTGGTTTGTTCACCATCGCGGAGTGTTGTATCCATGATTTCTATTTTGACGCTTTTTCCCATGCTTCTATCTTGTCTTTGTTGGTCAGCAAAAAGTCGATATCATCCAACCCGTTCATCAAACAATGTTTCTTATATGCATTGATTTCAAAATGTTCGCTTTTACCTGTAGCCTTATTGGTTATAGTCTGTTCGGGCAGATTTACTTCCACTTCCATTTTCGGATCTGCATGAATTGAATCAAAAAGTTCCTTCAAAAATCCTTCACTCACCACCACCGGAAGTACAAAATTATTTAATTCATTATTCTTATGAATATCAGCAAAGAAGCTAGACACAACTACCCGGAAACCATATCCGGCGATAGCCCATGCTGCATGTTCACGGCTGGAACCAGAACCGAAATTCTTTCCCGCTACAAGGATTTGTCCACCGTAAGTAGGATTATTCAATACAAAATCCTTGTTCAGAGAACCATCCGGCATTGTAGCGCCAGTCACGGAACAGATTATCACCAAAGAATTTCTCTTCACGAGTTGTCGCCTTTAAGAAACGAGCCGGAATAATTTGGTCTGTGTCCACATTCTCTAAAGGAAGGGGTATGCAAGTGCTTGTTATGATATTGAATTTCTGTTTCATTGTCTTCGCATTTTTAAATTAGTTCTCTAGGATCTGTTATTACACCAGTCACCGCCGCCGCAGCAGCTACCAGCGGACTGGCAAGCAACGTGCGAGCACCCGGTCCCTGGCGTCCTTCAAAATTACGGTTACTAGTAGATACCGAATACTTTCCGGCCGGAATCTTATCATCATTCATAGCCAGACAAGCAGAACATCCCGGTTGACGGATGGCAAAACCTGCCTCCTCCAAGATTTTGTCCAAACCTTCTTCACGAATCTGTGCATCTACCATCCATGATCCCGGAACCAGCCATGCAGTCACATGATCTGCTTTCTTTTTCCCTCTCACTAAAGAGGTAAAGGCGCGGAAGTCCTCAATTCGTCCGTTAGTGCAAGCACCCAAAAATACATAATCAATTTTCTTACCTAGCAAGGATTCGCCCGGCTGAAAGCCCATATAGTCCAAAGACTTTTTAAAAGAAGCACTTTTATCATCTACCGGAATATGCTCAGTGATTCCCATACCCATTCCTGGATTCGTTCCGTATGTAATCATCGGCTGAATATCTGCTGCATCAAAACGAATTTCTTTATCAAATACAGCATCATCATCACTCTTTAATGTTTTCCAATGAGACACCGCTTTATCCCAATCCACACCTTTCGGAGCATGTTCCCTGCCTTTTATATATTCAAAAGTCACTTCATCAGGAGCAACCATGCCACCACGTGCCCCCATTTCAATACTCAGATTACATAAAGTCAGACGACCTTCCATACTCAAGTTACGGACAGCCGAACCGGCATATTCCACGAAGTATCCAGTAGCACCACTGGTTGTCATCTTAGACATCATATAAAGAGCCATGTCTTTTGCCGTCACTCCTTTACCCAGTTCACCATCAATAGTGATACGCATGGTTTTCGGACGAGATTGTAAGATACATTGTGAAGCCAACACCATTTCTACTTCACTGGTTCCAATACCGAAAGCAACAGCTCCCATCGCACCATGGGTAGAAGTATGCGAGTCACCACAAACAATTGTCATCCCCGGCAAAGTCAGCCCTCTTTCCGGACCTACTACATGAATAATACCATTTCTTTTATCCATCATACCGAAATGAGCCAAGCCGAAATCTTTGGCATTCTTTGCCAAAGTATCCACCTGTGTTTTGGAAACCGGATCCTCAATCGGTTTATCCTGGTCATGTGTCGGAGTATTGTGATCCGGCATACAATATACATGATCCGGACGAAAGACTTTCACCCCGCGTGCGCGCAGTCCCGCAAAAGCCTGCGGACTAGTTACTTCATGACAATAAAGCCTGTCTATATAAAGTTGAGTAGGTCCCTCCTCAACCTTTTGTACCACATGGGCGTCCCAAATCTTATCAAATAATGTGTTAGCCATTTTTGTATTACGTATTATTATCTTTTAAACTTGTTGATACAATCAATATATGCTTCTACTGATGCAGCGATAATATCTGTATTCGCTCCGAAACCATAGTACATCTGTCCGTCATATTCCACCTGCATATGTACTTTACCCATATCATCACTACCTTTACTGATAGCCTGGATCGTAAATTCCTTCAATACCATGTGGCGGTCAATAATTTTTTTCAAAGCCTTGATAGCAGCATCTACCGGTCCATTTCCGCTGGCAGCAGCTTCAAAGTGCTCTCCTGCAATATTCAGTCCTAAACTTGCCACCGAACGAACGCCCACTCCGCTTGTTACCTGCAAGTAATCCAATTTTATATGGTTATTAACACTTCTATCGGCACCTGCCAATACCAGAATATCATCATCCGTGATATCTTTCTTCTTATCAGCCAGTTTTAAGAAATCCTCATATACCTTATCCAATTTGTCCTGTTCCAGTTCTACTCCCAAAACATGAAGACGATGTTTTAACGCAGCACGTCCGCTACGAGCAGTCAAAACAATAGCATTATCATCAATGCCCACATCCTTCGGGTCGATAATTTCGTATGTTTGTACGTTTTTTAAAACACCATCTTGATGGATACCGGATGAATGTGCAAAAGCATTGCGTCCCACAATTGCCTTGTTCGGCTGAACCGGCATATTCATCAAACTTGACACCATACGGCTAGTCGGATAAATCTTCTGAGTATTGATATTTGTCTGAATATTAATATCATTATGGCATTTGACAATCATTGCCACCTCTTCCAAGGAAGTGTTACCGGCACGTTCTCCAATGCCATTGATAGTCACTTCTACCTGACGTGCTCCATTTAACACACCACTAATCGTATTGGCAGTAGCCATACCCAAATCATTATGACAATGAGTAGAAATAATAGCCTTATCGATACCATCTACATGATCTACCAAATATTTAATTTTCGCCCCATACTCTTCAGGCAAGCAATAACCTGTAGTATCAGGTATATTCACCACTGTCGCTCCCGCTTTAATAACAGCTTCTACCACACGAGCCAAGTATTCATTATCCGTACGTCCTGCATCTTCCGCATAAAATTCCACATCATCTACATAACGACGTGCATATTTCACAGCAGCCACAGCACGTTCAATAATTTCTTCACGAGTAGAATTGAATTTATATTTGATATGAGAATCTGAAGTTCCAATGCCAGTATGGATACGTTTGTGCTTGGCAAACTTCAATGCGTCAGCAGCTACATCGATATCTTTTTCAACTGCACGAGTCAGCGCGCAAATGGTTGGCCAAGTAACAGCCTTAGAAATTTCAATTACTGAATTGAAATCACCCGGACTTGAAATAGGAAATCCTGCCTCAATCACATCCACTCCCAAAGCTTCCAACTGCTTAGCCACCTGAATCTTTTCCACTGTATTCAACTGACATCCCGGAACCTGTTCGCCATCACGAAGAGTGGTATCAAAAATAAATAATCTGTCACTCATAAATTTCAATTTTATATTTTACTATTATTATATTCATAAAAAAAACCTTTCACACAGGGAAGTGAGAAAGGCTTTCGTATATCATTGTTCACACATACTTTTATGCACAACACTCACTTCCCGCTGACTTTGCCAGTAGAATAATAATGCCGCATAGCAAAATATGTATAAATCCTTGGTTCATTGTTTATCTCTTATTTTATCTAAAACGTTGCAAAGGTAGAGATTATTTTCTAAACGCAAAATAAAAATGAAAGTTTTTTCATTATATAAACTACGATTTTTTATTTATTCTACTTTTAGAGTAACAGTTTATAGGAATATATATCTACAAGTATCTCTATAGAAGTGTATCTGCAAAGATATAGATCACTTTAGATATAGAAGCAAATTGAATTGACATAAATAAACTCACTTTATGAACATCGAAAAGACATGGCGGAGCCTTCCGGACAGTTCCGTGGGAAAGGTACCCACACCCACGGGGAAAAAACGGTAGAGGTCACATTTCATGCGTGCGTATACAAAAAAAGCCTCCGGAACTTCTTCAAGTCCGGAGGCTTCAATCAAAACGGCGGCTACCTACTCTCCCACTGTGACGCAGTACCATCGGCGTGACAAGGCTTAACTTCTCTGTTCGGAATGGGAAGAGGTGGAACCCTTGTGCTATAGCCACCTGAATAAGGTTGACATATTGTTGAGCTGTTATCGTAATTTCATTCTGTAGTAAAAACCAAAGGTATACACCATCCGACATATAAGGAAAGTGAACGGGCAATTAGTAATGCTCGGCTTTGATGTCTCCATCTTTACACCTGCATCCTATCAACGTCGTAGTCTACAACGACCCTGAGAAATCTAATCTTGTGGCCGGCTTCGTACTTAGATGCTTTCAGCACTTATCCGATCCAGACTTAGATACCCGGCAATGCACCTGGCGGCACAACCGGCAAACCAGAGGTCTGTCCAACACGGTCCTCTCGTACTAGTGTCAGAGCCACGCAAATTTCATACGCCCACGATAGATAGAGACCGAACTGTCTCACGACGTTCTGAACCCAGCTCGCGTGCCACTTTAATGGGCGAACAGCCCAACCCTTGGGACCTTCTCCAGCCCCAGGATGTGACGAGCCGACATCGAGGTGCCAAACCACTCCGTCGATATGAGCTCTTGGGAGGGATCAGCCTGTTATCCCCGGAGTACCTTTTATCCTTTGAGCGATGTCCCTTCCATACGGAAACACCGGATCACTATGCTCTAGTTTCCTACCTGATCGACTTGTTAGTCTCCCAGTCAAGCGCCCTTATGCCATTACACTCTAAGGCCGGTTACCAATCGGCCGGAGGGCACCTTTAGAAGCCTCCGTTACGCTTTTGGAGGCGACCACCCCAGTCAAACTACCCACCAATCAATGTCCCCGTATCCACGGGTTAGAATCCAAACAAATAAAGGGTCGTATTTCAACAGCGGCTCCACAAATACTGGCGTACCTGCTTCAAAGCCTCCGACCTATCCTACACATCACGTGCCCAGATTCAATGATAAGCTATAGTAAAGGTTCACGGGGTCTTTTCGTCCCATCGCGGGTAATCGGCATCTTCACCGATACTACAATTTCACTGAGCTCACGGTTGAGACAGCGTCCAGATCATTACACCATTCGTGCAGGTCGGAACTTACCCGACAAGGAATTTCGCTACCTTAGGACCGTTATAGTTACGGCCGCCGTTTACTGGGGCTTCAATTCAACGCTTCTCTTATCGATGACATCTCCTCTTAACCTTCCAGCACCGGGCAGGTGTCAGGCTGTATACTGGATCTTTCGATTTGGCACAGCCCTGTGTTTTTGTTAAACAGTTGCCTGGACCGATTCTCTGCGCCCTCCCATAAAAGGGTAGGGACCCTTTATCCCGAAGTTACAGGGTCAGTTTGCCTAGTTCCTTAACCGTGAATCACTCAAGCGCCTTAGAATATTCATCCCGACTACGTGTGTCCGTTTGCGGTACGGGTACCTGCAGGATTAAGTTTAGCGGATTTTCTCGGCAGCATGCTTACGCGCACTATTGCCTTGTCCCGAAGGACGCGGCATACTATCAGGTTCGGATCTCATGGTGGATTTGCCTGCCATGATCGACTCCTACACCCTTCAACCATCTATTCCGTCAGATGGCGGCATTGTCACTACTGCGTCTCCACATCACTCCTGGAGGTAGTAACGGAATATTAACCGTTTCTGCCATCGGCATCGCCGTTCGGCTGAGCCTTAGGACCCGACTGACCCTGATCCGATTAGCGTTGATCAGGAAACCTTAGTCTTTCGGCGAGGGGGTTTCCCGCCCCCTTTATCGTTACTTATACCTACATTTGCTTTTCCAGACGCTCCAGAATACCTCACGGTACGCCTTCGACGCTGACTGGAATGCTCCCCTACCGATCATATTAATGATCCCACTGCTTCGGTAGACAACTTAATACCCGATTATTATCCACGCCCGACTCCTCGACTAGTGAGCTGTTACGCACTCTTTAAATGAATGGCTGCTTCCAAGCCAACATCCTAGCTGTCTTAGCAGTCAGACTTCGTTAGTTTAACTTAGCTGTCATTTCGGGACCTTAGCAGGTGGTCCGGATTCTTCTCCTCTCGGGCACGGACCTTAGCACCCATGCCCTCACTCCTGAGGTAAAACTGATGCGCATTCGGAGTTTGTCAAGACTTGATAGGCGGTGAAGCCCTCGCATCTTATCAGTCGCTCTACCTCACATCAGTAACCCGCAAGGCTGCACCTAAATGCATTTCGGGGAGTACGAGCTATCTCCAAGTTTGATTAGCCTTTCACCCCTACCCTCAGCTCATCCAGAAGCTTTTCAACGCTTATTGGTGCGGTCCTCCAGCTGGTGTTACCCAGCCTTCAACCTGGCCAAGGGTAGATCACTTGGTTTCGCGTCTGCCACTGCCGACTATACGCCCTATTCAGACTCGCTTTCGCTTCGGATACGTGTGTCGTCACACTTAACCTTGCCGGCAAAGGCAACTCGTAGGTTCATTATGCAAAAGGCACGCCGTCACTCATTAACGAGCTCCGACCGCTTGTAGGCGCACGGTTTCAGGAACTATTTCACTCTTCTGTTCGAAGTGCTTTTCACCTTTCCCTCACGGTACTGGTTCGCTATCGGTCTCTCGGGAGTATTTAGCCTTACCGGATGGTCCCGGCAGATTCACGCAGAATTCCTCGTGCTCCGCGCTACTCAGGATACTACTATGCTTCGACAACATTCGAATACGCAACTGTCATGCTCTATGGTCTTTCTTTCCAGAAAGTTCTTCTCCGATGTCTTCATGCAACGACGTAGTCCTACAACCCCGATCATGCCGTAACATGAACGGTTTGGGCTATTCCCCGTTCGCTCGCCACTACTGGGGAATCATTGTTTATTTTCTTTTCCTGCAGGTACTAAGATGTTTCAGTTCCCTGCGTTAGCCTCTTACATAGTAAGATAATACCTCTTCAAGATATTGGGTTGTCCCATTCGGAAATCTCTGGATCAAAGGTTATTTGCACCTCCCCGGAGCTTATCGCAGCTTATCACGTCCTTCATCGCCTCCGAGAGCCAAGGCATCCGCCATGCGCCCTTCTTTACTTTCCTTATCCATTCGCCCACACTTGCGTGCCAGCGGGATGATATATACTTTCAGCTCTTTACTACTAAAATTACTGTTTGCTTGTACAATATGTCATAGATCGTTCATCTTCGTTTCTTACGTTTCCGATGGAGTGGAGAATAACGGATTCGAACCGTTGACCCTCTGCGTGCAAGGCAGATGCTCTAGCCAGCTGAGCTAATCCCCCGAATCTCAAGATTCGTAGTCCCAGGCAGAGTTGAACTGCCGACCTCTACATTATCAGTGTAGCGCTCTAACCAACTGAGCTATAGGACTAAGTTCAACCTAGTCTGTTTAATTAGACCCGGCTTCTTACTTTCTCTTTCCGTATCATTACGGAATCATATCTTGAATAAACAACACCAGCAGTACAAGAACAAAAACCTTCTCGATCTTTCGTCCTCTCCAGAAAGGAGGTGTTCCAGCCGCACCTTCCGGTACGGCTACCTTGTTACGACTTAGCCCCAGTCACCAGTTTTACCCTAGGGCGCTCCTCGCGGTTACGCACTTCAGGTACCCCCGGCTCCCATGGCTTGACGGGCGGTGTGTACAAGGCCCGGGAACGTATTCACCGCGCCGTGGCTGATGCGCGATTACTAGCGAATCCAGCTTCGTGGAGTCGGGTTGCAGACTCCAGTCCGAACTGAGAGGGGTTTTAGGGATTGGCATCCACTCGCGTGGTAGCGGCCCTCTGTACCCCCCCATTGTAACACGTGTGTAGCCCCGGACGTAAGGGCCGTGCTGATTTGACGTCATCCCCACCTTCCTCACATCTTACGATGGCAGTCTTGTCAGAGTCCTCAGCATAACCTGTTAGTAACTGACAACAAGGGTTGCGCTCGTTATGGCACTTAAGCCGACACCTCACGGCACGAGCTGACGACAACCATGCAGCACCTTCACAGATGCCTTGCGGCTTACGGCTTTCACCGTAATTCATCTGCAATTTAAGCCCGGGTAAGGTTCCTCGCGTATCATCGAATTAAACCACATGTTCCTCCGCTTGTGCGGGCCCCCGTCAATTCCTTTGAGTTTCACCGTTGCCGGCGTACTCCCCAGGTGGAATACTTAACGCTTTCGCTTGGCCGCTTGCAGTATATCGCAAACAGCGAGTATTCATCGTTTACCGTGTGGACTACCAGGGTATCTAATCCTGTTTGATACCCACACTTTCGAGCCTCAATGTCAGTTGCAGCTTAGCAGGCTGCCTTCGCAATCGGAGTTCTTCGTGATATCTAAGCATTTCACCGCTACACCACGAATTCCGCCTGCCTCAACTGCACTCAAGATATCCAGTATCAACTGCAATTTTACGGTTGAGCCGCAAACTTTCACAACTGACTTAAACATCCATCTACGCTCCCTTTAAACCCAATAAATCCGGATAACGCTCGGATCCTCCGTATTACCGCGGCTGCTGGCACGGAGTTAGCCGATCCTTATTCATAAAGTACATGCAAACGGGTATCCATACCCGACTTTATTCCTTTATAAAAGAAGTTTACAACCCATAGGGCAGTCATCCTTCACGCTACTTGGCTGGTTCAGGCTCTCGCCCATTGACCAATATTCCTCACTGCTGCCTCCCGTAGGAGTTTGGACCGTGTCTCAGTTCCAATGTGGGGGACCTTCCTCTCAGAACCCCTATCCATCGAAGACTAGGTGGGCCGTTACCCCGCCTACTATCTAATGGAACGCATCCCCATCGTCTACCGGAATACCTTTAATCATGTGAACATGCGGACTCATGATGCCATCTTGTATTAATCTTCCTTTCAGAAGGCTGTCCAAGAGTAGACGGCAGGTTGGATACGTGTTACTCACCCGTGCGCCGGTCGCCATCGGCCTTAGCAAGCTAAGACCATGCTGCCCCTCGACTTGCATGTGTTAAGCCTGTAGCTAGCGTTCATCCTGAGCCAGGATCAAACTCTTCATTGTAATAATATCTTTTCCAACTATTCAGTTGATAATCTGCTCAAGGATTCCAAATCTATCAATATCAATATTGACGGTTCTTGTTTTTTCCGTACACCATATATATATTACATATAGTGCACCGGCTTGTACTACTTGTTTGTTTATCTTAAATCTTTCAAAGAACTCTCATTCACGTCTATTTCCGTTTTTTCTCGGAAATGTTTTGCAAAGATACAGCGTTTATTTCAAACTACAAAAAAAACATCGAACTTTTTTAAAACTTTTTTGTTTCATCTATGTTCTTCAAATCATCTTGTCAGTTTTAAACTTACCTCTCTTGCTAAGCGGATGCAAAAGTAGTTGATTTCATTTCTTTATCCAAATATATCTACTGTTTTTTCTATTTTTTTTGTGATTATATTTATAAACATCTGATTTACAGATTATACGTAATGTTTATTTCGATAATCCATTTTACAATATCAAAAAGTATACACCATATTATATTATCGCGCGCGACAGACTAAAATGAATATTGGGTAAACATCGGCTCACCTGCAAAATCATAGGAAGGGGGGCGCTCTTAAAGTATCATTTTCTTCTTCGAACAATTTCCGAAAGTCTTCTTGACGCATCATTCAAAAAAAGTTGGGAGCATTTATGCCCTCATGACCTCACTTCGTACACAACAAACTCATTATAAGCAACTTATGTAGTTATAGTAAAAATTATTGCCCTCACTTATACCCTATGCCCTCACTACGTTTTGAAGCTTATTTCTGTATAACATGCTTACTTTCAGTTATATAAACTTCTTTTTTAGACTATTCCAACTTGATGTAAAATAGGGTGTTCTCGTTTTTTTGCTCGCAAACAGTGTGCATATCTCCACGAAATATAATAGTATCCCCGGTAGTGGTAAAAAGGCCAAGACACTTTTAAAAAAGCCCGTTATCTTTTCAAAAAAGCTCTTGTTCTTTTTTGAAAAGCTCTTGATCTTTTTTAAAAGTGTCCTTATCTTTTGGAAGAGAATAATTTCACAGATGTCTACCGAGATTTTGTTGACAACTTCTATTGTTATTACTCGCTTCTTTTAGCTACAAAATTAATGAACATCGAGCCTTTTGAAGTCATGAAAAGTAACGAATACATTGAAAGAAAAATCATTTACCATTTTCTGACTATCCGCATTTGCAAAACAACGGGTAAGTAACGGAATTCGCAGAAAAATATGCTCCATAATACTCGATTTACCTACCGCCAGCCAAGATAAAAGTCCCATAACTATTTGATTATTAATCATTTTTCTACTTTTACAAACAGTAGGAAACACTTTGTTTCCATTAGATAAACTGTATCATTCTGTTTCTTCCTTTTTGATTATTGTCTTCTTTTTCTTCATTCTGCCACTCTTGCGCAAAGCTTCCGCTATAATCCATTGAAGCTGTCCATTCGTGGAACGGAATTCATCCGCCGCCCATTTCTCGATAGCTTCCATGATTTCCGCGTCCACTCTGAGCACAAAGCTTTTTATCGTTTCTTTCTTTGCCATCTCCTACACTAATGATTCAACGTTCCGGAATTAATTACCGGCTGTGCCGGCTCGTCCGCACAAAGTACCACCAACAAATTACTGACCATAGCGGCTTTTTTTTCTTCATCCAGTTCTACAATTCCATCCTCGGCTAATTTATCCAAAGCCATTTTAACCATAGAAACAGCCCCCTCCACTATTTTTTCGCGCGCGGTAATAATAGCACTTGCCTGCTGACGACGAAGCATCACCGCTGCAATCTCCGGAGCATAAGCCAAATAATTGATTCTGGCCTCTACTATTTCCATACCGGCCATAGCCAGACGCTCATTAAGCTGACGTTCCAGCTGGTCATTAATCTCCTCACCTCCGCCACGCAAGGTCAGCTCATTCGTATCATGCTCATTGTCATCGTAAGCATACTGTCCGGCCACCTGGCGGAGGGCCGCATCACTCTGCACACGTACAAAATCCTCAAAGGCATTCATACGCCCTGCTACGCTGACACTTGCCGTCCCTGTCCCTTTACTGTCCGCCATCGTCTGCGCGTCAATCTCAAACATCGCCTTATAAGTATCTTTCAATTTCCAGACCAAAACCAGCCCTATCAGAATAGGATTGCCAATCTTATCATTCACCTTTATCGGCTCCACATCCAGATTACGGGCGCGAAGAGACAACTTCTTCTTGTTCATGAAAGGGTTTACCCAAAAGAAGCCTGTGTTTTTAAAAGTGCCTTTATATTCACCGAAAAACACCATCACACGTGCCTCATTAGGTTCTTGAGAAAAATATCCCGGAAGCATCAGCACAAACAACAATACCAGCATAAACAAAACAGGAATAGATAACCAAGGTAGTTGCCCAAAAATCAAAAAGTTCAGGAATACTAGTGCAGGCAACATAACCAAGTTAAAAAACAAAGCCATAAACCCATTAATTACCAGCTCATTGTAAGACATTTCTTTTGTTTCCATAATGATTTATTTTTGATATTATTATGATATCACAAATCAAACAATACTTCTTGAGATAAACAAACTGATTTATATGTTATACGACAGAAGCAAACAAAATATTCACCAAAATGCAATAAGAAACTCCTACTTTTTTTGACCTAAATCAATAAAATTGAGATATCGATTAAAAATATGCTGTAAAACATATATTATAACGAACAAACTCCTTATCTTTGTGTTGTAAAACATAAAAAGATATTTTTTAGTAGCTACTAAGGTAAAAAGAAAGATTGTTTAAAGAAGGCCAACCGGGAGGTGCGCCTGCTATTTATGAGTGTTTTTAGGTATTAATTAAAAAAAGAAAGGATAACATTATGAAAAAGGTAAAAAACATTTTTCACAAAATTGCTAACGCTGATCCTATGATTTGGGGTTACGTTATGTTGAACGAAACAAAGTAAATTAGAACCAATACAGGGCAACCCCCTGTAGGACTATAAAAAAGGACGGTTATTTAACCGTCTTTTTTATGCCCTTTTACGGGATTTCCACTATCTTTGTCCATTCATTTTCAAACGTATGGACAAAATGCAAGTAGACACCCATAATAAAGAGTTTCAAGATGCCTTGAACCTTATCCAATATACACGTCAGTCAGTATTCCTCACTGGAAAGGCGGGTACAGGTAAATCTACTTTTCTAAAATATGTTTGCGAAGTAACCAAAAAGAAACATATAGTACTGGCTCCCACAGGTATTGCAGCTATCAATGCCGGCGGAAGCACACTGCATAGTTTTTTCAAATTACCATTCTATCCACTTTTACCGGATGATCCTAAATTCAGTTTGAAAGATGGAAAGTTACATAGCTTTCTAAAATATACTTCCGCTCATCGAAAACTGATAAAAGAAGTAGAATTAGTGATCATCGATGAAATTTCCATGGTTCGGGCAGACATTATTGACTTTATAGACAAAATATTGCGGGTATATTCACAAAATATGCGTGAACCATTCGGAGGCAAGCAAATATTGCTGGTAGGAGATGTTTTTCAACTTGAACCAGTCATTAAAAATGACGAACGTGAGATAATCAACCGCTTCTATCCCACCCCTTATTTCTTTTCGGCACGGGTCTTTCAGGAAATGGAGCTGGTATCCATAGAACTGACAAAAGTATACCGCCAGTCGGACAAAATTTTTGTTAACGTATTGGATCATATCCGGACCAATACTGCCGGAGCAGCCGACTTGCAACTACTGAACACCCGTTACAACACTCACATAGAAGAAAATGAAAGTGATATGTATATCACACTTGCTACCCGGAGAGACACCGTAGACTTTATCAATGAAAAGAAATTATCTGAACTACCTGGAGAATCAACGATTCTGACCGGTGAGATACACGGAGAATTTCCAGAAAGCAGCCTTCCCACCCAAATGGAACTGGAAGTAAAACCAGGAGCACAAATTATTTTTATAAAAAACGATTACGACCACCGTTGGGTGAACGGTACGATTGGCACCATTTCAGGTATAGACGAAGAGGATACATTATATGTTATCACAGAAGACGGACAGGAATTTGACGTTAAAAAAGACAGTTGGCGCAATATACGATATAAATATAATGAACTAGAAAAAAAAATAGAAGAAGAAGAATTAGGAGTATTTATACAATATCCTATCCGTTTGGCATGGGCCATCACGATACACAAAAGCCAAGGATTGACTTTCAGCAGGGTCGTTATTGATTTTACAGGAGGGGTGTTTGCCGGTGGACAAGCCTACGTAGCATTGAGCCGCTGTACTTCACTAAACGGCATCCAACTAAAAAAGCAAATTACACGTGGAGATATCTTTGTCCGCCCGGAAATAGTAAAGTTCTCGCAACGATTCAATAACCGCCAGTCCATTGAAAAAGCATTGAAGCAGGCACAAGCTGATGTACAATATGTAGAAGCAGTACAACACTTCGACAAAGGTGATTTTGAAAGATTTCTAGAACAATTCTTTCTTGCCATCCATTCACGTTATGATATCGAAAAACCTTTGATCAAAAGATTTATACGTAAGAAGCTGGGAATCATCAACAATTTGAAAGTCGAAAACAAACGGCTAAAAGACCAATTCCATGTACAACGCAAAAATCTTGAAAAATATGCCCGCGAATATTATTTAATGGGAAATGAATGTATCATCCAGGCACATGATTCACGTGCTGCTATTGCCAATTATGACAAAGCGATTGAATTGAATCCTTCTTATACGGACGCTTGGATACGTAAAGGTATCACATTACATAATGACAAGGAATATTACGAAGCCGAAGTTTGTCTGAATGAAGCAGTACGCCTTAGTCCCGCTTTATTCAAAGCTATTTATAATCGAGGAAAAAACAGACTGGCATTAGATAATATAGAAGGAGCTTTGGGAGATTTTGACCGGGCTGTTTCTTTAAAGCCGGAACATCCGAAGGCCCATGAATATTTCGGAGACGCATTGATGAGAGTCGGAAAAGAAGAGGAAGCCGCCCTACAATGGGCTATTGCGGAACGCTTGCGTGAAAAAAAATCTAAAAATTAAAATAACATGCTTTTAAGACTTTATAATAAGAATAATAATCCCAAAGATCTGGAAGAAGTAATCCGGATATTGGAAGAGGGAGGGTTAATTATTTACCCTACCGATACGATGTATGCCATAGGATGTCATGGTCTGAAAGAACGTGCAATAGAACGTATCTGCAAACTGAAAAACATTGATCCACGTAAAAACAATTTATCCATTATCTGTTACGACTTAAGCAATATCAGCGAATATGCCAAAGTAGACAACAGCACATTCAAGCTAATGAAACGCAATCTTCCCGGACCGTTCACTTTTATCCTGAATACGGGAAACCGTCTGCCCAAAATATTCAAGAACCGTAAAGAAGTAGGTATACGCGTACCAGACAACAACATCATCAGGGAAATATGCCATATACTAAAAGCACCAATCATGACCACCACGTTGCCTCTGAAAGACGGCGAAGACATAGAATATATTACCACTCCAGAACTGATAGAAGAAAAATTCGGCAAAGAGGTAGAACTAATTATTGATGGAGGTATCGGAAGCATAGAACCTTCTACCATTGTGAACTGTACAAACGGAGAAACAGAAATTGTACGTCAAGGTAAAGGTATTCTGAACGATTTTTAATCTGAATTGTTTTATATATTAGAAATGTCAAATTAAAGTAAATTTATCATGTTATTAGCATCTGAAACAAGTATTCAATTAACCAATGCATTAGAGAAACTTATCGACTCCGGCATTCAATTAGGAGAAAGAGTATTAGGAGCACTTATTATTTTTATAATCGGAAAGTTCCTCGTAAATTGGCTGAATAGACTTTTTGCACGTATTTTGGAAAAAAGAAAAGTGGACCCGAGTATCCAGTCATTCCTAAAGAGTATGGTGAATATCTTACTGCTCATCATGCTGATTCTTGCTGTGATAGGGAAATTAGGTATCGAGCTGACAGGATTCGCCGCACTTCTCGCTTCTGCCGGTGTTGCCATCGGTATGGCACTGTCTGGTAACTTACAAAATTTTGCCGGTGGACTGATTATCTTATTGTTCAGGCCTTATAAAGTGGGGGACTTTATCGAAGCTTCTACCGGTGCCTCGGGAACAGTAAAAGAAATACAGATTTTTCATACTATTCTTATCACTGCAGACAACAAGATGATATATGTACCTAATGGAGCCATGAGTAGTGGGGTCATTACAAATTACAGCAAACTGGACACCCGCCGTATAGAATGGAATTTTGGCGTGGACTACGGAGAAGACTATAATAAAGTAGAAAAAGTATTGCGCGAAATCATTGCCAATGATAAACGTATTCTCACTAGTCCTGCCCCTTTTATTGAATTAGGAGAACTTGCCGCCAGCAGTGTAAATATAAAAATCCGCGTATGGGTGAATAGTTCGGATTACTGGAACGTATTTTTCAGTATGAATCAGACTGTCTATACTATTTTTAATAAAGAAGGAATTAACTTCCCATTCCCACAGCTTACTGTACATCAAGCCTAACGTCAGAAATCTTTAGAACACGAATGACGCAATTGTCACAAGCTTGATCTTATCAATCATGTGTCATTTGCGTCATTTGTATGCTATCACAAGATTTATTTTCTATCCGCTTTCAAACGATCAGCCATAGCCTTAGCCAACTCCTTTGCCTGAGTGTTAGTTTCGGCCTTCATGCTATGTTTCATTTCTACAGGATTTCCGACAGGCTCAAATTTCAACTTATCATTAAACTCTGCAATTTTCTTCACAGCAGCGCTAGCCCATGTAAATGAGCCAAAATATCCCAGATAACGTCCCTTTATCTCGCGAGAAGCCAGCTTGCTCAGCAGAGCTTCCATTTCCGGATACATCTGAGTATTATAAGTGGGGCATCCCACAATCAGTCCTTTATATTTGAATACATCCGCAATAATAAAAGAATGACTGGTATGAGAAACATTATGCATCACGATATTACGAATTCCCTGCTTGCTCAGTTCTTCTGCAATAGCTTCTGCCACCTCCTCTGTATTACCATACATCGAGCCATAAGCTATTACAACCCCTTCTTCGGCCTCATAACGACTCAAACGGTCATAAATACGTACCACGCGAGGAATTTCCTCTGTCCATACCGGACCATGAGTAGAACAAACAGTCGTTATTTTCAAGTTTTGCAATTTCTGTAAGGCCTTCTGCACCGGCGCACCATATTTGCCTACAATATTAGAATAATAGCGCACCATTTCATTCCAATAAATATCTGTATTAATATTTGTATCAACCACACCACCATTCAATGCACCAAAACAACCGAAAGCGTCACCGGAAAACAAAATACCTTCCGTTTCATCAAAAGTAACCATCGTTTCGGGCCAGTGAACCATCGGAATCAATGAAAAGCGCAGTCTATGATGTCCCAAAGCTAGAAAATCTCCTTCACCCACTACATAACGCTCACCGCCTACACCATAATACCCTTCAATCATTTCGAAAGTCTTCTTGTTACCGACAATCACAATGTTAGGATAATATTGCTTGATCAAACTGATAGAACCGGAATGGTCTGGTTCCATATGATTTATAATCAAATAATTGATAGGTTTATCACCGATAATGCTACGAATTTTCTTCAAATAAACCTCAAAATAGCATACGTCTACTGTATCCACCAAAGCGACCATCTCGTCGTCAATCAAATAAGAGTTATAAGACACACCGTAAGGTAACGGCCACAAGTTCTCAAACAAAGCCTTGTTACGGTCATTCACTCCCACATAATGTACTTTTCCTTTGATTTCCATATCTGTTTTCTTCTTTTAATATTTATAGTATTTGCCTTGCCAGGCATCTTTTTCTCTCATCCGTTTTTTCACCTTATCCGTAAATTCATAATTTTTCAATCCCCAATCAGGAGCTATCAACAATTCTTTAGGTGATTGGGAAACAAAACGCTCCAGTACGATGTCCGGACGAAGATGTTCTATATAATCAATAACCAAATCAACATATTCATCAGCTGTATAAAGATGGAAAGCTTCAGGCTCTTTCACATATTCACTCGCCATGCGCGTACCTTTAATAAGTTGTAACTGATGCAGCTTTAAAGTAGTCAGAGGTAATTGTGAAAGTACTCCTGCCTGTCTGATTAACATTTCTCTTTCTTCTCCGGGCAAACCAAGAATTATATGCCCTCCTACTAAAATCCCTCTCTCTGCAGTCTTCCGAACAGCCTCCGCAGAAACGGCGAAAGTATGTCCCCGGTTTATCCGGCGCAACGTTTCATCATCCGTACTTTCAATGCCATACTCCACTAATACAAAAGTGCGTTTACCAAGATCTTCCAAATAATCCAATAATGATATCGGCATACAGTCCGGACGAGTTCCTATCACCAGTCCTACCACATCCTCTACCATCAGCGCCTCTTCGTATTTTCTTTTCAACTCTTCCAGTTCCCCATACGTATTGGTATAAGCCTGAAAATAGGCCAGATATTTCATTTCCGGATATTTGCGTACAAAGAACCGCTTTCCTTCTTCCAACTGCTGAGCAACAGACTTTCCCGTATGGCAATAGGCCGGATTAAATGTTTGATTATTACAATAAGTGCAACCTCCGTATCCTACCGAGCCGTCACGGTTAGGACAAGTAAATCCAGCATTAATAGAAATCTTCTGCACTTTGCAAGGAAAGTGCATGGCTAAAAAGCCGGATAAGTCGTTATAAAGCATCTCTCTGTTCATGAACTTATTTTGCGGGACAAAGATACGTATTTTCAAACAAAAGTTTTACCTTTGTCTTTGATTATCATTTAAAGAATTTATCTATTATGAGAAAATTAAGTATATTTATTATTTTATTCTTCTGCCTGCTGACAGTCGGAGCTCAACAAGTAAGCTTGCAAGACGTAGCAAACAGAACGTATCATGCCGAAGGAATCAGAGGTATCAAACCGATGTTGGATGGAGAACATTATACCCAAATGAGTGCCGATGGCAAAAAAATCATACAGTATTCTTTCAAGACCGGCAAAGAAACAGGTACCATCTTCGATGTAAATACGGCCCGTGACTGTAGCATCAAGTCATTTGATGACTATATCATGTCACCCGATGAAAAACTGATTCTAATACAGACTGAAACCAAACCTATTTATCGTCGTTCGTTTACCGCCAATTACTATATTTTCAACGTAAAAAACAATAAAATGGAACCGCTCTCAGAAAACGGTCCACAACAGGTTCCTTTATTCTCGCCGGATGGCAATCAGATAGCTTTTGTACGTGATAATAATATCTATCTGGTAAAATTATTGTTTGGCAACAGTGAATCACAAGTAACCAAAGACGGCAAATTCAACGAAGTGCTAAATGGTATTCCCGACTGGGTATATGAAGAGGAATTCGGTTTCAACCGTGCTTTCGACTTCAGTGCAGACAGCCAGATGCTTGCCTATATCCGTTTTGATGAGAGTCAAGTACCTATGTATTCTTTTCCACTATACAAAGGTATGGTTCCCGCATTAGAGAAATTCAGCACTTATCCGGGAGAATATGAATACAAATACCCTATGCCAGGAATTAACAATTCCAAAGTAACCGTTCATACTTTTGATATAAAAAGTAAGGTAACCCGCAAGATGAACTTGCCTCTAGATGCAGACGGTTATATCCCTCGCATCAAGTTTACGGATGATGAAAATGCGTTGGCAATCATGACTTTGAACCGTCATCAAAACCGTTTCGACCTCTATTTTGCCAATCCACGAAGTACATTGTGTAAACTGATGGTACGTGATGAAGCTCCCCAATACATTAAAGAAGAAGCCTACTCCAACATCGTTTTCTATCCAAAAAACTTTGTGGTGATGAGTGAAAAAGACGGTTATAACCATCTCTATCTTTACACTAGCGGAGGAAACCTGGTTAAGCAAATCACAAAAGGAAACTTCGAAGTGAAAGATTTCCTGGGATGGGATGAAGCTACCAACACATTCTATTTTGAAAGCAATGAAGGTAGTCCGCTACGCACCGCTATCTACAAAGTGGACGGCAAAGGTAAAAAGACCAAACTATCCAAACAGGAAGGAACTCATAAAGCTATTTTCAGTAACAATATGAAGTATTACATCAATACTTTCTCTAATATCAACACCCCTCCTGTCATTACCCTTAATGACAATAATGGTAAAGAATTGGCAACTTTAGTAGATAATAACACATTGAAACACCAAGTTTCACGTCTGAATATGCCAAGTAAAGAACTATTTAGTTTCAAGACCAATGACGGTGTGGAATTGAATGGTTGGATAATGAAACCCGCAAATTTCAATCCGAACAAAAAATATCCTGTTATCATGCACCAATATAGTGGACCGGGTTCACAAGAAGTTGCAGACAAATGGGGAATTGGAGCCCGTAGAGATGGCGGCATGTTCGAAGCTTATATGGCCGGTCAAGGCTTCATCATGGCTTGTGTAGACGGACGCGGAACCGGTGGCCGAGGGTCTGATTTTGAAAAATGCACCTACTTGAGTTTAGGAGTAAAAGAATCGAAAGATCAAGTAGAAGCCGCCAAATACTTAAGTACACTACCCTATGTAGATGGTAACCGTATCGGTATATGGGGATGGAGCTATGGAGGTTACAATACATTAATGTCCATGAGTGAAGGAACACCGATATTCAAAGCTGGAGTAGCTGTTGCAGCTCCTACAGACTGGCGTTTCTACGATTCGGTATATACAGAGCGCTTCATGCGTACCCCAAAAGAAAACATGGAAGGTTACAATGCTGCATCTGCTATTAACCGTGCCAACAAACTGAACGGTGAATTGTTGCTAATCCACGGCACAGCAGATGATAATGTACACTTACGTAACAACGCAGAATACAGTGAAGCATTGGTACAGGCCGACAAGCAATTTGACATGCAAATCTATACCAACCGCAACCATGGAATCAGTGGAGGCAACACAACTAAACATTTACTGACTCGCGTAGCCAATTTCTTTATTGATAATTTAAAATAAAAAACCATTCACCACAGATTATACAATTTTACATAAAAACCGAATGAAAACAATTTGCATTGGTATAATCTGTGGTGAATTATAAATCTAATATCATCATGAATCACGTTAAAAAACCAGACTGGCTTAAGATAAACATAGGGGCAAATGCTCGATATACCGAAACCAAACATATTGTAGATTCCCACAAACTACATACTATTTGCAGTAGCGGACGATGTCCCAATATGGGAGAATGCTGGGGAAAAGGTACTGCCACTTTTATGATAGGTGGCGAAATTTGTACCCGTTCCTGCAAATTTTGCAACACACAGACCGGACGGCCTCTTCCGTTAGACCCTGAAGAACCCACCCATGTAGCAGAGTCCATTCAACTCATGAAATTATCTCATGCCGTTATTACCTCTGTAGACCGTGATGATCTAGATGATTTGGGTGCTGCCCATTGGGCTAAAACGATTTCAGAAATCAAGCGCTTGAATCCGGAAACCACAACCGAAGTTTTAATCCCTGATTTTCAAGGAAAGAGCGAACTGATTCAGCTAGTCATTGACGCCAAACCAGACATCATCTCACACAATATGGAAACTGTACGCCGCATCAGTCCCCTGGTACGAAGCGCAGCCAACTATGCAACCAGTTTAAAGGTCATCAAACAAATAGCCAATAATGGTATTACAGCTAAATCCGGTATTATGGTAGGTTTGGGAGAACGCCCGGAAGAAGTAGAAGAAGTCATGGACGATTTATTGGCACAAGGCTGCAAGATACTTACTATTGGCCAATATCTACAACCTACCCACCGCCATTATCCGGTAGCGGAATATATTACTCCCGATCAATTTAAACAGTATAGAACAATTGGATTAAAGAAAGGATTCCGAGAAGTGGAAAGCGCACCTTTGGTACGTTCCTCCTATCATGCAGAAAAACATATAAAATTTAAAGGGTAACGAGTAAACCAACTTTATATCTTTTTTGTTATAAAGATATAAATAGAGATAGAGAGAATGAAATCGTTACTGGAATACAAGAATTTAATCATGTCCACAGGGTTAATACCAGCCATTGTATGCATGATTTTCTGCATTTTCTTTCAAGATGCAGTTGTTTTGTATGTCTGTAGTTTGGCTAGCATTATTTATATCCTATACAGACTTGTCAAACCTCCTGTTTATCAGCCAAATCTAGTATTACTACATGGAACTTTGGCATTAATCATTGCATCCATCATAAAAGGCATAAGCGGAGATATGCTTATTCCGGACCGAACAGTTCCCATTACGCTAGAAATACTGATACTCTGTTTTTCACTACTCTATCTCATGGTCCCCAATTTTTATACAAAACTATTCTCCTACTTTCATTATAAGATATCTATTCTGAACTGTTGGGCCACACAGGTTATAGCTGTTTTATCCGGCATTCACCTGTTTGCTTCCTGCATAATTTATTTATTTTTCAGTCCACTATCTTATAATACCCTTTACGCTATGACCCACATCATCCCTCCTTTGATATATGTCATTTGCATTATTGTCAATCATGCTTTTGTGAAAACAATCAGTTTAACCTATAAAAAAATGCCTTTTTTACGTATCGCCCCTATTTGCAATGGAAAGATCTATGTTGCTCCCCGCAGTTATCAAGGTGAAGAACCTGGCAAGTTGGACATACCTATGGAAGACTACATTTATGCCTGCAAGACAGATACGGATAAATATGCCAAAGAAGTAGAAAATAAATATAGCAACCATATTACCGGACAACCGGAACCACGCTTCAGTTTGAAACATTTGGTAAAAGAAACCAATGGAGTTAAAAAAACCATCATGCTATATATTCTTCCTTTAAACGATGAAGAACAGATACATTTTACCGGAGGAAAATTTGTAACTCCCGAAGAAATAGAAATGAATTCTGCCCAATATAGTTCTTTTCTAAAAGAAGAAATAGATCATCTGAACATAGTGACACAGATGTGGGAGGAATTTAAATGAATATCTGTTATCGTATTACTTATAAATCAAGAAAATACAGGGAATCTTCGATAAATCCGGCAATTTCCCCTGCCACTCCTTTATTGTCTTAGTCTTTATATATTCTCCTTCACACGTAATATTGGCAGCAATACAAAGTTTGGTTTGCGGACGGCAATTCTTAAGAATATCTTCCGCCATCTTATTATTACGATAAGGAGTTTCAATAAAAAGCTGCGTCTGATCTTCTGCATAAACACGCTGCTCCAATACCTTAATACGTTTCGCACGCTCACCAGGCTCAATAGGCAAATAACCATGAAAAGCAAAACTCTGTCCATTAAAACCCGATCCCATAACAGACATAATAATAGAGGAAGGTCCTACCAAAGGCACCACTTTAAGATTCTTACGCTGAGCAATAGCAACCACGTCCGCTCCAGGATCAGCAACAGCCGGACAACCGGCTTCAGAAATAACTCCCATGGACTGTCCGGCCAACAAAGGTTTCAGATAACCGGAAATATCTTCAGGAGAAGTATGTTTGTTCAATGGATAAAAAGTCAATGCATCTATGTCAATCCCGCGATCTACCTTTTTCAAAAAGCGACGTGCCGAGCGTACATCTTCTACAATAAAATGTTTGATGCCGAGAATGACCTCTTTATTATACACAGGCAACACATTTTCCACAGGAGTTTCGCCTAATGTGACAGGCAATAGATACAAAGCAACTTCCATCATACTACTAATCAATCAAAATATCAAGGTTTGAAATCTGTTTCAGCCAACATCTGATGATAATCCGTCTTAGCCAACAAATCCTTTATTGTCATATCAGGATGCTTTTTCATATATTCATCAATCAGCAAAATCCCCATCCATACTCCAATACTTGCAGGAGTTTTCTCACCCATAATAGAAATAAAGGGATCCTTGCGTATATAAGTACGTACAACAAGGGGATCGGTAGCATATAAATGACCATTTTCAACCATTGTCTTCCACAGACTTGTTTTATTCTTCCTGCACCACTCAGCCTCATCCTCACTATATCCCATCTCTTTCTCAAAAGATTCATACCCTAAAATATGAGCCACTATCCAATTTATCTTTCCACGATGCATAATCATATCTAATAAAGTACGACCAGGCTGCCATGGCAAAGGATACTGACTCAGCAAATAAAAGGTAAAACAATCCGGAACAATACGATCAGGCTCCATACTGCGACATTGATAGTCATAATAGAAGCGTTTATATAAAGGATAATCTGCTCCCATATACTTATCAATACTAAAACCCAAAATACTATCCCCAACTACAACAGACTGATTCAGAGCAGCTATTTGAGCATAAAAATGAGGAACGAACAATGTAGGAACCTCTTTTTTCAAACGTTTAAAACCTTTGGTCAGTTTTTCCTCAACCCAACCAAGATCCTTAAATTTCTCTTCGGCATCGTGCATCAAAGTCAATAAAGTAGAATCCGAATAATATTCCAACATCCGGTCGTTAATCTTCATGTCATCCACCTCACCTATCGCCAATACATCTTCTATCAACAGCTTGGTAACCTGAGGATAGTCCGTATTCATTTTTTGCAGTGCCGAGAAACTATTCATCGTGACATACTCATACTGCAAACGATCATAACGGGCAACTCTTACATCCACATCAGCAGTATTGCCACTCTTCCCATCCCACTGACAGGAGGAAAGAGCAACAAGACATACTACTAATATGAATATAATTTTGCGTATCATCTATTTCTTATCCGTAAATGATGTTTCCGTTTTCGTCTTTATATTCATCCAGACCTTTTTCATAAGTTGCCATAGCACGCAAACTCATACCTACACTGGAGAAACCTCCATCATGATATAAATTCTGCATAGTCACTTTACGAGTCAGGTCAGAGAACATTACAATGCAGTAATCTGCACATTCGTCTGCCGAAGCATTGCCTAATGGTGACATACGGTTAGCAAAGTCAAACAGCTTATCCATACCTTTCACACCTGAACCGGCAGTAGTCATGGTCGGTGACTGAGATATGGTATTCACACGCACATGATGTTCACGACCATAAATGTAACCAAAACTGCGTGCGATAGATTCAAGCAATGCTTTTGCATCCGCCATATCATTATATCCATAGAATGTACGTTGTGCAGCAACATAACTCAAAGCCAGAATTGAACCATACTCCGCAATAGCATCCAGCTTTTTAGCAGCTTGAATCATTTTGTGGAACGAAACGGCAGATATATCCAGAGTCTTGCTCAACATATCATAATCGAGGTCATCATAAGTACGTTTCTTACGAACGTTAGGAGACATACCGATAGAATGCAGAACGAAATCTATTTTTCCACCCAATATTTCCATCGAACGTTTGAAAACATTCTCCAAATCTTCTACGCTGGTTGCATCTGCCGGAATTACCTCACAATTCAGTTTCTCAGCTAAAGCAGAAACTTCTCCCATGCGGACAGCTACCGGAGTATTGGACAATGTAATGGACGCACCTTCTTCTACAGCCTTTTCAGCAACTTTCCATGCGATAGACTGTTCGTTCAATGCACCAAAAATAATACCTCTTTTTCCTTTCAACAAATTGTAACTCATACCTTCTTTATTGTTAAATTAGTTTGCAAAGATACAAACAAATAAATTAATCATAGCTTTTTTTGCACACAAATGAAGAAATAATGCAATTATAAAACTAATTTTTACCATTTAAGGTTTCAGCTAAATGAGAATTTAACAAAAAATCCACTTATTCTATCAAATAGTGCACATAAAGGACAATTCTTTCAGCTATATTTGCCATCGAATTAAGAGGTTTTTTCATAATATTTATTTAAGGTTAGAATTAGGTTAACATGAAACATTATTGCTGCTCCCGTAAATAGCCCGTGAGGGTCTTTTACGGGAGAGTGATAAGACTTCTTAAAGCAACAATCAACTAGATAATTATTAATCTTAAACATATATAATACCAATGACTACTTTAATAAAGAAGATTCTATTACTTCCTGCCACATGTTTAATTCCTTTTTTGACCGGATGTAATAATTGTCCGTCTACGACTATTGTAGAAGATATTATAGATCCCGCCATCTATACAAGCCTCCCTTTCAAGATGGATAAAGTTGAACAACCTACTTTCCCAGACTATTCGGTAAACATCATAGATTTCGGTGCCAAGCCAGACGGTATTACTTTAAACACAAAGGCTATTAATGATGCAATCCAACAGGTTAATGCCAAAGGAGGTGGCAAAGTCATTATTCCTGAAGGCTTGTGGCTAACCGGTCCCATCGAACTATTGAGCAATGTGAATCTATATACAGAAAAGAATGCGTTAGTATTATTCAGTGCAGACCATTCACTATATCCCATTATAAACACTTCTTTTGAAGGTTTGGAAACCCGTCGTTGCCAGTCTCCTATTTCAGCACGTAATGCTGAAAATATAGCGATTACAGGCCACGGAGTATTTGATGGTAATGGAGACACATGGCGTCCGACCAAGAAAGATAAACTGACTGAAGGCCAATGGAAAAAATTGGTCGCCTCCGGTGGTGTGGTAGATGCCGACGGAAGAATCTGGTATCCTAGTGAAGGTGCATTGAAAGGTGCTATCCTGTCAAAAGACAACTTCAACGTACCTCGTGGAGAACTTACCGATTCTGACTGGGACTACATGCGCGACTGGTTACGTCCTGTATTGCTAAGTTTCATCAAATGTAATAAGGTATTGCTGGAAGGAGCGACATTCAAAAATTCACCCAGTTGGTGCTTACATCCGCTATCATGTGAAAATATTACAATTAATAAAGTTACTGTTTCTAATCCTTGGTACTCACAAAACGGAGATGCTCTTGATTTGGAATCATGTAATAAAGCATTGATTATAAACAACTCATTTGATGCAGGAGATGATGGTATCTGTATAAAGTCAGGAAAGGACGAACAAGGGCGCAAACGCGGTGAACCTTGTCAAAATGTTATCGTTATGAACAACACCGTATTACATGGACATGGAGGTTTTGTTGTAGGTAGTGAGATGTCAGGAGGTGTAAACAACATATATGTAGACAATTGTACTTTCATGGGTACAGATGTTGGCTTACGCTTTAAAAGTAATCGTGGGCGTGGCGGATTGGTAGAGAATATCTACATCAGCAATATCAACATGATTAATATTCCGAACGAAGCATTAATATTCAATTTATACTATGGTGGAAAAGGTCGTGGTGAAGATCCTAATCAGGATGAAAAGAAAGCAGAAACTACCATCCCTCCTGTAACAGAAGAAACTCCGATATTCCGTAATATCTTTATCAAAGATGTAACCTGTAACGGAGCAGGCAGGGCTGTGTTCTTCAATGGCTTGCCTGAGATGAGAATCAAGAATATCAATATGGAGAATATCATCGTATCTAATGCTAAAGAAGGTGTAGTATTAAGCGAAGCCGACGAAGTTAATATGAAAAATATCAAAATAGAGTTATTAAAAAGTGGAAAGAACTTGAAGATGCAAAATGTTTCCAATGTAACGATAGACGGAAAGAATCATGCTGAAATCGGGGCACAAGGAGAAGAACTCAACTTCTAATTCTTACACCCATTAGTGCATTTCTCCACTTAATTTATAAAAATAGTAAAGCACGGATTGCACGGATAAACACGGTTTTCATACTAACACTGTGTAATCCGTATGATCCGTGCTTAAAATAATAAACTATACATCATTATGAAAAAGCGCTCAATTATTGTCCTCACATTATTAGCAGGATGCTTTACCAACTCTTTTGCACAAAAAGGCGAAAAGACACTGACCGTAGAAGTCAGCAATGAATGGACTCAAAATAAGACCGACGAACCGATAGTGATAGATTTAAATAACCTGAAAGCAGGTTTCAACATCAAATCCGCCACTGTATGGGAAGGTAATAAAGAAATTCCGTCCCAACTGGACGATCTGAACGGTGACGCACGTGCTGACGAACTGGCTTTCCTCATCGATATGCCAGCCAAAAGCAACAAAAGTTTCCGTATAATTCTCTCTTCAGAAAAAAGTGAAAAAAACTATCCGGCACGTACTTATGCCCAAATGAAAGCTTACGGACATAACAACAAATTCGCCAATATTACGGGATTTTCAGCGGCAGGAACCGAGAATGTATATAGTTTTGTTTACCATCACGGACCGGCTATAGAGAGTGAATTAGTTGCCTATCGTATCTATTTCAACGAAAAACAGACGGTAGATCCATATAGCAAAGTAAATAAAAGACTGGAAATAAAAGAGACTTGTTTCTACCCTACCAAAGCGCAACGTGCCAACGGCTACGGAGATGATGCGCTACGTGTTTACAATAGTGGTGGTGTAGGTGCATTAAAAGGTTGGAATGGTACTGAAGCGACCCACATAAAACCAGTAGTAAACCGCACGGAACGTGTACTAGCCTCCGGTCCTGTACGTGCCATCGTCGAAGCAGAAGTCATCGGTTGGGAATATCAAGGAACGATTTGAACATGATCAATCGATATACCATCTATGGCGGTCATCGGGACATGAAGGTAGATGTCCTGTTTGACCGTCCGCTTAAACAGGAAGTCTTTGCAGCAGGTGTACAGATTCTGAAAGAAGGAGGTCACATGAGCGACCATAAAGGACTGACTGGAAGCTGGGGAACCGACTGGCCCGTCACAGACACCATAGGCTATGTGAAGGAAACAACAGGTATGGGAACTTTCATTCCTAAATATATCGGTAAAGAAGTACAAGACGGATCAAACTACTTATATACCTTACAAGCACCGGGGCAACAGCATTTCCACTATTACGTTACTTTCACCTCAAAAAAAGAAAGTTTCGGATTTAAAGATATGAAAGACTGGTTCAATTATCTTCCCCAATGGAGAAAAGAATTGGAACATCCTTGCAAAATTACGATTAAATAAAAAATCTAAAACCATGAAACGACTAATCACTCTCTGTCTGCTAGGAGGCTGTTTTTTATCTGCTCCCGCACAGAATTATGTATCCCAAGCCTGGGTGGCCGACCAAGGCAATGGGACCTACAAAAATCCAGTCCTGTATGCGGATTACTCCGATCCGGACGTTTGCCGTGTAGGAGACGATTATTATTTGACCTCATCCAGTTTCAACTGTCTGCCCGGTTTACAAATATTACACTCCAAAGACCTTGTCAACTGGACTATCATAGGTGCGGCTGTACCCTACGCACTGCCCCCTGTTACCGATGTCCGTCCTGAACATGGCAACCGTGTATGGGCACCCAGTATCCGCCACCATAACGGTGAATTCTATATATTCTGGGGTGACCCGGACCAAGGAGCATTCATGGTGAAAGCCAAAGATCCGAAAGGTCCCTGGAGCGAGCCAGTTTTGGTGAAAGCCGGAAAGGGCATCATCGACACGACTCCATTATGGGATGATGACGGTCGTGTATATCTGGTTCACGCTTATGCAGGAAGCCGGGCCGGACTGAAAAGTGTAATTACAATTTGTGAGCTAAGTGCTGATGCAAGTAAAGCTATCACACAATCCCGTATCATTTTCGATGGTCATGAAGCACATCAGACTTGTGAAGGGCCCAAATTCTATAAACGTAATGGATACTATTACATCTTCCATCCGGCAGGCGGCGTTCCTACAGGATGGCAAGTCGTACTTCGCTCAAAAAACGTATACGGTCCATACGAATGGAAAACAGTATTAGCGCAAGGCAACTCTCCCGTCAACGGACCTCATCAGGGAGGCTGGGTAGACACCCCTACGGGAGAAGACTGGTTTATGCACTTCCAGGACGTAGGTGCTTACGGACGCTTAGTTCACCTGCAACCTATGAAATGGGTTGATGATTGGCCCGTCATAGGTATTGATAAAGACGGAGACGGCTGTGGCGAACCTGTTCTGACTTATAAAAAGCCTAATGTAGGTAAGAACTATCCTATTTGTACTCCGCAGGAAAGTGACGAGTTTGATGGTTATACATTGTCTCCTCAATGGCAATGGCAGGCTAACATCAATGAAAAATGGGCTTATTTCAACGGAGGAGAAGGATTTGTACGTCTATACTCCTACCCGGTTCCCGAAGATTATAAGAGTTTATGGGATGTTTCTAATCTGATGCTACAAAAGACTCCGGCTCCCAATTTCACTGCCACCACCAAGCTTACTTTCAAGCCGACAGAAAAATATAAAGGTGAACGTACGGGACTGGTTGTAATGGGAATGGATTATGCCGGATTAGTTGTTGAAAACACAGACAACGGACTCGTCCTGTCACAAGTGGAATGCTTGAAAGCCGATCGAGGAGCTACTGAAAAAGTAAATGCTTCCGTTCCCTTAAAAGACGGCACAATCTATCTTCGCGCTAAATTTTCCGCAAAAGGAGACAAGATTAAAGCCAGTGAAGGCGGTCACGACCTGTTAGTGAAATGTAACCTCAGTTACAGTACGGACGGCAAGAAATTCCAGCCATTAGGAGAAACTTTCCAAGTAAAAGAAGGTAAATGGATAGGAGCCAAGGTAGGTATCTTCTGTACGCGCCCCGCTATTGTAACCAATGACGGAGGATGGACGGACGCTGACTGGTTCAGAATTGAAAAATAAAGAAAATATTCATAATACATTGTACTTTTTGCATTTTTAATCCATGAAAGTCGTATATCGTGTCGGTTAAATTCCTAATTTTGTGCCATAAAAGGCATCTATGGACAATAATGCAAGAAAATACAATAAATATGATGAAGTAGACGAAAGGATATTAGCCCTCTTTGCAGAAAACAAAGAAGAAGCCTTTCGTCTGCTTTATGATACTTATTACCTTCCCTTATGCCTCTACTCTGTACAGTTCACAGGCTCTACGGAAACTTCAGAAGATATCGTGCAGAATCTATTTGTCAGTTTCTGGGACAAGAACTCGCATACTGCCATTTCCTCCAACCTACATGCTTGGTTGTTCAATGCCGTCCGTTTTTCCTCACTGACCAAAGTACAACGGGAACGCTATTTCTCCTTAGACGAGCTGGAGGAAGAATCTTATTCTCCCATCGATGACTTTTATGATGAGGAAGAACTATTGCAAAAAAGAAACCAGCTACTGACTGAATTAAAAAAATTGCCAGAACAAGAGTACAATGTTCTAGTCAAAATTGTTCTGGAAGATAAAAAGTACAAAGAAGTAGCCGAAGAACTCCATATTTCCGTAAATACAGTAAAAACTCATTTATCACGCGCATTAAAAATGTTGCGTCGTTTCAATATGATAGAAATTCTAATCTTATTTAATTTATAATTTTCTTCAGATTTTTGTCACCCGTTTTGCGTATTTGTGATACTTCGTGTTAAACTGTACAACAATTATGCAAAAGAGTAAAACAGAAACCTTAATTCAAAAATACCTGTCCCACCAACTCAATGAACAGGAATTTAAAGAATTAAAACAATGGATTGAAGAAGACGCTTCACATAAAGAAATTTTTGTGAAGTTACTTTCTTCACTCCGCCATGTCAATAACCAACTTAACTTATTACAACAGTTTGATAAAGAAGCTTCATGGGAAGCTATTCAAAAACGTTGCAAGCAGCCCCCACTCTATCCGCTATCGGGTTGCGATTTATTCATCTGCCGCTGCGATAGCTGTTATCATAGGGATTGCTTCCATTTTATATTTTAATAACCGGAATCTGACGCCTGCCATTACCCAAAGCGAGCAATCATCTCTTCCCCAGAACACCCAAACTCCTAAAGCCACCTGGGTACAAGCAAACCATTCTGTAGTTCCCCTCTATGAAAACCAACGGGAAATCAACGGAAGTTATATTAACAATGGAGAAATCATATTTCCTCAAGAAAGTGATTCCCCCCATAAACCAGAACTGGATACCGAACTATTACAAAATAAGATCATAGTGCCAAAAGGTTCGGAGTACGCAATAGTATTAGCTGATGGCACAAAAGTAAAAATGAATGCGGACTCTCATATTGATTTTCCGGTTCAATTCGGAGATACCCGAGAAGTCACTTTGGAAGGAGAGGCCATGTTTGAGGTAACACACGATGAAGCCCGCCCTTTCATAATAAAAGCACACGACCATGCTATTTATGTATTAGGAACAACTTTCAATATCTCGGCTTATCCCGATGAAGAATTATCTGTGACTCTGATTGAAGGTAAACTAAAAGTAACTGCTCCTTCAGGTGAATACTACCTGCTGCCAGGTGAACATTACTCTTCTGCACAATCAAAAGTTAGCAAAGTAGATACAGAATTCTATACTTCATGGACAGATGGTGCTATGGAATTTGACGCAATGCCATTCCCTTTGCTGACAGCCCGACTGTCACGATGCTATAATGTAGATATTCAAATAGCATCCAAGGAATTGGAAACCATGAAGTTTACCGGAATCATTTTCCGTAACAAGCCTTTGGATTTTGCATTAGATATTATTCATCGCGTATCCGATGTCAAGTTTGAGAGAAAAGGAGAAACTATATTTGTAAAAAAACAATAATCAAACCCTGTATAACAGGAATATTCTAAATTAAATAAGTTATTTGAGTTTTATGAAAAAAACGAACTTTGGAATCGTTTAGTAGCTAAACCTCCAAAAATGAGGCTATTAGTAATGTTAATGTGCATATTCTGCACATTCAACGCAATGTTTGCAAACGTACTAGCCGACAAGACTGTCACTATCAAAAGTGAAAACATCAGTGTAAAAGAGGCTCTTAACATGGTTAAAAAGCAAACAGGCATTCATATCATGTACGAAGATGCAACATTGAACAATGTACCTTTGAAACTTACATTAAACAAAGAACCTCTGGAGCAAGCACTTTCAGTGATTTGTAGCCAGGCAGGTATGCGTTATGAGTTGGTAGAAAACAATTATGTGTTAATATTACCGATTGACAGAAATGCCAAACGCAGAACGATTACCGGAGTTATCAAAGATGATACGGGTGAACCGGTCATTGGAGCTTCTATTGTCATCCAAGGCACCACGTTCGGTACAGTAGCCAATATGGATGGACAATTCATGCTGTCTTATCCTGAAAACACTAAAAACGACGAACTGATGATCAGCTTTATCGGTATGCAGACAGTTAAGGAAAAAAAATTGGCAACAGACACGTTTTCAATGTAAAAATGGAAAGCGAGGTGACCAATCTGGACGAAGTAGTCGTAGTAGGTTATGGTACTTCTTCTGTAAAAGATTTGACCGGTTCTGTGGCTTCAGTAGGGTTAAAACAATTAAGTCAATTAAATACTCCTAATGTAACTTCCATGCTTCAAAACCTGGCCGCTGGTGTACAGGTGTCACAGAATACCGGTGTTCCGGGTGAGACAGTCCGTGTACGTGTGCGTGGTGCTACCTCATTGACCGGTTCCAATGAACCCTTGTATGTGATCGATGGAGTGCCTGTAGAAGATCCCAGCATGCTGGATGCCATTTCTCCGAATGATATCCAATCTATGGACGTATTGAAAGATGCTTCTGCAGCTGCTATCTATGGTTCTCGTGCTGCAAACGGTGTGGTTATCGTTACCACCAAGAAAGGGGTGGAGGGTTCCAAACCTACCGTCAACTTCAACTATAATGTAACCACTGATGTTCAAATTAAGAACTTCCGTATCCTGTATGGTGATGAATGGCGCGAAACGGTACGCCGCTTTGCTAAAGAAACCTTGGTGTATGATCCGTCCAACCAATATGCACTAGAAATTCTTGAGCCTAATTCCACCGCATTAGGCAGTGCCAACACCAATTGGTTTGACGAAGTGAAACAAACAGCTATCCGCCACAATGCCGACTTGACAGTAAGTGGAGGTAGCAAAGTTTCCAAATATCTTATTTCATTATCCATATTCGATCAGCAAGGTATGGTTAAAGGAGGTGACTTAAGCCGATATAATGCACGCGTGTCTACAGAAATGAATGTATTGCCTATCCTCCGTTTTGGTATTAATGCTAATATGAGCTATACAGACCAAGATAATGCAGGAACTTCACTGTTCAGCGCACAAGGTTATCGTCCTGATATGCCTATATATAATGATAACGGGGAATTTGATATGTCCACAGGTCAAGCCAACCCGGTGGCCAACACCTATAAGAAAAACCATGATAATATTTACCGCATCATGGGAACCGTATACGGAGAAGTTGATATTTGGAAAGGATTCCGGTTCCGTTCCAGTTTATCGGGTAATTTACAATTTACTGAAAACAATTCATTCAGTCCAAGTTTTCTAAGTACTAGAAATGAAGCCAGTGGGTCAGAATATCATTATAAATATTCAAAAACCGTATTCGACAATACATTGAATTATAACTATGAGTTCAACAAGAATCATGTTTTGGATGCCGTAGCCGGTATCTCCTTTGAACGTGGTATAAGCCGTAGTACAAGAATGAATGGCCAGACTTATCCGGATAATGATATTTACACCAATTTAGGAAGTGCCGCAAGCATCTCATCTTGGAGTAACGGATATAATGCAAGTGGTCTGTTCTCTTCATTTGCCCGTATCAATTATAAATTAATGGAGCGCTACCTGTTTACTTTTACAGGACGTTATGATGGTTCATCCATGTTTGGTTCGAACAACCGTTATGGTTTCTTCCCTTCGGGAGCCATTGCATGGCGTATCTCTCAGGAAAACTTCATGAAAAACCTGACATTCATTAATGATTTGAAATTGCGTGCCAGCGTAGGTACTACCGGTACCCAAAACTTAACCAGCTTCTCTAATCGTGATTTATACGAAGCAACCAGTTATAATAATCTGTCAGCCATTATACATAAACAAGTGGGTAACCGCGACATCCGTTGGGAAAAATCGACCCAATATGATTTAGGTCTTGATTTCGCATTGTTCGATTACCGACTGACCGGTTCTATCTCCGGCTATATCAAAGATACCAAAGACTTGATCTGGTCATTTGATTTCCCGCCCAGTGCAACCGGTGGCTCTATGCAGATGAACCGTAATATCGGAGCATTGACCAACCGCGGTATTGAAATAAACCTGGTAGGCCGTGTATTATCTACTAAAGACTGGAACTTGGACCTGACCTTGAATATGTCACATAACAAGAATAAAGTCACCAAACTGGTTGAAGAAGGTAGAGCACAATCAGCTATGGATGTAGTAGTTCAAGGCAGCTATGCCGACCAAGTATTGGCTGTAGGCTATCCAATGGGAGCTTTCCATGGTTATGAATATGCCGGGATCATACAAGATCAAGCCAGAATAGATGAATTGAATGCCTATGCTAAATCAAAGGGACAAAGTTATTACGATGGTAACTCATTAAAACCGGGACATTTGGAAATTAAGGATTTAAATGGAGATGGAATCATCAACTACAATGACCGTGTTATTATCGGTAATCCTGATCCGGATCTGTTCGGCGGTCTGACTGCCAATTTATCTTATAAACAATTCAGCCTGTTCGCCAACTTCGGATATCAGATCGGTGGTTTGAAGATTTATAACAAAACATTGCAGAATCTACCCGGACAATTAACCGGTTTGATTGACTATGGATTGAATGACAGATGGTCTGACACCAACAAAAATGCCAAATACCCGGCCTTGTATATAGGTGACGGTGTACCTAGACTAACCGATCATGAATTGTTTAATGCCTCCTTCTTCCGTTTGCAGGAAGTGCGTCTGACTTATAATTTACCTTTAAACAAAGTGATAAAAGGACAACTATTTGTCTCGGCTACCAATTTGTTCACGCTCACCTCTTATCCGGGAACAGACCCTGCTACCGTAAACAGTAACAGCAACTATGGCGGTAACTATGAAACCTCCACTTATCCGGGTTTCCGCTCTTTCTCGGCTGGTTTAAAAATTAACTTATAATCATTTAAATGTATAATCGAATGAAAAAATATATATTCTTAGCTTTACTTACAATGGGCGTTTCCTCGTGCCAGTTGGTAGATGTCTTGGACCAAAAGCCCGAATTCGAAGCAGATTTAGACGGTGCCATCACAACACCCGCTGCTGTAGAGTTAGCCTTAAACGGAATCTATTACTCCTTGCCTGGAAATGGATTCAATGTCATATTTCCTACAGTAAGTGGTTCCTTCAAAGCCGGGACCATGTGGCGTCAAGAAATTGTCAGCGCCGGTAATGCCGTTTACTACTCCGAACGAATGTTGCCTACCCTATCATTCAGTGATGCAACGGAATGGGATGCAGATTACGCTGTAATCAAAAACGCCAACTTCCTGGAAACAGCCTGTAACCGCATGAGTGACGGAGAGTTCTCCGGAAACCGTAGAGCCGAAGTGTTAGGTGAAATAGCCTATTTACGCGCTTTGGCCTACTTCAATATCCTGGTTCGTTACTGCGAATTTTGGGATATGAATAGTGAATACGGAGTTGTCATGCGTAATGAAGCTCCATCCGTATCCAATGCTTTAAAGGTACGTAGCTCCGTAGCCGATTCTTATCAATATATTCTGGATCAACTGGAAATAGCTATTGAAAAAGCTCCTGATTGGAAAAAGCTTTCACAAGCTTCTAAAGAAGCAGCCAAGGCATTAAAGGCAAGAGTATTGCTGTATGCAGGAAAATACACAGAAGCGGTAGCAGCAGTTAATGATGCAATTGATACAAATTCTCCATTGCCGGAAGCAAACTATGGTGACGTTTTTGATAAGTTTTCAACAACCAAAGAGATTCTATTCGCTCGTGTATTCGACCAAAAAGATGCCACCAACACTTCAACCCGTCAGCAATGTTACGGTAACAGCCCCACGAAAAAACAAGGTTACTGGGGGCCCACCAATGAGTATGTGGAACTGGTGGGGGATGATCCTCGCGCCGATGCCATCTTCTCTAAAGTAGACAGCCTGATGGACAGCCGCAGTTCTGCGGTAGCCTACAATCTGAAATCGGTAAAGAAGCTGCTGAATGATGCCAATGACATGCCTGTCATCTTCAGTCGTGTTTCCGAACTCTACCTGATTAAAGCCGAAGCCTTGTATCGTTCAGGAGCCTCTATATCCGAAGCCTACGCACCGATCCGTAAACTACGCGAAAGAGCAGGAGCCGAAATAATTCTTCCAGCCAATAACGAAGAACTGGAAACCGCCATATTCAACGAATGGATGCTGGAATTGTCTTTCGAGAACTGGCATGAATGGTTTGCCATGATCCGTTTTGCAGGATACACAGAGAAACCCGATTTCACCCGTCTGCTTGCTTTGAACAAGACGTTAAGAGAAGCTTTGGAAAAAGAATATGAAAAATCGGAAGCACAAGGAGACAATTATTACCAACGCATCATAGACCGCCGTATTGATGCCATTCCGTCATCAGAAATCAGTTCTAATCTGGAATGTAAACAAAACCCTGGTTATTAACATATTAAATTCAAAGACATGAAAAAATATATCTTACTCATTTTCGCATGTATCTATGCGATTCACTTAAATGCCCAGAATGCAGGAATCAATTTCCTGCACGGCACTACTTGGGCAGAAGCCGTAGCTAAAGCCAAAGCAGAAAACAAATTGATATTCATTGATTTCTATACCCAATGGTGCGGACCTTGCCTGAATATGGCACAAACTGTATTCTCATTGCCTACAGTGGGTTACTACTATAACCAAACTTTCATCAACCTCAAAATTGATGCTGAAGAAGGTGAAGGAATTACATTAGCCAAGAAATACGGTGTACGCAGCTACCCTACTTATGCCTTCGTCGATCCTGCTACCGAAGAAATTGTTCATCGCAGCAGCAGCCGTCAGACTCCCGAACAGTTTATTCAGACAGGAAAAGATGCAAACATTCCTACCAAACGCTCTTTTTACCTGCAAGAGCAATATACCAAGGGGAACAGAGAACGTGCATTCCTGATTGATTACATCAATTATCACTATTCAGTCTATGCACGCAATAACGTACAAGCCGCTTTTGATGAATTAATAAAAGGAGGTGCCAAACTGACTGATCCGGATGTATGGGAAGTATATGTAAACACTATCAATGGCATGAACCCGTACCTGAAGCAAGTATCAGACAATTATGCGGATTTCTGCCAGCGTTTCGGCAAAAAAGCTGTTGATGCTAAATTGGCAAAAGAAACTTCATACGGCGAATTGGCGGAAATTGAAGCCTTATGCAACTATGAAGGAAAAGATTTCAATCTGAAAATGATCCGTATCAATAATGATATCCGGGAACAAAAGTATGAAGCGGCAGCTACCCAGATTGATGCGATGATTGCAGACACCACAATCAATCAGCAAGAGTTAATCAGTAGACTGAAATTTATCGCCCGTTTGGGATACAAAGCAGAGGAACTTCCCGAATTCTGGTTCAACAAATGTGTAGGCTATCTGCAATACATTGCTTATAACCAAACAGACAGAGATGATGCTTTCATCCATCAGGAATATGCAGCCGCCTTGGAAATGGTGCTTCGCAAACTGAACGGCAAAGCCCCCATCCCTGCCTGCCTCAGCACAGAACCCGCATACGGAAAAAAAGTCTATAACATGCGTCCCGATGCATTGAAAATGAAACCTAAAAGAAAAAAATAAGATGAGAACTCTAAAATCCATCATGGTACTTGGCCTTGCGCTGAGTACCTTTACCGCTACAGAAGCTGCAAAGCTCACTTTTAAGGTCACCAATCCCAATGAGAAGGTCAAAGTGAGATTGACTTTCAGCCAAAGTGGCGAACAAAAAGAAGTGGCGATTGATGCCGCTGGAAACGGCAACATAGAAATCACAGGATTCACTCCGCAATATGTAACCATGCAATACACACGCGGACGCCGTACTCTTTATCTGGATCCCAATCAAGACCTTACCTTGTCATTCGACAGTGACAACATGTGGAGAAACACAACCTTTGAAGGAGCAGGTGCCGCTATCAACACCTATCTGGGAAGCAAAGAGCTCCAATCACTCGGTATGCCCGATATGAAAATGCAAGAGGCCGCCCTCATACACAAAGGAGACAGCCTGTACGCAGCCAATTGCCAAGTATTGGAAGCCGCAAAACTTCCAGCCGATTTCACTGCACAGGAAAAAATACGTTTGCAATTCTATACGTATTATTATTTCTCCAAATACGCTTTGTATCATCCTCATTTTGGAAAGGATGACAACTATATTCCTTCCAAAGCATATTATGAGAAACTGGAAGCTATTACTCCGATCAATGCCGGTTTATTAGCGCTGAAAGAATATAAGGCTTTTCTTCCCGATGCTATCAGCGCCTTTAGTAATAAAGGAAAAACGGTTGCATCCAATTCTACAGAACAAAGTGTAAACTACGTAGATGCAACCATACAGGATGAAAAGGTTGCAGAATTTCTGATTGACCAATTTGTTTATAACTTTGTAGACAATAACGGGCTGGATGAAGCAGACGGGCTGATTGTCCTATTCCGCAAACATGTGAAGGATGCAAAGTCCATAGAAAAATTCAACGCACTTTGTACCAAGTGGGAAAAATTAAGATCAGGCAATCCCTCAGCAGCTAGCTTCTCCTATCCGGATATCAATGGAAAAACAGTATCTTTGGCAGATTTGAAAGGGAAATATATCTATATTGACGTGTGGGCTACCTGGTGTGGTCCTTGCCGTGGAGAACTTCCTGCGTTAAAGGAATTGGAAGAGAAATATGCAGGAAAGGATATTCATTTTGTCAGCCTGTCATGCGACAAGAACAAAAAGGCATGGGAGAACATGGTAACAAAGGAGCAGTTAAAAGGGATCCAGTTACACATGGGAACAGACAGGACCTTTATGGATGCTTACCTCATCAACGGCATTCCCCGTTTTATCCTGCTGGATCGGGATGGCAAAATCATCTCTGCCAATATGACCCGTCCGTCAGATCCCAAGACAGCAGAGAAGTTCAATGAACTGTTAGGACTATAAAACTCTCTCTTATATTAAACATTAATCTAACGATAGGCTTTCTTCGTGAGGAGAGGGCCTATTCTATTTGTTTTAGCCAGGAGAACGATACAGAAAGAGAATAAAAGACACGAACTATACAGATCTTACAGTATTGTCTAAAACACCTGTAATTTCCGTATAATTCGTGCCCGAACAATTTAAATACGATGATTTTTATTGTAGGAATGAAATCAGCACACCGGCAGCCACGGCAGAACCGATAACTCCTGAAATGTTACTTGCCATACAATATTGAAGCACATGATGGGGTCATACTTCAAAGCAATTTCATTAGCCACACGGCTGGCCATGGGCACAGCACTCAAACCTGTAGCCCCAATCAGTGGATTGATCTTCTTCTTAGTGAAAAGATTCACCAACTTCACAAACAAGATACCACCGGAAATAGACAAGGCAAACGCCAAGAAACCACCTATCACAATACCGATAGTAGTCCAATTCAAAAATGCCTCCGTAGTCATTGTCGCACCGACTGACAACCCCAAGAAGATAGTTGCCGCATTCATGATACTATTTGAAGCTGCATCAAACAAACGTGAAGTATCACTACCTATTTCCTTAATCAAGTTACCAAACATCAACATACCAATCAAAGGCACTGCACTTGGCACAAACAGAGCGACCACCGTAGTCACTACAATCGGAAATACAATCTTCAGCACACGAAGATTCTTGATTTCTACCGAAGAAGGATATTTCTTTTCCTGTTCCTTCATATTGATACTCAATTCTTTCTTCGTACACCAGATTTTCACAACCAACGGAATGATAACGGGTACCAGAGCCATATACGAATAAGCGGCAATGGCAATCGGCCCTAGCAAATGGGGAGCCAGTTTAATAGTGGTAAAGATAGCGGTAGGACCGTCTGCTCCACCAATAATACCCAATGAAGCCGCCTCTTTCGGAGTGAACCCCATCAAGATAGCTACCAACAATACTGTGAAAATACCCAACTGTGCAGCAGCTCCGAAAATAGAAAGCCGCAAATTACGCAACATCGGACCAAAGTCTGTCAAAGCACCTACCCCCATAAAAATGATAGGCGGAAGAAAACCGGTCTTAATCAACATGTAGTAGATAAAGTTCATCAGGCCCAAGTCGTGCGCAATTTCGTGCAACGGCATTTCCCAGATGTTCTTCAGTGCTCCATTCACCATTACCATGCCGTTCTCATCGGCCTGGACAACCCCCATCTCACCACCGGGAAAGTTAGCCAGCAACACTCCGAAAGCTATCGGAATCAGCAGCAGCGGTTCGTACTTTTTCTTGATCCCCAAGTAAAGTAAGATGAACGCAATGGCATACATTATCAAGAATTGCGGTTCAGCAATAATATTGCTGAAAGCAGTCATATCATAAAGTCTTTCAAATATATCTTCCATTATACTATTTTCATTAATACGTCATCCTCTGAAACCGTGTCACCCGAACTAGCGCAAATAGCAGTTATAGTACCGTCATATTCCGCACGAATCGCATTATAGGTCTTCATTGCTTCGACGTAACAAATCACATCACCTTTATTAACCTTTTCACCCACCTTCTTCGGAGTTTCCTGGGCATTCTTTACCAGGAAGAATTTACCTTCCAACGGAGAAAGCACATCTTTCCCTTCCCCTACTGGAGCAGGAGCAGCTTGTGCGGGAACTGCACCCGAAGGAGCTGTCAGCGTAGCAGGATCTACAGCACCATATGCCACTGTAACGCGATAAGGTTGCCCGTTCACATCCACCGTCAATACCTTGGTCTTGTTTTCAGCTTCGACAGGAGTAGTGGCATTCGCTTTCTCCTCACGACGTTTCTTCACATCTGCCAAGAAGTCTTCTTTTGCCTTCCCGCTCTTATAAGCTTCATACTGGGCCGGATGCATGGCATACTCAAACAGTTCTTCGTCATCCTGTCCTTTATCCCATTGTTTTTCAAGCATCATCTTGCGATATTTTTCCAACTGGTCGGGATAATTGTCCTGCGGATTGCCATCAAAGAACTTGCGGCCTTCACGTTCTGCCTTTTCAATAATTTCAGGGGCCAGTTTACCCGGTAAACGTCCCGCTTTACCCAAAATCATATCCCAAATATCATCGGCAATCATTCCCCAACGTTCCTTACCTTTCTCCATAGCCATTACATTCATCATGGCAAGGTTCTTCACATACTGGCTGAACGGAGTAACCAATGGAGGATAACCGACACGCGGCCATACGTAAGCAACTTCATTGAACAGCTTGATCAACAATTCATCCTGTGTCATAAACGGCAGGTTACGTTTAGCCTTGTACTTGTTGATAGATTCCAGATTCGTTTCCAGATCAGCCATCAGACTACCCATCATACCGCCCGGCAATCCCGGAGCAATCAGTAAAGAATTCATCAGACGGTTTTTGGGACTGATATATAAACCAAGGAAATCATCCATAAACTCCTGAATCATGGAACGCACTTTCATATACGCTTCCATATTAATTTCGGGCACTTTAAATCCGGCATCTTTCAACATGGCTTGCACACTAATCAAATCAGCATGGCCGGTTCCCCATGACAATGGTTCCATACCTACATCAATATAGTCGCAACCAGCCTGGCATACTTCCAAAATAGAAGCCATATTGAATCCGGGCCCCGCATGAGAGTGATACTGTATAGGAATATTTTTAATCTTCTTGATTCCGGCAACAATCTTTCCCAATGAAACGGGACGTCCGATGCCGGCCATATCTTTAATACAGATTTCATCGGCTCCGGCTTCTATAAGCTGCTTGGCCATATTCACATAATATTCCACAGTATGTATCGGAGAAAAAGTGATACAGAGCGAACATTGTGAAATCATTCCGGCTTCGTGAGCATAGCCGATAGAAGGGATAATATTGCGGACATCATTCAATCCGCAGAAAGTACGGGTAATATCTGTTCCTTGCGCATGTTTAACCTTATAGAATAATTTACGGACATCTGCCGGGACGGGACTCATGCGGAGACCGTTCAGTGCACGGTCCAGCATATGAGTCTGGATGCCTGCTTCGTGGAACGGTTTCGTCCACTCGCGCACAGCTTTATTCGGGTTTTCACCAAACAATAAATTTACCTGTTCAAAACCTCCGCCATTTGTTTCTACACGGGCGAAACAGCCCATTTCAATAATAGCCGGGGCAACCTTAACCAACTGGTCTACACGAGGCACGTACTTACCCGCACTCTGCCACATATCGCGGAAGACCAGACTAAATTTTACTTCTCTTTCCATTTTTGATAAATGTGTTTTTCTTTTTTTGGATTATAACTTCTCAATCTTTATCACCTGACCTTTACCTGCTGTCAAAATCTCAACTGCTGCCTTAATAGCATCCATAGCACCAGTATCTGCCGTAGGTGCTACAGCAGGTGCTTTTTTGGGGGTCTCTTCGGGGGCCACTTTGTTGACAACAGTAATAAGGTACTTGCTTAGATAGATAACGATGAGGAGAATGACAAAGACGGTCGCCATACCGACCACCATCAACATCAATCCAACTCCTATGTTCTCCATAATTTTCAGTGTTATTAATAGTACTTACTACACTCATAGGTTATTCAAAGCCTAAAAAGTGCTCAAATTTAGCCATTTCGGCTTTACTTCTATCATAAATGGAATACAAAATATGCAAAATTATCAGAAAATAAGAAGAGTCTAAAGAAATGTGCTTAAAATCCGGAACAGTCATCAGGTCAAGAAATTAACAGTACCTTCATCCACTGTAAAAGGAAATTGAATCTACCTGCCCGATGACACTCCGAAAGGTGGTTTTGTGATTTTTTAAAGAAGGATTTCATTTAATGGTTTCCGCTTCTTTTCTGTAGGTTCATCCTCCGCATAACCGACCGGAATCAAAACGGCCGGTTCCAAATTTTCCGGCAGTCCCAAAACCTCACTGCATTGCGGAGCATCAAAATTACAAACCCAACAAGTACCCAGTCCTTGTTCGGCAGCAGCCAGACAAAGATGTTCTACTGCAATAGCAATATCAATATCAGCATGATCCTTATTATCGGCACGGCGATGCCAAGACTCATTATGATCCACACAAGCCACTATGATACAAGGAGCCGTAGCAAGCCATTCCCGTTTATAACATGAATACAACGCTTTCAGTACGGCCTCATCTGTAACAATACGGAAACGCCATGGTTGAAAATTAACTGCAGATGGTGCAAAACGTACACATTCCATGATATAATCCAACTTTTCAGCCTCAACAGGACGATTGGCATATTTGCGTGCAGAATAGCGCGCCTTCACTAATTCTAGAAAGTTCATAAGCATTATTATTAGTTTGCATACAAAAATAGTAACTTTGCACCGATAAAAGAAGTACAAATATGAAGAAACTTGTAATATTCGACCTGGACGGCACATTACTGAACACCATTGCCGACCTGGCTGCCGCCACCAACCAAGCCTTACAATATTATGGCTATCCTACACATGAAACGGAAGCATACCGCTTTTTTGTAGGAAACGGAATCAATAAATTATTTGAGCGTGCTCTGCCTGAAGGGGAACGTACGGAAGAGAATGTATTAAAGATACGTTCACAATTCATCCCTTATTATGATGAGCACAATGCCGATTTAAGCCGCCCTTATCCCGGTATCTCCGAATTATTAAAAACACTGCAACAGCAAGGGATCATGATAGCGGTCGCCTCCAATAAATACCAAGCAGCTACCCGAAAGTTAATAGCACACTATTTTCCAGAAATAAACTTTGTGGAAGTACTGGGACAACGCGAAGGTATCCCCGCAAAACCCGATCCATCCATCATAAACGAAATCATGACAAAAGCAGGAGTCAAACAGGAAGATATACTTTATGTAGGTGATTCTAATGTAGATATGCAAACAGCGCATCATGCCGGAGTAACAGCTATAGGTGTGGCATGGGGATTCCGGCCGCGCACAGAATTGGAAGCCTTACATCCGGCACATATCATAGAAAAAGCAGAAGAATTACTTCCGCTTCTCCTTTCATGATTATTTTCATTAAATAGATAATTCATCAAGCACCTTGATAAGCGATTTATCAAGGGGCTTGTCTTTTTTAATTGCCTCAGAAAAAGGTACATATACCACCTCATCGTTATGAATGCCAATCATCACGTTGCGCTGCCCTTCCAATATGGCATCAATAGCTCCCGCCCCCAGACGGCTGGCAAGAATACGGTCATAAGCACTAGGCGAACCTCCACGTTGCAAATGCCCTAAAATGGTAACACGCACATCATATTGAGGATATTCTTTCTTGACACGCTCTGCATAATGCATGGCACCTCCGTCTTTCGGACTCTCGGAAACAATAACAATACTGCTATTCTTTGTCTTACGAAAACCGCGCCCGATAAATTTCTCCAATTGATCCACATCCGTACGATCTTCAGGAATAATCGCTGCCTCAGCACCAGAAGCAATGGCACTGTTTTGAGCCAGAAAACCGGCATCACGTCCCATCACTTCCACAAAGAATATACGGTCGTGAGAGGTTGCCGTATCACGGATTTTATCCACACATTCCACAATCGTATTTAAAGCCGTATCGTAACCTATGGTAAAGTCAGTACCATAAAGATCATTATCTATTGTACCAGGTAACCCGATACAAGGCACATCATATTCTTCCGCAAAAATCCGGGCTCCTGTAATAGAACCATTTCCACCTATAATCACCAAAGCATCAATTCCTTCTCGCTGCATAGTATCGTATGCTTTCTTGCGTCCTTCTACTGTTTGGAATTCAGCAGAACGGGCTGTCTTCAACATCGTTCCTCCACGTTGAATAACACTGCTCACATCCTGGGTGGTCAGTTCCTTCACTTCTCCATTAATCAGCCCTTCATATCCTCTATAAATACCCTTCACTTTAAATCCGTTACAAATTGCACTCCGGGTTACCGCACGGATAGCGGCATTCATGCCAGAAGCATCCCCTCCGGATGTCAGCACTCCAATACATTTAATTGTTTTCATATATTCGTATGTTAGCTTTTATCGTTACCTAAGGTACGACAAACATTATACCATATAGAACTAATATTTATTATAATTGTTCTTTTTTTATTCCTTTTGCACGAAGTCCTGACATTCGTTTCAAGAGTTTTTCTACAATAAAAAATTAATATGAGCGAATCAACCATCTCCAAAGAAACAAACAGTGAATGATTTGAACATTTCACCCTTTTGTTACGTTTATATAAATATAGTATAAACAAAAAAATAAAAACGTATTATGTCAGTCATTTATAAATTCTTATTTCCATCCAAGCCCGATGGCACTGCTATGTCACTTCTGATATTAGCTTTACGAATCCTGTTTGGTATTTTACTCATGTCGCACGGTGTACAGAAATGGGCCAACTACGATGTCATGTCCGGCAGTTTTCCCGATCCTTTAGGAATAGGCAGCCAACTTTCACTGGTACTGGCTATTTTTGGTGAAATGGTTTGTTCGATGGCTTTCATTTTCGGATTCCTTTATCGCTTGGCAATGCTTCCGATGATCTTCACCATGTGTATCGCATTCTTTGTTGTTCATGGTTCTGATCCTTTCGCCGTTAAAGAATTAGCCTTTATTTATCTGGTAGTATTCATATTATTGTATATAGCAGGACCGGGTAAATTCTCACTAGATCATTTCATAGCCAAAGCACTTGCCTCCCATAAGAAATAACCGATTCAGATATGTTTCAAGAAACGTTCTATATCTGCTTCCAATTTTTTATAAAGAGGTGATAACTTATAGCTGGTATGTTTGCGGAGTACAATGTCTACTCCCAACTGCCGGCGCTGATAGCTGGTCAGTTCATTATGAAACTGCATATTATGCTCTGCCAGTTCTTTAATCTCCGTTTCACGTTCACGGCGTAACACATTGCAGACAGGTACTAACAATCTCATCACTACACTATCCATAATGTGATGTCCTTGAATAAACATATAGGTATTGTCCTCATTCACTCCCAATTTGGCAAATTCCCCCTTCATCGCCTCTATTTCCTCCAAGGCTTTCGGATGGCGGCGTTCCAGCTCCAATAATTTACGCCTCACCCTGCGGCTCATACTCTCTAAACTCCGTTCAAGATGATAGACACTGACCCTATCTAATTTTACATACGAACAGAAATCAAGCAAAGAGAATTCGGAAAGATTATGTTTTCTATAAAACCACACCGACCAGATGAACAACGGATAAGCTATTTGAGAATACATACGCATAAAAGCGACAAAATCCACCAATGGATGATCATTCAACGTTGCCATGACACAAACCTCATGCAATGCTTCAGCATAACACTGATAGTTTTCTATTGCATATGCATAGGTATGAAAAACATATTTGTTATTTATTATATAACGTGAGGTATGGGTAGCCCCCTGCAACAGATAATCATAATCACTATCTACACAAGCTATCATATTTTGTCCCAACCGAGGTCCCAGTTCATTCATCAGCACAGACTTCTTACCTTTAGCCAAAGTGGTTTTCGAAGGAAGCATCACTTCGAAATAACGAGTTTCATTTTCGTATTCACCTAACAAGGTACGCCAGAATGAAATATCATCATAACTCTCAACGTATGCAATAATCTTGCGTCGCGAACATTTAGGCTTCAATTTGTTGGCCGCACCAATATATAAGGAGGACAGATTCTCGGACAATCTTTTTCCCATAGTATCGTCGTTAGAAATTGTTTATTTTGTAATATCACTCACCTCGGTCACTGCATCCAGCCAGCCATCCATAATCACAGCAGGCGAATGAGTTGTCAATACAATCTGTACATTAGGATTCAATTGCCGTATCAATGAAATAAGGCGTTGTTGCCATTCCACATGCAAGGATACTTCAGGCTCATCCATAAACAAGACCCCGCGGCGATTGTCTTGCACCAGAACCGTCAGCAAAATAACCAAAATCTGCTTCTCGCCGGAAGACAGTTGATAAGGATAAAGTATATCTCCATCCTGTTCAAACAAAATCTCATTGCTTTTACGAATGATTTTCTTACCGGTCTCACCAAACAAGTCATCCATCAGATTCTGGAATTTTGTCTTGGGGTAAGACATCTCGGCGGCACGAAGCTGACCGTCAGGACCACCGGAGGTAAGGCACTCGATGATGCGGTTACCGATATTTACCTGATAATCCAGATAACGCCGTTGCAACTGATAAAGTTGCCAATCCAATTCTGTCTTAACATTCTTATCCGCCATCTTTTCGAGAAGTTCCGAATGAATCAACGGACGGTCAAAACTACGGATTACATCAAAGTGTATCTGGGTAGCATCTTCCGGAGAGAAGACAAAATGTACCCCGGGAGCCGAACCGTTACTCAACGCTCCACCTTCCAAAGCCGTCAGGCTATTCACAGATCTGTTCAGGATAGTGCTCTTGCCGATACCATTCACTCCGCTCAGAATATTGACATCCGGACGCAGTTCCCATGAGATATCTTTACGGCCCCAAAGCCGCTTTATCTCGATACGTTTTATATAATCAGCTTGCTTTTTCATTTTTGATAGATTTACTTGTAAGCAAAGATAGAAAATATAAAAAAAACCTCCTACATTTGCACTGTTATTTAAGGTAAAAAGAATGGCTATTCAAAAGTACAAAGGACATTTGGCATTGCTAGGCGCTGCCATAATGTGGGGATTAATGTCCCCAATTGGTAAAACGGCGTTAGAAAACGGTATTTCAGGCCTTTCCCTCGCTACATTTCGAATGACAGGAGGTGCTATCTGTTTTTGGATAGCTTCTATTTTCGCTCCTAAAGAACAAGTAAAGCCGCACGACTTGATGATGTTGTTCTTTGCAGGGTTATTGGGTATCGTCCTGAATCAGGGATGTTTCACTTTCGGACTATCACTGACTTCCCCCATCGATGCTTCCATTGTAACAACCACAGCCCCTATCGCCACTATGATTGTCGCTGCCATTTATCTGAAAGAACCGGTTACAGGGAAAAAAGTGATTGGCATTTTTCTAGGTTCCATCGGAGCTTTAACACTCATACTAAGCAGCCAAGGCTCAACAGATGGAAAAGGCGGAAGTATTCCGGGAGATTTGCTTTGCCTGTTGGCACAAATCAGTTTCTCATTCTATCTGGCTATTTTCAAAGGACTGATCAGCAGATACAACATATTTACTTTAATGAAATGGATGTTCACCTATGCAGCCATCTGCTTTATTCCATTTTCCTATCATGAGGTCTCGACCATACATTTTCACGAAATTTCCACTTCCACATGGACCTGTGTAGCCTATGTCATTGTAGGTGGAACATTCCTTGCCTATATTCTGATGATGATCGGACAGAAAACATTGCGCCCTACTGTCATCAGTATGTACAACTATGTGCAGCCTATTGTAGGAACCAGTGTCTCTATCTTGTTAGGAATGGGAACCTTCGGTGTTGCCAAAGGAATAGCTGTGGCACTGGTATTCACGGGAGTTTATATTGTAACCCAAAGTAAAAGCCGTGAACAGATGCTGGCAGAACAAGCAGCCAAGAAAGAATAACCTCAACTACACTGCAATCCGAAACCAGACACTCTTCACCGACCATAAAAGCCGTATCCACTCTACTTTTGAGTAACGATACGGCTTTTATGTATTTAAAGGAATTCTCAGCCAATTGGCTCCTCCAATTTCAGTTTCTCCAAATATGCTTTCGTATCCGCCCAAAGCTGTCTTGCCTGCGGATGATTCATAAACTTATCCTTTACTTTTTTAGGCTTGCAAGAAGCAAACATCTGTCCTGTAACTTCTTTCCATCGCTCATCCAAAAGCAAACTGACAGCTGTCGCAGCTCCTTGCTTCGGAGTACGGATACAAGGACGGAACAGTATGTCAGTCAACGGGTCAAACCACATATCCATACGGATGATATTGGTAGAAACAATACCGGGATCGGCAGCATTGACGGTGATTCCCTCTGCTTTCAGCCTTTCAGAAAGTTCACGGGTAAAAAGCCACAAAGCCAACTTTGTATTGCTGTAAACAGGGATACGCCAAAAACTTCCTCTCTTTCCACGAACAAAAAATTCAGGAGTAATCTTCCCTATGGAATACGTACAAGAAACCATGTTCACAATCCGGGTTCCCTGCCCCATCAGAGGTAATAATTTCAAGGTCAGTAAAAAAGGGGCCACATAGTTCACGGCTACCGTATATTCCAAACCATCCTCCGTTGTAATCAAACCTCCGGAACTCATGGTTCCCGCATTGTTCATCAGTAAGTCGATATGTTTTCCACGCCCCAACAAATCTTCTGCGATATTAGTCACAGAAGCCATAGAAGAAAGGTCAACCTGTCTGACTTCTATCTCTTTATTGCCTGTTTCCAAAATCAACTGGTTCTTACGCTCCTCTCCTTTGAAAAGAGTGTAGCACAACATAATTACATGATAACCGGCCTGTGCTACCGCACGGGTTATTTCGGTTCCCATTCCTCCATCGGCACCGGTTATTATGACTAATTTACTCATTGGTTCTCTAATTTTTCTATTTCACGTTCCAAGCAAAGGGGCAATTTCTCTTCCAAATGTTTGTGGCATGCCATATCAATAGTGTACATTCTCGCAATGCAATAATTACTATGACCGCAATTGCAACGCGCCTTTTCTTCAGTGCGCAACCGATTCACAAAACCAGGTTCATTCAGCAGCGCCCTTCCCATCTGTACAAATTCAAAACCATCATCCAATACCTCATCTATCTTTTCACGAGATACCAGCCCCCCCACATATACTAACGGAATTTCCTTTATTTCTGTTCTGAATCTCAATGCATCTTCCAAAAAATAAGCCTCTTTGAAAGGTACTGTCGGAATCATCCATTTGCCTACCATACGCACCCCATATTTCAGCCACCAACAGTTCATATAATGTGTCATACTTTTTATAGGCATCGCTCCCCGCATGACATACATAGGCGCTTTGCTTACAAAACCTCCACTCAGCACCAACGCATGAGCCCCGTCCTGTACCAACCGTTTCGCTACCTGCACAGCTTCATCTATTTCCATTCCTCCTTTAAAACCGTCACGCATATTGGTTTTTACCAGAACGGCCATGTCATTACCTGCGGCACGCATCACTTCCTCCATCACCATATCCATAAAGCGCATACGATTCTCCAACGAGCCGCCGAACTCGTCTTTACGATGATTGGTGTAAGGTGAAAGAAACTGACTGATAAGATAGCCATGCCCCGCATGTATCTCCACCGCGTCAAATCCGGCCTCACGCGCCCAGTTGACCGACTGACCGTATGCCTTTGCCATCTGCGGCAGTTCCTCCTTGCGCAAGCCACGCACGAAAGTAGGCGAATAAAGATTAAAACCGGAAGAAGCTCCTACGGGTGTTACCCCACAAATACTTTTGTGCGACATATTTCCACAATGTCCCAACTGAATGCTTACGGCAGCCCCTTCTTTATGAACCGCATCGGTTATTTCCCTTAATCCCGGTATAATTTCAGGGCGCATCCACAATTGCCTGTCGAAAGAAAGGCCACTCTGTGTAACTGCTGCATAAGCAATAGTAGTCATTCCCACTCCACCTGCCGCCACCGAGCAGTGATAATCCTTCAATTGCCGGGACGGAGCATTGCCCGGACACATACTCTCAAAAGCAGCCGAACGAATCGTACGGTTACGCAAAGTCAGCGGTCCGATAGAAGCGGGAGTAAATAATTTAGAGTTCATCATTCATATGTTATGTTTCGCTTTCATCATTTCCTGAAACAGAAACGATATACTATTCAAATTCAATAAATAAAAGGAATCATTCTTTTCTTTTTTCCTACCGCATCCTTACCAAACTCTTCCCGATAACGGTTACGGATGGAATTGGCACGTGGAGCCAGATTAGCAAACGTCCACAGCACAAACACCCATGCAGCGGGCGAACAAGTGAGTACGGCAAACCCTATCCATTCCACCAACTCGCCAAAATAGTTGCCCGAAGTGACATATCGGTACATTCCCTTCTGCGGCAAATAATGGCGTGTATCGCCCGGTTTACGTAAATGGCGGATCACACTGTCGGAATGTAGATTAATGCCCATCCCTATAAAGAACAGAATAACCCCAAGCCAAAAAGAAGGAGTACTGAGCCAGGCATCTGTATAGAGTCCTTCCGGAGCCAGATAGAACAACCATTCGCCCTGCATCAGTCCGTTCAGGACATTAAAGACCACTCCCATCAACATAATGGCAAGGGGCATCCGGCTCTTTCCTTTCATCAGGAAAGGGAAGATAAAAGAGCGCTGGAAATAATGTAATTCAAAAAGAAGAAAAAAGAGGAAAGGAGCGGCATCAAAACGCACGCTGCTATTCCACCACAGATAAAGCATTACAAGGAATACAGGCGCTTCCATCAGTACCCAACCTAATTTATTGTTCACTGAAAGTCCCCATTTCGGGGTGTGGAACATACCATAACCGGCACGTACATAATAGAGGGCTACAAATACAATCACCGCAAGTGCGGACATTGCCAATAGCAAAAATTCAAAAGTCTGTTGTCCCATACTCGTTCCTCCCTGTATTAAATTTAGTAAGTCACTAACAAATTTAAGGGAAAAATCAGAGGAAAGCAACAATTAAGAGATTTTTTTGCAAGAAAAGGATACGATTTTTATCGCAGAGAAGACTTTACTTAGAGAGGTATGTACTATTTTCTACAGGTTTTCCATTGATTTCCGACTTCCCTCCCCCGCCAATCATCAAAGTACCATCACGTTGCATTTCAGCATCAGACATATACAGGAAGCTCGTAACGCCATTAGCAAACTGGACATGCTTTTTTATTGTACCCAGACTTAGACACAGAAAAAGAGTTGGGATAAGATATTTCAAAATTATATTAAGAGCAGTTTATTTTAGATTTTCATCATCTTGGATTAACCAATTGAAAAAACAAATGTTTAGCGTAATATTTAAGGAACAGAGGTAACGATTCAGCAACTGTGCAAATTTCAATAATTTGTGGTGCTATGCTGTCAAATAATTATTTACTATTTTTTCAATAGACAATATTTTGATCTCTTGTCAGTTTTTAATTTTCGTATCTTTGCCACGAATTTCAAACGAAAGTTCTATGACACAAGATAATTCAATTGTAATTAGAGAATATTTGACGACAGATAAAGAAGTTGTCATGAATTTAATTAAATTAAACACACCCAACTTCTTTGCAAAAGAGGAAGTTAATGATTTGAGCAATTATTTGGATAAAGAAATAGAGCTCTATTATGTCTTGCTCGTTGACGGGAAAGTGGTTGGATGCGGCGGGATAAATTTCGCAGAAAAAAGAACCATTGGAAAAATAAGTTGGGATATTATGCATCCCGACTATCAAGGCAAATCTTTAGGTAAAAAGCTTTTAAGATACAGAATTGAGGTTTTAAAGGCTATTCCCAGTATCAAAAAAATAACAGTCCGAACCTCGCAATTAGCATATAAATTCTATGAAAAGCAAGGATTCACACTGAATGAAATCAAACGCAATTATTGGGCTGACGGTTTTGATATGTATAGTATGCAATATAATGAATTATAATTGTAAAATATTCAATAGTAACGTATCATCCCACACGTTATTAACCTTCCGGCATACACGTTACTAACCTTTCAAACGTCTTGTTCTTTTTTTTAAAGGCCTTGTTCTTTTCAGAAAAGAACAAGACGTTTTCATTGAAAGAACAAGAGCTTTTTAAAATTTGACCTGTTGTTTTTTCCCATAACGGCATCTACATGCCGAAACGCCTTATTTTTCCTTCAGATCTTTCAGCCTGCTCGCAAACGCCCTGCCCGTCGGCATTCCGGCTGAAGGATATACCTCACGAAATGTTTCAGCCGGAAAATATCCTTCAGAACAACCAATTCCCTAAGAACTGAAAAGACACCGGTCTGGCTGAAGGATTCCAATCCCGGCTGAAGGATTCCCGAGCCCAATTCTTCAGCCGAAAAGCCGACGGGCAGGGCATTTGCGAGCATGCTGAAAGATTTGAAGGATTTTTCAAGGTACTCTATATAGAGTATTATGAACGACCATATCTCACTGAAAAAAGTAAAATATCTTCGTGGAACATGTACGTGGTGTTACTTTGCTCGGAAACATATCTTACTTTGTCCACGAAGATATCTCACTTTTCTTTACAACAATACAGACCTCATTGCCCCAAGCTAAAACAATAATACCAAAGCTTATCGCCAACCGAGGTGCCTCTAAACCGTTATCTCTGTTTCAAAGGCACATATTCCAGTTCTTCCAACACATTCTTGTATGCCGGACGAATAATGCGTTTTCCTTCAAAATTCAGCTCCTCATTGCGGTGTGCGCACCACCCCACGATACGAGCCATCGCAAACAAAGGTGTAAATATTTCCTGTGGCAGACCAATCATTTCATATACGAAACCTGAATAGAAATCGATATTACTGGACACCGTCTTGCCGTTATTCTTAATCTTTCCGAACATAGCGATGGCACGTTCTTCCAACAATTCCAGGAAAGCAAATTCTTCTTCCTTGCCTTTTTCTTTTGCCAAGTCACGAGCCAATTCTTTCAACAAGATGGCACGAGGATCGGATATCGTATAGACCGCATGACCGATACCATAAATCAGACCGGACTTATCATACGCTTCCTTATTCAACATACGGGTAAAGTAAGTATCAATTTCGTCCACATTCGTCCAATCCTTGATATTTTCCTGCAAATGATGGAACATATCCGCCACCTGGATATTTGCCCCTCCATGAAGCGGACCTTTCAACGAGCCGATACCTGCGGCGATGGCCGAATAAGTATCCGTACGGCTGGACGAAACTACACGGACGGTAAAAGTAGAGTTATTACCACCTCCGTGTTCAGCCTGAAGTACCAACAGCAAATCAAGCGTGCGCGCATCAAGTTCCGTATAATCCTTTTTCAACATATACAGGAAGTTTTCTGCGATAGACAGTTTTTCACGCGGATGACGGATATGCAACGAACGACCATACGTGGCATGGCGCAACATGTTATAAGCGTATGCAATAATGGTCGGGAATTTGGATATCAAGTCAATACTCTGACGCATCAGGTTATCACGCGAAGTATCATCCGCCTGCGGGTCAAAACGGTACATTTCAAGCACGCTACGGGCCAGAATGTTCATAATGTTATTTCCCTCCAACTCAATGATATTCATTTTGGTCTTCTGTTCCAACGGAGTATTGTCATTAATCAACTCACAGAAAGACGCCAACTCTTCCTTGTCAGGCAAATGACCGGACAATAACAGATAAGCCACCTCCTCAAAACCAAAACGTTTCTCCTTAATGATACTATGTGCCAAATCTTCCAAATCATACCCACGATAGAAAAGTTTGCCGGGAATCGGCTTCAATCCTCCACCGGGAATACGTTCATACCCTACTACATTGCCTATCTTGGTCAACCCTACCAAAACACCGGTGCCATCTTCGTTACGCAATCCGCGCTTTACATCAAACTTCTTGAACAATTCGTTCTCAATCCGGGTTGCATTCTTCATATCCTCGGAGAGCTTGTAAATGATATATTCTTTCTTCATATCCGTGAGTTTTTAGGAGTTTATTCTTTCTATGATTTCTTTTGTAAATGCCGATGTGCCGAGCGAGACACCTCCGGGCATAAAACGGGCAAGGTCATGTGTGGCTCTGCCTTCGCCAAAACTGGATTCCAAAGCATTCACTATCAGCTCCGCCGCCTTATTCCAGCCAAAATGTTCCAACATCATGACAGCCGAGAGGATTAATGAACAAGGATTCACCACATCCTTTCCGGCAATATTGGGAGCCGTACCGTGAGTCGCTTCAAAAATGGCATGACCGGTATTGTAATTGATGTTCGCTCCGGGAGCAATTCCGATGCCGCCTACCATGGCAGCCAACTGATCCGAGATGTAATCTCCGTTCAAATTCAAGGTAGCCACCACCGAATATTCTTCGGGAATCAATAGCGTATTCTGCAAGAATGCATCGGCTATGCAGTCTTTTATCACCAACTTGCCTGACGCAATGGCATCTCCGAATTCACGTTCCGCCAGTTCATATCCCCATTTCTTGAAGCCG
>VOFC01000283.1_pt1 | contig 78793 bp, 168 predicted proteins | sample 5384161 | NCBI WGS metagenome assembly VOFC01 (sample SAMN12384722, study PRJNA508395) | human gut metagenome | isolation source: healthy gut B | host: Homo sapiens | reverse complement strand
TCTTGGATTGTTTGTTCAATAACTTTTTGTTCTTATATTTTGGTATCCTGCAAGCTCTAATACTGGTCTAACGCTTCCTCCCGCGATAAGTCCAGTACCAACTGCAGCTGGTTTTTAATAAAACTTTTGCACTACCGAATTTTCCAACAAATTCATGTGGTACTGTTGTGTTAACGATTGAACTTCTACTAAGTTTTCTTTTCTTGCATTGCTTTTTGATAGCATCTGGAACTTCAGCTGCTTTACCATTTCCAACACCAATATGACCGTTTCCATCACCAACAACTACTACTGCACTAAATCTGAAAGTTCTACCACCTTTAACAATTTCCTCCTTCTGGGGACATATCTTTACTCTAGGTCATTTCCACTAGGATAAAGATATATCCCTTTTTTGTGGTTAAATGATGACCTTTTTGTAGTCCTCATATTAAATATATAATCTCTCAATTCTATTAATTTAGAATTAAATATTTTATAATACTAAATTTTAATCCGCCTTCTCTTGCAGCTTCTGCTAATTCTTTTTACTACACCATGATAAATGTATCCACCACGGTCAAATACTACTGTATCTATATTTTTTTTCTAATGCTTTTTTTGCAATTGCTGTTCCAACTTCTTTAGCAGCTTCTTTGTTTGCATATTTTGTTTTAATGTCTTTTGTCTAAAGTTGAACAACTTACTAATGTTTTTCCAGCAACGTCATCTATAATTTGTACATATAAGTTTGTGTTACTTCTATATACACATAATCTTGGTCTTTCAGCTGTACCAGATATTTTTGTTCTTACTCTTAAATGTCTTCTTGTTCTTTCCATTTTTCTATCTGTTTTCTTAACCATTTTTTTATCTCTCCTTTCGCTTCGTTTTACTTCGCTTATTGCAATCCAAAAATCATAAAATTTTTAATTTTGCAAATCTCTATGCTTCGCATTATTAAAATGCTTAGTTTTGTCTTAATGCCGATTTTTATTTACCTGTTTTTCCTTCTTTACGTCTAATAACTTCATCAGCATATTTAATACCTTTACCTCTATATACTTCTGGTGGTCTTTTTTACTTCTTACAACAGCTGCTGTTTGACCAACTAATTCTTTATCAATTCCTCTTACTATAATTGTATTTGGATTTGGTACGTCAAAAGTAATTCCTTCTGGTGCATCAAATATAACTGGATGTGAATATCCTAATGTTAAATTTAAGCCGTTTCCTTGTTTTGCAACTCTGTATCCAACACCATTTATTTGAAGTTCTTTTGTGTATTCTTTTTGTTACACCTTCTATCATGTTGTGGATTAAAGTTCTAGTTAAACCATGTAAACTTCTGTTAGCTGGTTCATCATTTTTTCTAATTACTTTAATTGTATTATCATTCATTTCTAAAGAAATATTTTTTTATGTATTTCTCTTTCTAATGTTCCTTTTGGTCCTGTTACAGTAATTTTTTGTCCATCAATAGTAATTGTAACTTCTGCTGGTACTGTAATTGGTTTATTTCCTATTCTTGACATTGTTAGGTTTTCCCTCCTTCTTTTTATATGTAGCAAATTTTTAAAAATTTGCATGCTAATATTAAATTTGTGAGCTTAAAGTCTTTTATTACCATACGTAAGCTAAAACTTCTCCACCTACACCTAATTCTCTAGCTTTTTATCAGTTTTTAAACCTTTTGATGTTGAGATTATAGCAATTCCTAAACCATTTAATACTTTAGGTAATTCTTCTTTTTGCAGCATATACTCTTAATCCTGGTTTACTGATTCTTTTTAATCCATCAATTACTCTATTTCCTTTTTCATCATATTTTAAAGTAATTCTGATGATTCCTTGATTGTCATCTTTTATTTCTTCAAATGCCTTAATATATCCTTCTCTGAATAATATTTCAGCAATTCCTAATTTCATTTTTGATTCAGGTACATCAACTGTTTTGTGTTTAGAAGTGTTTGCATTTCTAATTCTTGTTAACATATCTGCGATTGGATCTGTAGTATTCAACTGTTTTTCCTCCTTTTCTTTATTTATATGTATACATTTATTTTATATCTGTATCATGTATTTGTTGCTTTTATGCAACATATTTATTACCAGCTTGCTTTTTTTACACCTGGTATTTCTCCTTTATGCGCTAATTCTCTAAAAGCATACACGGCAAATACCATATTTTCTTATATAAGCATGTGGTCTTCCACATATTTTGCATCTATTATATTCACGAGTTGCAAATTTTTGTGGTCTGGCTTGTTTTTTTACTTTCATTTTTTAGCCATAGTTTTTCTATTCCTCCTTACCTTATTTCTTTGAGGTTGCAACTTTCGTTTTAGTTAGTTGCATAAGTTATTCGTAAAGTTCAATAGTTACTAACGTCTAACTTAGTTGTTGAAAGGCATTCCCATAAGTTTTAATAATTCTTTTGCTTCTTCGTCTGAATTAGCTGTTGTTACGAATATAATATCCATTCCTCTTAATTTGTCAACTTTATCATATTCAATTTCTGGGAATATTAATTGTTCTTTAATTCCCATTGAGTAGTTTCCTCTTCCATCAAATGAATTTCCTGAAACTCCTCTGAAGTCTCTAACTCTTGGAAGTGCTACGTTGAATAATTTGTATGCAAAATCATACATTTTATCTGATCTTAATGTTACTTTGCATCCTACGTTTACACCTTCTCTTAATTTGAATGCAGCAATTGATTTTCTAGCTTTTGTTACTATTGGTTTTTGACCTGTAATTTGCATTATATCATTCATTGCATTTTCTAATGATTTAGGATTTTCTTTTTACATCTCCTAATCCTATATTGATTACTATTTTTTCAAGTCTTGGAACTTGCATAACTGATTTATAATTGAATTTTTTCATTAATGCTGGGATTACTTCTTTTTCGTATTGTTCTCTTAATTTTTCCATTTTTTATAAATCCTCCTTTCACTCGCTTCGCTCGTTCATCATAAAATCAAAAATTCTTTTTGATTTTACAAATCACTTTTATTTTTCGTTCGCTCATCGTCATCCAAGATTTTTTTCAAAAATCTCGTCTGCCAAATTACTTTTTATTTTATTTTTGCACCGCATTTTTTGCAAACACGAACTTTTTCGCCTTTTTTCTTCACTATATCCAATTTTTGTAGCTTTTCCACATTTTGGGCATACTACATTTGCTTTTGAACTTGGTATAGCAACTTCAACTGATATTATTCCGCCTTCTTCTCCTTGTTTTCTTGGTTTAACATGTTTTTTTTCTGATGTTTGCACCTTTAACAACGATTTTGTCAGCTTTTGGTATTACTTCTAATACTTCTCCTGTTTTTCCTTTATCGTTTCCAGATAAGATTTGAACAGTATCTCCTTTTTTTATTTTCATTAGAGATTGCCTCCCTTTCTTCATATTTTTTTTGTTTTTTTATACCTATAATTTAAAATGTAATCTAAACATTTTTTTATTTACAGATTAAAGAACTTCTGGAGCTAGAGATAAAATTTTCATGTAATCTTTTTCTCTTAACTCTCTTGCAACTGGTCCAAAGATACGTGTTCCTTTTGGAGTACCGTCTTCTTTTATTAATACAGCTGCATTTTCATCAAATTTTATATATGAACCGTCTTGTCTTCTTAATCCTTTTTTAGATCTAACTATAACAGCTTTTACAACATCGCCTTTTTTAACAACTCCACCTGGTGTTGCTGATTTAACTGAAGCAACTATAACATCACCAATGTTTGATGTTTTTCTGTATGAACCACCTAAACATCTAATGCACATAATCTCTTTTGCACCTGTGTTATCGGCAACTTTTAATATAGATTGTTGTTGTATCATTTCGGTTTTTCTCCCTTCTTCTTTCTTTTATTTACTTTAAATAAATCAAAAGTTATAAGATGTGCATTTTTGATATTTATTACAAGACGAGGCTATACGTTTGTATGCCGAGATTTGTAATAAATGTTAAAAATGTGCAGATTGTGACTTTTCATTTATTTTATTTTATGATTGCTTTTTCAACAATTCTAACTACTCTCCATCTTTTATCTTTAGAAAGTGGTCTTGTTTCCATTACTTTTACTTTATCTCCTACATGGCATTCATTGTTTTCGTCATGTGCTTTTAATTTATATGTTCTTTTTACTGTTTTTCCATATACTTCATGTCTAACACTTGTTTCAACTGCTACAACTACTGTTTTATCCATTTTGTCAGATACTACAGTTCCTGTCATAGTTTTACGAAGATTTCTTTCTTCCATTTATGAATCCTCCCTCTCTATATTTTTCAGGGGACACATCTTTTTTTGGGTTTTTAGGAATAATAATATTCTCTACCCATATAAATATGTGATTACCCTTATATTTTTTCGAATTATGCTTTTTGCTTCTGCTATTTTTCTTTCTGTTAATACAGTATTTATTTTAGCTATATCTTTTTTACTTCTTTTTATTTTCATTGGATTATCTAATCCGTTTGTAGCTAAACTAAATTTTAATTTAAATAATTCTGTTTTTAGTTCACCTAATTCTTTCTCTAAATCTGGTGAAGACATTTCTCTTATTTTATTTATCTTCATCATTTTCACCTACCTTTTCTGTTTCTCTTGCTACAAATTTTGTTTTGTTAGGTAGTTTATTCATTGCAAGTCTAAGAGCTTCTCTAGCTGTTTCTTCTGGTACACCAGCAATTTCAAACATTACTCTTCCTGGTTTTACAACAGCTACCCAATATTCTGGGGCACCTTTACCTTTACCCATACGAGTACCAATTGGTTTAGAAGTAATTGGTTTGTCTGGGAATATTTTAATCCAAACTTGACCACCTCTTTTTATATAACGAGTCATTGCAATTCTGGCTGCTTCTATTTGGTTACTTGTAACTAATGCAGCTGTTACAGCTTGTATTCCGTATTCTCCATCTGTAACTTTATTTCCTCTTGTTGCTTTTCCTCTCATTCTACCTTTTTGCATTTTTCTATGTTTTGTTCTTTTTGGCATTAATGGCATTATTGGTCTCCCCCTTCCTTTTTAGCTGGAAGAACTTCACCTTTATAAATCCATACTTTTACACCGATTTTTCCATATGTTGTATCTGCTTCTGCAAATCCATAATCAATGTCAGCTCTTAAAGTTTGTAGTGGAATGTTTCCTTCTTTATAGAATTCTGTTCTAGCCATATCAGCTCCACCTAATCTTCCAGATACTGATGTTTTAATTCCTAAAGCTCCAGCTTTAAGTGATTTTTGCATGCATTGTTTCATAGCTCTTCTGAATGAAATTCTTCTTTCCAATTGTCCAGCAATATTTTCTGCTACTAATTGTGCATCTGTATCGATATTTTTAACTTCTACAATATTTAAGTTAACATCTTTTCCTATTAATTTTGCTACTTCAGCTTTTACGCTTTCTGCTCCAGCTCCACCTTTACCTATAACTATACCAGGTTTTGCTGTACATAAATTAACTTTTACCATTTTAGCTGTTCTTTCGATTTCTATTTTAGAAATTCCAGCAGCATATAGTTTTTTTTCTTTAAAAATTTACGAATTTTTGGTCTTCAACTAAATAATCTGCAAAGTTTCTTGAATCTGCATACCATTTAGAGTTCCAATCTTTTATTATACCAACTCTTGCACCTGTTGGATGTACTTTTTGACCCATGGTTAAATTAAGCCTCCTTTTCCTTTAGAACAATTGTAATATGACTTGTTCTTTTTTTCTTATTCTTACTGCTGAACCTTTTGCAGCTGGTCTAATTCTTTTTAATGTTGGACCTTGGTTTGCAAATATTTCAGCAACATATAAATTTGTTTCATTTCATGATTGTTTTCAGCATTTGCAATTGCTGATTTTAATAATTTTTCTATTACTTCTGATGAAGCTTTTGGTGTGAATTTAACTATTGCTAATGCTTCATCTACGTTTTTTCCTCTTATTAAATCTGCTAATATTTTAACTTTTCTTGATGATATTCTTGCAAATTTAAGTGTTGCTCTTCTAGCTTCTTTTTTTACTAGTGTTTCTTCCACTTTACTTACTCCTTTTTTTAGTAGGGTATCACTTTTTTTGATATTTCTATATCTCCGGCATCTCTCTGCCACTTAAATTAGTAACTACCCCCTTTATTGGATTTTTTTTTTTTACTGTTGATTTTTATCTCCAGCATGACCTTTGAATGTTCTTGTTGGAGCGAATTCCTAATTTATGACCAATCATTTCTTCTGCTATATATACTGGAACGTGTTTTCTTCCATCATGTACAGCTATTGTATGACCAACCATTTGAGGATATATTGTTGAAGCTCTTGACCATGTTTTTAGAACTTCTTTGCTTCCTGTTTCGTTCATAGCTTCTATTCTTTTTAATAGTTTTTCTTGAACGAATGGTTTTTTCTTGCTTGATCTAGACATATGCCATGTTCTCCCTTCATTTTGCTAATTGTCATCCGAAAATTGTTAAAATTTTCGGGTAACAAATTCTATTTATTTTAAAATCTTATTTTCTACGTTTAACAATAAATTTGTTTGTAGATTTCTTTTTATTTCTTGTTTTATATCCAAGAGCTGGTTTACCCCAAGGTGTCATTGGTCCAGCGTGTCCTACTGGTGCTTTACCTTCACCACCACCATGAGGGTGATCTACTGGGTTCATTACAGATCCTCTAACTTCTGGTCTCCATCCCATGTGACGTTTTCTTCCGGCTTTACCGATTTTTACGTTTTCATGATCTGAATTTCCTATAACTCCAACAGTTGCTCTACATTTAGCTAATACTTTTCTCATTTCTCCTGAAGGTAATCTTAATGTTGCATATTTTCCTTCTTTAGCCATTAATTGAGCACTTTGTCCTGCTGTTCTTACTAATTTTCCACCTTGTCCTGGATTTAATTCTATATTGTGGATTAATGTACCAACTGGAATACTGTCGATTGGCATTGCATTTCCTGCTTTGATATCAACGCTTTCTCCTGATACTATTTTATCTCCATCTGTTAATCCTTGTGGTGCTAATATGTAAGCTTTTTCTCCATCTTCGTATTGGATTAAAGCAATATTTGCACTTCTGTTTGGATCATATTCGATTCCGATAACTGTTGCTTCCATGTTATCTTTTTTTCTTTTAAAATCTATGATTCTATATTTTTGTCTGTTTCCTCCACCTTGATGTCTAACTGTAATTCTACCATAACTGTTTCTTCCTGCTTTTTCTTTCTTTACTGCTAGTAAAGATTTTTCAGGAGTTTTCTTTGTTATTTCTGAAAAGTCTGAAACTGTCATGTTTCTTCTTGATGGTGTATATGCCTTAAAATGTTTCATTCCCATTTTTTATTCTCCCTTCAAAACGATGAAAACCTTCGCATTACTTCGTTAAATTTTAAAACATTTCCTCGATATACTTATGTATTATCTCGTCAATATTTTAAAATTTGTCTTGTACTGTTGCTTTTGCTCGTTTTTCTACTCTACTTATTTACGGATTTTTTCCTGCTCCGCATAACAGATATTCTTTGTTCTCCTGGTATTTTCCAGATATTTTTATCTTTCTTCTTGTTCATTTTCTTGAGCATCTACTTTATAAAGTTCTTTTAAACATTCTACTAATGTTTGTTTTTTCGTAGTTCCACCTATTATAGCTGTTTTTATATTGTTTTTTTCTTCCCATTCTTTTTAGCATTTTTTCACAACTCATAACTAAGTACTATGCTCCCATAAATTCATCAATAGAATCTTTAAACTTCTTAGTAGCTTTAGTTTCTTTTCCACCTTTTGCTAAGTATGTAACTTCTCCTGGGTTTGTATCTATTGTAACAATAGCTTTTTTCCAATCTGAAGTTCTACCTGTATGGTATCCAACTCTTTTTTCTTTTTCCTTTAACTGTCATTGTATTTACGTTTAATACTTTAACTTCAAAAAAGTTTTTCAACAGCTTTTGCTATTTCAACTTTTGTAGCTTTTTGTTTACTTTAAAAGTGTATTTTCCTTGTTGTAATTCGTCATTACTTTTTTCAGTAACAACTGGTCCAATTATAATTTCTTCTGGTCTCATTATGCGTACACCTCCTCAATTTTTTAACAGTATCAACTGGTAAAATTAGATTATTATATTTTAATAAATCAAATACATTAATGTTATTTAAAACGATTGTTTTAACTCCTTCAATGTTTCTTGCTGACATAAATACGTTTTCGTTGTTTTCTGGAAGAACGATTAATGTTTTTCCTTCTACTTTTAATGCTGTTAAAGCTTTTACCATTGATTTTGTTTTGATTTCTGCTAATTCTAATTTATCTACAACTGTTAATTCTTTTTCTAATACTTTTTGAGCTTAATAAAGATTTAATTGCTAATCTTCTTTCTTTTTTGTTAACAGTATATTTGTAAGAACGAGGTTTTGGTCCTAATGCAATACCACCTTTTATCCATTGTGGAGCTCTTATACTTCCTTGTCTTGCTCTACCTGTTCCTTTTTGTCTCCATGGTTTTCTTCCACCACCACGTACTTCTGCTCTTGTTTTTGTACTTTGTGTACCTTGACGTTGATTTGCTAAATAGTTAACTAAAACACTATGTACAATAGCTTCATTTGGTTCAATTCCAAAAACACTATCAGCTAATTCTATGTCACTTACTTTTTTTACCTTTAATATCATATACGTCTACTTTTGGCATTTCGTATTTCCTCCTTCCTTCTATTTAGTAGCCTTTACAGCTGATTTTATTTTTAAGAATTGCTCCTTTTGGTCCTGGAACGCTTCCTTTTACTAATAATACATTTTTGTCCATATCAACTCTAACAACATCTAAGTTTTGTATTGTAACAGTAACTTTTCCCATATGTCCTGGTAATTTTTTACCTTTAAATACTCTACCTGGTGTTGATGTTGATCCCATTGAACCTGGTCTTCTATGATACATAGATCCATGTCCCATTGGTCCTCTGTGTTGTCCATGTCTTTTGTATAACACCTTGGAATCCTTTTCCTTTTGATGTTCCTTGAACGTCGATTTTTCTCCTGCTTCAAAAACATCTGCTTTTAATTCGTCTCCAACTTTTACATTTTCAACTGAATCTAATCTAAATTCTCTTAAATGTTTTTTTAGCTTCTAAACCAGCTTTTGAAAATGTCCTTTTTCTGGTTTGTTTATATGTTTGTCTTTTACTTCTCCAAATCCTAATTGTATAGCATCATATCCATCAGTTTCTACTGTTTTAACTTTGTGCTACTACACATGGTCCAGCTTCTATTACTGTTACTGGAATAACTAATCCGTTTTCATCGAAGATTTGTGTCATTCCTATTTTCTTTCCGATTAATCCTTTTTTCATTTTATTTCCTCCTATACGTTTGACCGCATAAGTTATCCGTAATTTGTTCATTTTGAACGGCTAACTTAACTATTGGCTGATACTTTGTATTTCATTTTTTTTCAAATGCTATATCAGCTTGGTTTCGTTTTTGTAGTTTTAACTAATTTCTATAGTTTTTACTATTTTAAAATCTTATAATTTGATTTCGATGTCAACACCTGCTGGTAATTCTAATTTCATTAATGAATCAACAGTTTTTTGTGTTGGGTAAAGAATGTCTATAACTCTTTTATGTGTTCTCATTTCGAATTGTTCTCTTGAATCTTTATATTTGTGTGGAGAACGTAAAATTGTTACTATTTCTTTTTGTGTTGGTAATGGAATAGGACCTGAAACTTTTGCTCCTGTTTTTTTAGCTGTTTCTACTATTTTTTCAGCAGACTGATCTAAAACTACATGGTCATAAGCTTTTAATCTTATTCTTATTTTTTCACTTGTTACAACTGTTGTGTTTGCCATTGTAATTTTCCCTCCTTAAAATAAATTTTGTTTTTGGGTTTCCCCATAAAATAGCGTATTTGCTATTCAAATTACCGTGGCAAGTAAAAAACGCATTCTAGTGTTTTGAATATTCACTATATAAAAGCCCAAAATATGCATGATAATTCTGGGATAAGTGCATTTTTATATTAACTTACCGCCTGGTCTATGCCACGACATACTCCATAGAAGTTCCCTCCATCCCTACTCCCGTAGTGATGTAGCCACATTCAATTTCAACGCTTAATTCATGCTTATATATTATACAATGCTTTAGTCCGTATGTCAACCCGTTTTTTGACTTTTTTACATTTTTTGCCAAATGTCCATTCAAAAAATAATAGCAACGCAAAATCAATATATAATTTATAAAAACAATAAGTAAATTAATAGCATGTGAATAAAACATTAATCCACACGCTATTAATTCAAAATTATATTATAATACAACATATTATAGAATAAATAATGCATTTTATTATAACTGAATCAAAAATCTTAACATTTACACATTTTTTATTCCTGCATTATTTAATTTATCATATTGTTCTATCACTTTCTCAATTTGTTCATTATTTAAGATATTGCTTGTTTCCATGTATTCTTTTGCTAAAAATTTTGCTTTTATCATTGCATCATTTTCTAAATAACTTCTTATTATATAGTAAGTAAATCCTAAAATTAATAAAATAGATAAAAATATCATTTTTGTTTTTATTATTTTTGTTATTGCTAATATGCAAACTATTACAAATATTATATTATAAACATTTGCAAATATAAAATTTGTCCATAACAATCTTTTATCTTGTATTGAATGTAAACATTCATGTGCTATAGTTTGTATCCTTGTATAGCTATTTTTTAAGTTTCCAATAAATATTTTATTTCCTAATATAAAGTACATCGTGCTATTAGCATCTTTATCTTCTTCAATTTTTATATTAGTATTATTTAATTTTGATAATATTTCTTTGCATATTTCTATATTAGTTGGATATTTATTTGTTAACTCGTCAAGTTCTTTATTTTCGCCCAATTGTTTTATTTCTTTTATATTTATTTTAAATACTATTCTTATAAATATATATGTGATAATTAAAATTATAGATATAATTAAAAAATTCAGAGTTCATTTGTTATTGTATCCTTTCTTTATTTATATATGATTAATAACTTTATTTACAAATTACATCTATACTTTAATATTATTCTAATCCATTATTTTTTATTGTAATACGTCTTTTATTGCATCTCCAATTATTTTATTTACATCAGCAAGTAAAATATTAAATTTCATTTCTGTATCAAAAAATCTTTTAGCATCTTCATTTTCTATTAATTCAATATATAGATTTTGCATTTTTTAGTTTTTTCTTCATCACTTTTTCCTGTTTGCATTGCTGATATTTGTGCATCATATCTAGCATCTTCAAATTCTTGTATTTTCTTTTTTTTAAATCTGGTTTTAAACTTAAAGTTTCTTTTGCCATTTTATAATTCACATATTCTTCTGATTCTTTTTAATTCTGTAGCTAATCTATTTACTGTATCATAAACATTCATTTTAAATTCATCCTTTCATATTCACTCTATTAAAATTAATGTGGCATGATAATATTTTGAACTATCTTAGTGTTCTTATCATGCCATTATTTTTATAAATTATTTGTTGAATTGTCTATATTATTTACACCTGTTGTTTCTTCAATTCCTTCTATTTGAACATTTGCATTTTTTGGGCATATTTGTACCCATGTATTTCCATCATTAACTTTTATTTCATTTCCTTCTAAGTCTTGATATTTTGTTTGTATATTTCTATCTTCTTTTATACATTTAATTTTGATTGCTTTTCCATTTGTTATATAATATCCATCAAATGTTCCTATATTTTTAAGCCCTTGTCTTCCTTTATTTTCATCGTCATTTAATGTGTAGTTATCACAGAATGTTATTATTATATTCTTTGTAGTTATTGCATTACCTGTATCCCAATCTGTTTGAGCTTTTTTTCTTGCATATCTTTTATACACTTTATTTGTGCTATCATATTCATATTTAACTGTTTGTAGGCTTGAATGTGGTATTGTTATTGTTGTTGCTGATTGCCCATCTTCTAGTTTAACATCATCTGTAACATAATTTAATACACTCTTTTTATTTGATGTTGTTTTATATCCTTTTGCTTTCGCAGCTTTTAAGTAAAGCTTGTGTACTTGTTACAGCATTATGTGGAGCAGATTTATCTTTTACTCTCCAAAATGTTGATTCACTTTCTGTTATTCCATTTATATTATTTATTGAATATTTGCTTATATCACTTTTTGCTTGTGGACTCCAACCAAAATGTGCATATATTGCATCATTTTCCATTGCATAATCTAAGAAATAGTGTCTAGAACTTCTTACTGGTCCTATTTTATCAACTGTTACTCCTTTAAATAATGCCATTAATCTAGTTTCTCCACCTTCAACAATTATTTCATAAACCATATATGCTTGATTTAAACCAGCTTGTGGCCATGCTCCATTATGGTTATCTATCATTACTGCAATTGGTCTACTATCTCCTTGAAAAATTTGTACTTTTTTTTCTTTTTTTAATTTCTGCTGTTAATACATTTTCTTCTTGATTTCCATTTGATACTTCTTGTGTTTGATTTTTTCTATCTTTTGTAATTTTATATGCCATTACTCCTCCTGCTAATAAAATTAGAATTACTAAAATTGCTATTAATACTTTTGTACCTTTTCCATTCATTATAAAACATTCCTTATATAATATATTTAGGTTTTTTATGGATTTACCTATAAACCTTTACAATGTTTCATATTTTAATCTCTTGTAATCTTTAATTCATTCAATATTTTTTCTTTTCCTTTGGTCTCATTTTCATTTTAGTCTTCTTCTTTTATATGGTCATATCCCATAAGATGGTAAAAACTATGAACAACCATATAACTTAATTCTCTTTCAAAACTGTGTCCATATTCAATAGCTTGTTCTTTTTTACTTTTTTCTATTGATATTATAAGATCTCCTAGCATATCTTCATATAAAAAGTCTTTGCTTGCAATTTTTGTTCAAGTTCTTCTTTTTCAAACATAGGAAATGATAGTACATCTGTTGCCTTATCTATTTTTCTATATTTTTTATTGATTTTTCTTATTTCTTCTGGATTTGTAAATGTAACTGTTATTATTAGTTTAGAATCCATTAATCCTTCTTCTTCGAAACATTTTTCTAAGACTTTTTTTTGTTTTTTCATATTCTGTATTTTCATCTATTTTTAAATATGTAATTTCATACATTACGCACTCACCCCATTTATCTTTATTTTTTATTACTCCTTTATATGTGCCATAAGATTTACATGTATTTTTTTTCTGATTATTCTCATTGCATCATAATCTACTAATTTTCTTTTGTAATATGTTATCAATTTTGTATAATCCACTTTTTTCGTTTCTTATTTTTTTCATATAATCTTTTATAAATAATACTTCTTTTTTGTTTTACATATTCTACAAAAATCTGTATCTTTTAGCTTTTTAATTTTTTTATACTTGTCCCAAAATATTTTTATAAGTATCTCTTTGTTTCATATTTTCCCAATATACTTTTGTTGATAATAACTTTATATAAAATTTTCTAATTAAATCATCAAACTAATAAATGCATTTTCTCTTTTTTGCTGCCATTTTTGTATCTTGTACTAATGTTCTTGCATCTTTTAGTAATTTTTTATAACATTGTTCTGCAACAATTAATGGAATACTGTGTGTAAATATTTTTCTTCTGCTCATTCCCATTAATATCATATTTTTTTTCTATTACATCTTTTTGTATCTAACTTTCCAACTGAATATGCTTCAAATTTTTATAATCTTCTATTATATCTTAAATTTTCTTTTTTTGCTTTCTATTTTCATTTTTAATGACAATATGTTTTCTACATATTCTTCTAATGTATATAAATTTTATTATATAAAGCCATTCTTTTGATGAATCATAAATATTTGTTGTATCTGCTAATTTTATTGAATAATTCTTTAAAATAGCTTTATATAATTCGTCCATTTTTTCTATATAAAATTTGTTGTATCTTTCTATAATTTTTTCTTTTGTACTTGCTTTAAGCCTTCTTTGTCAAGTTCTATTAAGTATTTTTGTTTTTTCTGTATTTATAATCCATGTATTCTTTTTTCTTTTAAACTTGTTATTTCATAGTATTTTGACAATGCTTCTTTTTCGAATTCTGATGCTGTATTGTTTTTTTAACTTTTTTATATATTGAATCCATTACGTATTTATCTAGTGTCTCAAGATAAATTGTATATGCATTCTCATATTTTTTTTTCTATTTCTTCATTATTATCTGTATTTTTTTATAATTTTCAAATGCTTTTATCAAATTGTTTCTTTTGATTGAAATTATCATTCCATTAATTCCTATTTTTGTTGGAATTAACATCTTTGTTATAGTTTTTGTTATTTTATTAAAAAAATGTTGTGTTAGTACCTGTTATCTTTAGACTTCTCTCTTCCATAAAAATCATCCTTTCGTTTGTTAATCAAAATACAATTTTTCTCATTTGTGCCCATATTTTCAAGTACCTCATATGTAACATGAACATCTATACCATCTTCTTGTTCATATGTATTTATTATTTTATTTACAATTTTTTCTTTATCGGTAATTTCTTGTTCTAATTCTTTCTCTAATTCTTCTATCCCTAAGTTTTTTGCTTCTTCAATATTATAGTTTTTTTACTTCTTCTATTATTTCATTATATGTAGTTTTTACGATAGAAATTGGTAAATAAAAATCAGAAAATAGCTTGATTTTTTTTTCTTCTGTAATTGTATCATAAATTTCAAATTTTGAAGCTTTTTTGACAAATTTATTTCAAAATTATTTATTTTTATAGCATATTTGTTTTCTAAATTATCTGTTTTCCTTCTTTCCGTAGTATTGTAACATATCTTTTTTTTACTCTTTTCATACCATACTTTTGCCTGAATTTCTCCTCTTGCATGAACATAACGAATTCCTGTGTACTTTCCTTCCATCCAGCCATTTATAAGAGTTGTTCCCTTATTTACTGTATCTCCAACTTTAACTGCTATAGTACCATTGTGTGCATTTATTTTCGTTATAATTCCTGGTTTTTTCCGCAACAATGTTGCAATAATCTTCTTCATTTATAATATCTGGTTTTTCTGTTGCTTTTACTACTTTGACCACTTACATTTGTTCCTTTAATCTCTATTCCCATCCATGATATGTCATTTCTTTTTAGTTCTTATTTTATTTATAATTTCTTTAGTGTTTATTTTAGATTTTTTTACTCCTACTGTTAAACCAGCTTCTGCAATATCTTGGTAAATGCTATTTAAATCTAAATTATTTTCGTCTTGTTTTACTATTTGTATATTCCATACAAAGTTGGATGTAATTCCTAACATTATTATAATAAGTAATAAAAATCCAAAAAAATAATTTTCTTTTTTCTATACTTATTAAATAAAAAAAAGAAGTCCTTTTTTTTTTTGATTTTCATTTTACATTTTGTTTGTTTCACTATTTTTGATATTTCTTTTTACATCATTAATTCCAACATTCAATTCTAATTTTACATTTTTATCTCTTTTTTAGATTCCAAATTGTAATTTTATGATTTCTACATATATTAATAAATCTTTCTATATAATATCCTTCTATTGAAATTCTAACATATCCAATTAAATAATTTAATATTACTTTAAATAACATTTTCTGTCCTTCCCTTTAATATTTCTTATTCTGTGTTTCTTTCTAAATCAAAACTTTCTATTTTACCTGTAACTTTTATATCATCATTTGTCATATTTTCTAATTTCAATTCATATCCATTTATGTTTATTATTCCAATGTTTGTGTTTATTCTAATAAAAAAAATCTTCATATTCAAGAATTCCTTTGAAATTTTCTATTATCATTTCTTCAAAACCAGTTATTGTTATTTTTGGTATATTTGAGTATATTTCTTGTGGCATTTCTAAAAATTTATCTATTCTTGAAAGACTTCCTCTTTTTTTTTTTCTCATAATTTTTATCCCTTTCTCTCATATTTATTATCTTTTGAATTCATCTAATGATTTAAATTCATATCCCATATTTTTTATTTTTTTATTACATCTCCCAGAATATTTGTATTTGTTTTTGAATTTCCATGTAACAACATTATTTCTCCATTATGAACATTATCTATTATTTTCTTTTTTTGCTTGTTCATCAGGTTGTTTATTTTCATTCCAGTCTTCGTATGCAAATGACCACATTACAGTTTTGTAGCCCAATGAATTGATTTTATTTAAAGATTTTTTCACTAAATTCGCCCATTGGTGGTCTTATGTATTTCATTTCATATCCAAACTGTTCATATATTGATTTGTGTAAATCCATTACTTCTGAGTTTATTTGCTCTTCTGTTAGTGTTGGCATACTTTTATGATTTACTGTATGATTTCCCACTATATGTCCATAATCTAGCATTTCTTTTACTAGTTCTGGTTGTGTGTTTAAATAATGTGCTGTTATGAAAAAAGTTGCTTTTACGTTGTTTTCTTTAAGTGTTGATAAAATTTTGCCTTGTATATCCAGCTTCATATCCTTCATCAAATGTTAGATATATGTACTTATCTTCTTTGTTTCCTATTGCAATTCCATTAAATTCTTCTAATATTTCTTTATTCTTTTTTCCTAAGTCTGGTTGCTCATGATTATCATTTCTTTTTATTCCCCACCCTATTTTTTGATTGTTTACAGTACTAGAAGTTGTTAAAGTCTCTTTATTATTATTGCTATTTTTTGAAATTATTGTTATTGTACAAATTAATAATATAAAGCATATTATTGATATTATTTGTTGTGTTTTATTATTAATTACTCGCATAACACTTTCATCCCTTTCTTTTTTACTAATGTTATATTTAACACTTAATTTATTTTAATGTAATATTTTCTTTTTTAATTTTATGTATTTGTTTTTATATTATTACTTTGTTTTTTTGGACCTATAACAAAAAATCCCTTAATTAATAATTAAGTTTTTTATTTTTTGATATTTTTTCATCTTTTAATATCAACTATATGACCTTTAAACATTATTAATATTAATCCTTTTACCAATTGGATAATTTTGTAAATTTTCTATTGACATGATAATTTTTTTAGATTATATTGTAATTACTTTTGGAAAATAAAGGAAATTTATATTTTTTTGTCGATACTTTATTTTTGTTATTTTTATGTTTTTAGGAGGAGGATATATGTTAAATTTCGTAATTTGTGATGATAACTTAAATATTTTAGATAAATTTTCGAAAATACTTGAGAATATTTTCATTAAATATGGATATGAAGCTAAGATTGGTCTTAGCACAAATGATGTTAATGAATTATTGGATTATGTTGATGATAACAAAACAGATGTATTGATTTTAGATATTAACTTAAAATCTAAAAAAAAAGTGGATTGGAGATTGCTTCCATAGTTAGAGAAAAAGAAATAAAAATACTTATATAATTTTTACAACTGCTCATTTAGAATATGCTATGTTAGCTTATAAATTTAAAACATTTGATTATATTGCAAAACCGGTCACTTCTGATAGGCTAGAAGAAACTATCGTCCGCTTATTTGAAGATATAAACGGTTCACCAAAAAAGTATATAAAAATTGATAATAAGAAGACAATTATAGATGCAAGTCAAATTTATTTTATTAAACGTGATGCTATGAAGTTAGTATTCCATACCAAAAGTCGTGATTATGAAATTTATAGTTCTTTTAATAAAATTCAAGATACATTACCTGAAGGTTTTATAAGAGCTCATAAATCTTTTATTGTTAATATTTCTAATATTGTAAATTTGGATCCTGTAGCTAATACACTTTATTTTGAGGATGGTTCTTTTTGTGATATCGGTCCTAAATATAAAAATGATTTACTTAAGGAGGTAAAAAATAATGGAATTTTTTAATATGATATGGAATGCGATTAGTACTCGAATGAGACACTTATAAATATTTTCTTAGTTTTTGCTACATTTTTTATAGAAATACCTTTAACTTTTTCTATTATTACAAGTATTTTTTAAAATTGAATATATAAAAAGACAAAAATATATTTATATTTTATCTGCATCAATAGTTTCCATCTTAAATATGTTTGTATTAAATAATCCATACAATATTGTTTTCAATTATGTTTTTAATTTTATTATTATATATCTTGTCTTTCATATAAGTAAATTAAAAACCTTAATTGTAACAATTTTTCCAAGTATTATATTTAATGTATTAGGTTCTTTATTATTAAACTTTTATTTGACAATTTTAAACATTTCATATGAAGAAGTAAACTCTATTCCTATTTATAGGATTCCTTTTACTCTTTTAATGTACTTAATTGTATTTTTATTTACTCTTATTTTAAAATACAAAAAACATTACTATCAAAATATTAGATAATTTTGATATAAAAAGAATAAAGCTATTATAATTTTAAATTTTATATTTGGTTTTCTAAATATAATCATACAATCTATATTAACTATAAATTATATTGATATATTACCTATAGAATTTACATTCTTTAATTTTATATGTTTGTTATCATATTTTTGTTTAAGCTTTTATAGTTTGGCTAAAATTATGAAATTAGTTACAACTACTCAAAAAGTTAGAAAGTGCAGAAGAATATAATAAAACATTACATATTTTACATGATAGTGTTAGAGGATTTAAACATGATTTTGATAATATTGTTACAACAATTGGTGGTTATGTAAAAACAAATGATATGGCCGGTTTAAAAAATATTATTCTCAACTTGAAGAAGATTGTCAAAAAGTAAATAATTTATATCTTTTAAATCCAGATATTATAAATAATCCTGGAATATATAATCTTCTTACAGCTAAATATAATGAAGCAATAGAAAAGAATATAAAAGTAAATATAACATTTTTATTAGATTTAAATAATTTGCATATGAAAATTTATGAATTTACTAGAATGTTAGGAATATTATTAGACAATGCAATTGAAGCTGCATCAGAATGTGATAAAAAAAGTATTAAATATATCATTTAGAAATGATAGTAAAAATAATGTTAATATAATTCAAATAGAAAATACTTATTTAGATAAAAAATGTTGATATTGATCATATTTTTAATAAAGGTATTACTGGTAAAGAAAATCATACTGGTCTTGGATTATGGGAAGTAAGAGAAATATTAAAGAAAAATAATAATATTAATTTACAAACAACAAAAAACTGATGAATACTTTTCTCAACAATTAGAAATATATTATTAAAATATAAACTTAGATAGATATAAAATATTTATCTAAGTTTTTTATATTCGCAATATATCAAAAAAAGAGCAGAAAACTGCTCTTTTTTTGATTGGATTGTTTATAATAACATTAAAGTATATTGTATTTTAAATATATGTATTGTCGAACTACATATATTTAAACTTAAAAAACATATTAATTAATCTTTTTTTACTAAACTTGCTGGCATTTTTTGGCTGATGTAAAATATACCATACTGCACAAGCTGTGTTTGTTGATTTTGCATATTTTTCTGCTACTTTAGCTAATAATTTTAACATAAGAGTTCCTCCTTTGTTTATTTATATAACACAAAAATATAACCGGTATTTATTTTTGTATCAAACTAAATTATATATTTTCATAAATTTCATAACCATATTTATTATTTGTTAACTTATAAGCAATTCTTGTAATCATACAAGTTTGTATAAAATACCCAAATATAATTATGTTCATAATTGCATTTGTACTAATTAGTCCTGCAATTATAAGTCCTAATGTTAGTGATATATAAGATAAATTTTTCTTTTGTTTTCTTATTTTTTCACTTAAGATTGGTACACTTTCAGTATCTGCTGGTGCATATTTTTTTTTACCATAATCATTCCAAATATCCATACAGATATTATTAAAATATATTTTGCAATACTATCCAATTGCACTGTTTTTTGCTAAAAAAGCTACTCCACAATAAAATGTACAAGTTGATATGATACATCCTATATGAGTTTTTAAATGAAATCCTCCAGAAAATCCTCTATATGGCATTAGTATAATAAATGTTAATAATGTTAGTTTTAGTATTCCTAGTAGATATGCAATTCCAAACATAATAAAGATTTTTGGAATCTCTCCTAATAGAATCTGTAAGCCATAATTTATTACTTCTGCTCTTTCGTCATCTACTTCTGGCATTTTCTTTCTTATTTTATTTGTTAGTGATTGAGTGATCTTTTCTATCATTTTCTCACCTCACTTTTTTCTTTTAAGCTAAGTTAGTCTACCATAAATATTACTTAATTGTTTTTTTATTTTATAAAATGTCACTTTTACTTTATGAAATTATATTTTTCTATGTTTGTAAATGTTTTTTATCTTTTTTATAAATATTATCTATATTACAGTTTATAATTAAAAATAACTTATATTTTGAAATTTCACTCATTATTAGAACTTTTTTATCTAATAATTTGTTATTTTCAAAATATAAGTTATTTTGTACTACATTTTATTTATCTTCTTTAATATGCTCCATGTTCCAACTTTTTCTGGTAAATCTATAAAAGTCTTTTTTCTTCTTTAGTAATTGGATGCATTATTGTCAATTCATATGCCCATAATGCTATTTGCTTTCCTGTTGCCCTTTGTTCCATATTTTTGATCTCCAAATATGCTATGTCCTGCATGTGATAATTGTACTCTTATTTGGTGATGTCTGCCTGTATGCAAATTTATCTTTAGTAAACTTAAATTTTTTCACTTCATCATAAAAAAGAACTTCATAATCTAATTTTGCAAGCTTGGCATTTTTCTTGTCTTTATTTACAACTTTACTTATATTGTTTCTTTCATCTTTATACAAATAATCTTCTAAACTTCCCTTTGTTTTTTTCTATTTTTCCATCTACAACAGCTAAATATTTCTTTTTAAATATTTTTTCTCTTACTTGATCACTTAATCTACTAGCAGCTTTTGAAGTTTTAGCAAAAATCATAATACCTCCAACAGGTCTATCTAATCTATGCACCAATCCCAAATAAACATTTCCTGGTTTATTATATTTCTCTTTAATATACTGCTTTACTAATGTAAGCATATCTATATCACCCGTTTTATCTGATTGTGATGGAATATTGGGTGTTTTTTTCTACTACAATTATATGGTTATCTTCAAATAATATTTTTAAATTTTGCATTTTATTCCTCTTTTCGACAAATTACCTTATTTTAATAAAACAAATTTTCTACGTCCCCAATGTTCCGTCCCCAATGTCCGCTTCCAAATGGTTTATTTTTCCCATCTTCCATAAATACCACAAGGTAAAACTAATTTAGAATTCTCCATTGGAATTCCAATTTCTCCTGATTCGATTTTTCCTTTATTTTTTTACCTACTGTTAGATTTAAAATATCTTCTAATACTTTGCTTGATATTCCTGTAGTATATGAGTTTATCAAGAAAAAATAATGGTTTTTCTGATAATACATTTGTGCATAATTCTACTAAGTCATATATATTGTTTTCAAACTGCCAGACTTCTCCTTTTGCTCCCTTCCATATGAAGGAGGGTCCATTATTATTGCATCATATTTGTTTCCTCTTCTTATTTCACGATTTACAAATTTTACAACATCATCAACTATAAATCTAACCGGTCTATTTTGTAATCCCGAACTTTCTATGTTTTCTTTTTGCCCATGTAGTCATTCCTTTGAACTATCAACATGACAAACGCTGCTCCTGCTTTTAAACAAGCAACTGTTGCTCCTCCTGTATATGCAAATAAATTTAATACTTTTATTTCTCTTTTTTCTGATTTTATTTTGTTTATCATCCAGTCCCAATTAACTGCTTGCTCTGGAAATAATCCTGTATGTTTAAATCCCATTGGTTTGATGTTAAATGTTAAGTTTTTATATTTAATTTTGCCATTGATTTGGTATCTTTTTATTAAATTCCCATGAACCTCCACCAGAGTTACTCCTATGATATGTAGCATTTATATCTTTCCACTTTTTAGGAAAGCTTTTTTCTTTCCATATAATTTGTGGATCTGGTCTTGATAATATTACATTTCCCCATTTTTCTAGTTTCTGTCCATCTGCCATGTCTAATATTTTATAATCATTCCTAATAGTTTAAAACTAACCATAACATTTATTTATAAAAAGAATTCTCTAATATTTTCATAAATGAATATATTAAATAAAAATTTATACTTGATAAAACTAAAACATTCCTATTGCTAAACTAATAAATTTATGTTTTGCAATTTTTCTTTCTATTTTTTTGTAATATTGTATCTTTTGGCATTTCTAACCTGTCCAATTTTTCGTTATACCTTATTTGAAAAATATTTTCCATACAAATCCCCCATTTTATAATATGTATATTCAAATTTTTTTTTAATTATTCCATAAAATTAAATTCTAATTATCTATATATTTTTTTATTTATATAGAAACAAAATAGTTTATATATGGCATTTAAATTTTTTATATTACATTTTAAAAATATTATATATTAAAATATATTTTTTTTATTGTCTATGTATTTTATTTATGCTATAATTCTTTTAACTTATTGATTTTTTTTTTTTAAGGAGGACTTTTATGAAAAAAAAAATTTTTATTTTCTTAATGGTTCTATTTTTAGCACATGTATTATATAAAGTGCTATACAATTTAAATCATCAAAAAATGAATAAATTCTATTTTGGTGGTTTTTGTAGGGCAAATGGAAGATACATTCCTTTACGGTCTGTATTCCATGAACCTAGTGGAGACATCTAGTCTCCACACCTATATTTTTTTTAAGGAGTGTTTTTATTTTATGGAAGAAAAAAAATGGAAAAATTAAAGAAGTTTTCAGTCATACTTTTAATTATAATAATGAGTGGATTTATCTTCTTTTATCAAACTAAAAAAATTGGATTTCACGAAGATGAAGGATACACACTATGTAGCTCTGTTAATCCGAATAATGGCTTAATGTCTGCATATGATACGGAAAAAAGATCCTGTTTGGAGAACTAAAGACTATGTTAAAAAATTTTATGTCTTTAGCTCCTAATAATATTTTAAATTTTAAAGCATTGTATTTAAATCAAGCATATGATAATCACCCACCTGTATTTTATACACTTGTACATTTTTCTAGTATTTTATTTGGTGGTCAATTTAGTAAATACTCTGTTTTTGTTGTTAATATAATTGCTTTTATTTTAAGTTGCTTTGTATTACAGAAAATTTTGAAAATACTAAATAAAGAAAATCTAACTTTTGGAGTATTAATTTTATATGGTCTTTCTATGGGGACAATTTCTATGGTTATTTTCCAAAGAATGTACATGCTTTTAACATTTTTTATATTATTATATTTTTATTTAAGTTTAAAATTATATAAAAATGACTTTAATTTGGATAAAAAATTTAAAATTCAGCTAGGAATTACCACTGTTTTAGGATTTTTAACGCAATATTTCTTTGCTGTTTATGCTTTCTTTATATTCGCAATTATGATAATAGAAATGATACGTCAAAAGAAAGATAAAAAAGTAATAAAAGATTATATTATTTGCCATGTAATATATGGTGATTTAGGAATTTTAATATTTATTCCTTGCATTAAGCACCTTATATTTTCTGATAGAGGTTTAACACTAGTTTGGTGTTTATCATTTTTACCATCCCAAATATTTTTATATCTAACTTTGGATATTTATTTATAGCTGTTCTAATTGCTCTTATTTGTGTTATTCCTCCATCTGCAAAAATTGCATCTGGTAATTTTCCAAATCCGGTAATTTTCCAAATCCGCTCCATTTTGTCCATCTATTGAATGTGCTATTCTTCTTGTTACGACTTCTTCCATACATTTTGGATCGTCTTGTGTTAAAACAGTTTTTATTTTAAATCTTCTTGATAAATTCTTTTTTATTACACCATCTTGCATTACACACATACCAGCCACCATATATTCTCCAGATATATTTGAAATATCATATGTTTCTATTTTTCTAGGAAGTTTATCCATTTTTAATGCGTCTTTTAATTCTAATAAAATTTCTGATTTATCTTTTTCTTTATTTTCTAAAGTAACTTTTGCATTATTTTCTGCCATTTCTACAAATCTTAATTTTTCGCCTTTTTTAGGGCTTTTTTAATTCCACTTTTTTCCTTTCCAACAATTGTGGATAACCATTGCTCTAATACATCTTTTTTCAGCTAATTCTTCTCTTAACATTATTTTATTTGGAATATTTGGATTATCCATATAATATTGTTTTATAAATCCAGCTAAAATTTCTCCATCTTCCATGTCCTTAAGTTCTGGAAAAAAGATAGTGTTCTCTACCTATCATTTTACTTCCACGGACAAAAAATATTTCTATACATACTTCTAATTCTGATTTATATAATCCAATTACATCTATATTATTTTCTGAAATATTTGATACTTTTTTGTTTTGCAGATACTCTTTCTATTGCTAATTTTCTATCTCTAATATATGCAGCATTTTCAAAGTCTAATTTAGCAGACGCTTCTTGCATTTGTCTATCTAATTCTTTTAATATTTTGTCTGTTTTTCCATCTAACAAATCTATTATTTCATCAATTTGTTTTCTATATTCTTCAGGAGTCACATATCCCATACATGGTGCTAAACATCTTTTTATGTGATAATTTAAGCATGGTCTAGTAGTTGACTTAAAGTTTCTACATTGTCTAATTTTATATTTTTGTTTTATAAAATCTACCATTTCTTTTGCTGCTCCTGGGTTTGCATATGGTCCAAAATATTTTGCTCCATCATTTATTACTCTTCTGGTTATCATTACATTTGGATATTCTGATTTTACATCTATTTTTATATATGGATATGTTTTATCATCTTTTAATAATACATTAAATTTAGGTTTATTCTTTTTTATTAAATTACACTCTAATATTAATGCTTCCGCTTCATTGTCCACCACTATATACTCAAAATGGTCAATTAAGCTTACCATTTTTTTGTTATTCTTTCGGTCTTATTTGTTTTTCTAAAATATGACCTTACCCTATTTTTTAAAGAAACTGCTTTTCCAACATATATAATTGTATCATCTTTATCATGCATAACATATACCCCAGGTTTCCCTGGCAATTTTTTTAGTTCCTCTTCTATATTAAACATACTTTTCACCTTTCATCACTATGCTAAAAAACCTTTCATAAAATTTTAGCATTGATTATTAAGTCTCCCCTTATTCCTTATATCCTATGTAAGGTAAATTTCTTAGATTTTGATTATCATCTAATCCAAACCCTATTACAATGTCTTCAATTTGAAATCCAATATAATCCACATTTAGTTCAATTACTCTTCTTGAAGGTTTGCTTAACAAAGTTGCTATTTTTTACACTATTAGGATTTTTTGATTTTAAATGTTCTAATAAAAAGTCTAAAGTTCTTCCTGTATCTACAATATCTTCAACTATAATAACGTCTTTTCCTTCTATGCTTTGTTTTATGTCTTTGTGCAGTGTAACTTTTCCTGTACTTTCTGTTCCTTCATAACTTGATACCTCTATAAATTCAAAAATTATATTATTTTTTATTCTTTTTGCTAATTCCCACATAAATGGAACAGAGCCTTTTAAAATTCCTAAGAACACTATATCTTTTCCCTTATAATCTTTTTCAATCTCTTTTGCTAATTCATCTAATCTTTTTTCTAATCTTGGTTTGTTTATTAATACATTTATATCATTCATATAAATATGTCCCTTCTTTAATTTATTTTTTATATATTATAACTTATAATTAAATGCTAAATCAACATTAATTTGAAAAAACAGCCTAGAACAAATATATTACAATATGGTAATTACTTGTTTTAGACTGTTTTATATGGGATTATCTCAAAAACTTCTTTAATTTCTTTGAAAAAATATTTGTAGTTCTAACCATCCTGTCTTCTCTTACTACTTCAGTATATGTATACCTTTGTACGACATTATTTGCAACTGTTACTTCAGAATATATTTCGTTATCCAGTTTTGCTCCAATATAAATGGACACATCCTCTTTCTCCATTATTTCCATCATTTCTTTCAATAATGGTTTTACATTATAATAAATCCACTTATTTTTGTTGCTGCCTGCATTGATATTAAAAAGAATATCTTCTACTTTTTTATCAAATTCTGCTCCTTTAGACGGATATTCCATTAAAATTTCTTTATTTTTTGATTTTCTGGTAACTCTTGTTGCACTGTTTTCATAATAGTCATCACTGAATTCAATAAATAAATCCGTGTTAGTACCATCTTCATTTAACTTTACAACAGAAGTTTTATATAATTCAATATCTTCTTTTTCAATAACTTGATTATAATCATCTAATTCATAACTATCTGATAATATTTGATAGTAATATGTCCTATCTACTAAAGGCTCTATTGAACTATTTCTTCTTCCAATCAAAAAAGGTTCTTAATCTATTTTTCTTCAAATAGTGCATATTAAAAAAAATAATATTCATTTTCTTCTCTTTCTTTAAAATATAACCTTACTGTATGACTAGTTCTTCCGGCCCACGTGATCGTAATTGGAAAAATTATTTCATTTAATTGACTAAATAAGTCTTTAAACTTTTTTACTTCAAGTTTTCCATGTTTTTTAAATAATACACCCATTCTGAAATTCCTCCATCTTGCTCCTGCAGTATAAATTCTGATTTATCAAAGATTACATCTTCAAAAAATCCATTCTTTTCTAATTTTTTCCGAAATCTCTTAATTTTAGCTTCATCTCTTCCCATATAATTTCCTCCTAATAATTATTTTTGGATCCTGCTACATATTCATATAATATGAATACGATTGATATTTTACCATTTTTTTATGTAAAGTGTCAATTAACAATTAGTTGATTTTTCTATAAAAGTTTGTTAATTACCATTTGAATAAAATTATCTACAATTTAGCTGTATGTGGCATTTTAAATGTTTTCTTGACAATCACATTGTATCATTTGTAATCTTATGTGTCTATTTTGATTTTAAAATATGTCACTTAATTTACCATTTATACTTTTTTAAAATGAAAAATGAGTGAAATTTTTCACTCACTTTTCTGTGGCACTTTTTACAGCCACTTTTTTTCATGCTTATTCGATTTTCTTATCAGGCTTAAAATACTTTTCGAGTAACTTTATAAATACTCCTGCATCCTGAATAGCTGCACTTAAATTTTCCATCTGATTTTCTAACTCTTCCACACTTATATTTAAAGAATCTTCTGTTATTCCTATATCTAAAGCATTCTTTAATCTATAAGCAGCATGAAATGAATCATAATCAAATTCTCGAAATTCATGTCCTGTTAAATTGCTTGGCAGAGATACATCAAATGAAAAATCTGCATTTTCATATCCTTTAAACTTTTTATAACGCAGAATATGAATTAAATCATGTGATACTTCCATAGCACAATACTGTGCTTCTTTAAGATTGTCTAAATACTTCACTTTTTTACTAAAAGTTCCATTCTTCAATTCCTCTGCATGCATTTTTATATGCCGAAGGAAATGATCACTTTGCTCTAATGACATTCTCAACATAAGCAATTCCTCCTAATATTTTATATTTAAATTATATCACCTTTTATGATTTTAATCAATGTTTTACGTAAACTTTTTTTATAATTACTTTCTAAATTACCTTTGTCAAGTATTAACTAAAAAAATAATTTAATTAAATCTTGCACAATTTTTTCTTTTTTATAGTAATATAATATCCATATACGGAAAAAACTGTATAGTTTTAACTTAAATTTAAGTTAAGTTTATTGAAAGTTGCATAAAAATTCAAAATGAAAGGAGTTTTATTCCAAGCGCCAGAACCATAATGCAGGTTGACGAGGTCTAGGGTTATCGAAATTTCGGCGGATGCTCTAGTGGCTTTTGCTTAAAGTCATAAGTATTGATACAAAAAATAATAGAAATATTAAAACAGAATTCAATACATTTAAGCGTGCAAACTTTCAATTCCAAAATTTTAATTTTTAAGGAGGATTACTATGTGTGGAATTGTTGGTTACATAGGAACAAAACAAGCCTGCCCTATTTTATTAGCAGGTCTAAGTAGATTGGAATACAGAGGTTATGATTCAGCCGGTATTTCAACAATTGAAAAATCAGGTTTATCTTTGATGAAAGATAAAGGAAGAGTTAAAAATTTATATAATTTAGAAGGAATTGATGAATTAGAAGGAACTATTGGTATTGCTCATACAAGATGGGCTACTCATGGAAAACCATCTAAAGAAAATGCCCATCCTCATCAAGATAATTCAAAAACTTTTAGTGTAGTTCATAATGGTATTATTGAAAACTTTAATGAATTAAGAAACTTTTTATTAGAAAATGGATATACTTTCTATTCTCAAACAGATACAGAAATTATACCAAATTTGATACATTATTATTTTTATAAAGATACTGAAAACGATGATTTAAAATTTTTAAGGGCTGTACGTAATGCTTGTCTTGATTTAAAAGGAAGCTTTGCTCTTGAAGTCATTTCAAAATTATATCCAGATAATATGGTAGTTGTAAGAAAGGATAGTCCTTTAGTAATTGGAACTTGCGAAGATGAAAAATATCTATCTTCTGATATTCCAGCAATACTTTCTTATACAAGAGACTTCTATTTATTAAATGATTTAGAGTTTGTTTTATTAACAAAATCTAGTGCTCGTTTCTTTGATACAGATTTAAAAGAAGTAGAAAAGGAAACTAAAACAATAGAATGGAATGCTTCTGCTGCAGCAAAAAAGATGGTTTTGATGATTTCATGTTAAAAGAAATTTATGAGCAACCATCAGCAATTAGAGAGACAATTGGTGCTAAATTAAATTTAGATTCTACATGTGAATTTGATGAATTAAAATTCACAAAAGAATATTTATCAAGTTTAAATAAAATTTATATTGTAGCCTGTGGTACAGCAATGCATGCTGGATTAAGTGGTAAAAATGCTATTGAAAAATTATGTAGAATTCCTGTAGAAGTTGACATTGCTTCAGAATTTCGTTATAGAGACCCTATTATAGACGAAAAAAACTTTATGCATTTTTATTTCTCAATCTGGAGAAACAGCTGATACAATTGCAGCACTAAAATTATCTAAAGAAAAAGGTGCAAAAAACACTTGCCATTACAAATGTTATTGGAAGTTCTATAACAAGAGAAGCAGATTACTCTATATATACACACGCTGGTCCTGAAATTGCTGTTGCATCAACTAAAGCTTATACTTCTCAAGTTGTATTAATAAATATTTTAGCTATTTACTTTGCAGAAATATTAAAAACACAAACTTCTGAATTTATAAATGCTTTGAAAAAAATATTTTGGAATTACCTAAAAAAATAGAAGAAACATTAAAAACAAATGAACAAATCAAAAAAATTTGCTAAACAAATTTATCAAGAAAAAGATGTATTTTTTCTTAGGAAGAGGTATTGATGAAACAGTTGCAAAAGAATCAGCTTTAAAACTAAAAGAAATTTCTTATATTCATGCAGATAGTTACCCTGCTGGTGAATTAAAACATGGTCCAATTGCTCTAATTGAAAATGGAATAACTGTTATTAGTATAATGACAGACCCTAATTTAGTTAAGAAAACTGTTAGCAATATTCAAGAGGTTATTACTCGAGGAGCTAAAACTTTGGTTATATCAAATCAAAATATAGATAAAAATATGTTTGATGTTACAATCGATATTCCAGAAACAAATTGTTTTGTTTCTCCAATTTTATCAATTGTTCACTTCAATTGCTTGCTTACTACATTTCAAAAGAAAAAGGATTAGATGTTGATAAGCCTAGAAACCTAGCAAAATCTGTTACAGTTGAATAATACCTAAAAAAAGAAGTCCTAGTACTTCTTTTTTTAGACTTTAAAATTTTTTTTTGACCTTAATTAACAGTTTATAAACTAATCAAACATAAATCCTTAAGTGTCAACTACCTACCACACATATATTTTTTTTACTAAACATATTTTTAACCTAAGAATAATTTTACAATAACCAATCATACAACACCTGGAAGTCCTAATATACCAACTAATATACTTGTTAAAATATTAAGTCCTATATGGAATCCAAAATTTGCTCGAACTAAATTTATTAAAAATATAGAAATTCCACCTAATACCGAATTAATAACTAATTTCAACACCTTTTTAATTGGTACTATAAATATTCTACCAAAAATAAACAAGAAACATATCCCTGCTAAATAAGTTAATATATTACTATCAATATTCATATTCATCCCTCATCTTTACTTAACACATTACTATGCTAAATAATGGACAAATATTACTGAATTATTTGAATTATCCTATCTCTTCTCTATCTGTTTCATACTCTATTTGGCTGATATTATCAATAGAAATTCCTTTTGCTTTAGCCATTTTTAATAAATAATCTAGCTTAGCTTGATTTGCTTTTATTTGATAAATATAATAGTCAATTAATTCCATTTCTGCATATTCATAATTTTTATTATCTTGTTTTAGTTCTTCTCTAGTCTTAATAATATTTTTTATTAAATCAATCTCTTTTTCTAATTCATTTTTTTCTTCTATTTTTATTTCTTTTATATATTCTTCTCCCATAGTATTCTCCTTATTTTTATTTTTTTTTTAAATATTATATTCCCATTTTTACTGTTTTATTCCAAAAAACACTTGATTTTTTAGCCATTTTGTAGGATAATATATGTGTATATTTTTTATTTAAAGGGGCAATTAAATGATGAAATAATTGATAATTTTTAAAGAAATTAGATACAGATAGAAATACATTTTTAACATATATTTTAACATTAATAACTATCTATCTAACAGTTGATAGAGTTGTAGAATTTTTATTAATGTTATTTACTGGTGTATCCTATTCATATTGGGGACCAATTCAATATACATTTGCTCTTGCTTGTCCTCTATTTGCTTTTTGCTTTTTCTTTTTGCATCAAAGTTTGTACCTACTAAAAAGCATAGGGTAGTACTATTTTACTTTTATATGATTAACTTTGCTGTAATAGTAATTTCTATGTTCACTCAATGGCTAAATATGGGTGCATGGCTACTTTTAGTTTCTAATCCTGGATATGTCGATATTGTAACTAATTTTTCAGATTTAATACGACCTGCACTTACATCACTTACTATCTTATTACCAATGCTACTTATTCCAAAAAGTATTTAAATTCTTCTACTTTGGTGTTAATGATAGCTTAGATATGACTCGTTCTATTTGGGATTATGGTGGAATAGATTTATCAGATAAATCAAAAGGACATGGTCCTTACACCTGTGAAGTTTTCTTATGTCAAAATAGTGAAACATCTCAAATGATTACTATTCCAGAAAGTTCAAGATATCAATCAATGTTTGTTTGTGGTGGCTCTGGATCTGGAAAAACTTCTCAAGTATATGAACCATTAATGGCCAGAGATTTAGAAAGAAAATACTTTTATAAAGAAGTTTCAAAGGAAATGGGATTTACTGCCTTAAAAACTGGTATTGCAACATTAAATGGCCCATATGATAATGATTATTTAAATACTAATTTTAATTTAAATATGCTTATTCCTACTTCAGGAAATGAAGATGTATATAAAGCATATATGAAAAAAATGATATTAGACTCATCTTCTGAAATAACTTATCGTAATTGTGGTGTTACTGTTTTATCACCTGATAAAGAGATTTTATCTGATATGATTGGTGTATGTAAAAACTTTGGTTTATCTTATAATATAATAGATCCCGCAGATAAAAATTCAATTGGTTTAAATCCTTTTGTTTATGATGATGCAAATAAAATAGCAATTACTATATCTTCTGTTTTGAAATCTATGTTCAATATTTCTAAAACAGAATCTGATGAAATTTACAGAGATGATATTATTACACAAGCAATTGAAAACTTGTCATTGCTTTTAAAAAGAAATGTATCCTAGAATGAATGATGGTGTTTTACCTAATTTATCTGATATGTTAAAAATGCTTACAAATTTTGATTTAGTAGAAAAAATGGCAGAAATTTTATCACATGATAAAGAATTAAAAGAAAAAATATAGTGTTCAATTAGCCTACTTTAGAACTCACTTTTATAAAAATGGTTCTAATAGAGCTGTAACAGAAAAATATATATACACTGCCGTATCTCAATTAGATAATCTACTTCGTCTGCCAGGAGTAAAAACAATTCTATGTAATAGATATAATAACTTAGATTTTGATAAAATGCTTGCTAATGGTGAAGTTACATTTGTATGTACAAGACGTGGTGACTTAGGTGCAACAAGCCACAAAGCTTTTGGATTATTCTTCTTAATATCTATGCAAAATGCTGTTTTAAGAAGACCTGGTACAGAAAAAAAAATCAAGAGTTCCAAACTTCTTATATATTGATGAATTTCCTGACTTTATCTGCAAGGCTACTGAACCAATATTTACAATGTATCGTAAATACAAAATTGGTACTACTATATCAGCTCAAAACCTTGCTCAATTAGATATAGAAGGTTCAAAAGAAGATTATAAACAAACAATCTTATCAAACTGTGCAAGTAAAATATTTACTGGTAATGCTACAATTGAAGAATTACAATGGTGGTCAGAAGAGTTTGGTAAAAAGAGAGAATGGACAATGGGTAATACTATTGATTTCAACAAAATGGAATATGAAGCAAAACATGGTAATGTTAAATGGGAATTTGTTTATTGGTTTAAACCTGGTAAATTACAAACTTTCGGTACTAAGGACTGTGCTTATAAAATAAGAGGAGAAAATGGAAAGCCAGATATTGGTCAAGGTAAATTAAATTATCTTGAATCAAAATATAAAGAACCTAAAAAAAATTAAAACATTTGATTTTGGTAAATATTCAGATGGAGTTACAACAGATACTGAAGATAATACCGACTCAAATGCAAAGAAAAAATTTGATATTAAAAACTTAGACTTTATAGATGACAGAAATGAATATAACCCTGTTCAAACAGATACAACAGATTCTAACTATCTATTCGATAATGAAGATGCAATTGTAGTTGATTTTAAAAAACGTAAAAAATAAACTAAAAAAAATTGGTTTCAATAAATGAAACCAATTTTTTATTATTTAATTGTTTTTAAGTGTTTTCCTATAATTTTAAAATGCTATATTTAATAATTGTAAAACTACTCCTGATATTACACCAATTAAATATAATAATCCAACTATTTTTAAATTTTCTTTCCAATCATGATTTGTTTTAAATAATACCATAAGTCCAACACCAGCTCCAGTTAATAATCCTGCTATCATACTTCCGACTGAAATTACATTTTCTAAATATAAATTTGTTAGAACAACTGATGCTGCACAATTTGGGATCAGTCCAATTAAAGCAGAAATGACAGGTCCTAATATTGGTTTATTTAAAATCCAACTTGCAATTGTGTCTTCTCCAACCAAATGAACTATTATATTTATAATAAACGTAATTATAACAATATATATAAATATGCTAATAGTATGTTTTACTGATGATTTCAATATTCCTTTTTCATCACAGTGACAGTGTTCTTCTTTACATACATGTTCTATTTCTATTTCTTCCAAATCATCTTTTTTATTTTTTTTCTAAACATGTGTATAACAACATCAATTATAAAGCCTGCTATCATTCCTATTATTAATTTTATTCCTAATATTTTTAAAATAATAATTGGTGATACTGCTTCAGATATAAATATTGGTAACATTTCATCAGATGTAGATAAATATACAGCTATTAGCGTTCCCAATGTAATAACTCGTCCAGCATATAAATTTGTTGCTGAAACTGAAAAACCACATTGTGGAAATATTCCTAGTATACTACCAAAAAATGGTCCCCATTTTCCAGATTTTTGTATTGTTTTTTTGATTTTTCTCCCATTTTATGTTCTATATATTCCATAATTAGATATGTAATAAATAGAAATGGTAATAGTTTTTTATGCTATCTATTAATGTTTCTTCTATAATTTCTATCACATTCTATTCCTCCTTTTAGTTAAGTTTTTACTTTATGTAACTATCATATTATACTAAATTATTTTAATGATTGCAATAGTGGTTTTTAATTTATATCTTTATATATAAATTAAAAAAGAACTTTGCAATATTCTTATGCAAAGTTCAACTTTTTTTATCTTCTTCTATAGCATCCGCAGAAATTTCCTGTTCTTCCATTTGTATTATTATTTGGGAATACATTTGCTCTAACTGCTATAGAATCATTTGATGTATTACAATTACAAGAACATCTTCCACTATCTGAATTATTATTTGTTCCATAACTTGAATTTATTGTTAATAATTCATTTTCTGTTTCTCCACAACCATTGCTACTTATTGTTAATAAATTCTTGCCATTTCCTCCATCACTGTTAGAGCAATTTCCTGTTATTGATAATAGTTGTGTTCCATTGTTAGTATTTTTTGTGTTATTAGACCTTCCGCAACAATTATCATTATTGCCTTCCCTTCTGTCTAGTTCTCTTAATATTCTACAAATAATTTTAGTTAACACTGCGGTTATAAATGAAAGTATTGTATATGCTATTGTAGCTACTAAATATATCAAATTTCCAATTACGAAAGTTACAACTAAAAATATTGCAAATATTATTGATGCTACTAAAAATGGGCATTTAAGAATTTTTTGTAGTGCAATTGATACAATAATTACTGCTATAGGCAAAGCAAAAAATAATAGTAATAAGTTCATACTCTTTCTCCCTTCACTGGTTCCATTTGTTTATTATAAAATGAAAATTATTATTCCTATTTTATAATACTTTTACTATATTTTATGCTTTTGGTTGTTTTTGGTTACTTTATGTTTTTTTTTATTATCTTTCTAGTTATTGTAGTTAACACAAACTAAGTATAATCCTTGTGGCGGTAAGGTCTTACCCGCATTTGTTCTATCTTTTGATTCTATGATTTTTTCTATGTCTTCTGGTTTTATTTTTCCTGTTCCAACATCAACTAAAGTTCCAGCTATAATTCTAACCATATTATATAGAAATCCATTTCCTGTAAGTTCTATATATATTCTATTATTTGGCATTTTAAGTACTTCTGCTTTATAAATTGTTCTGATACTACTCTTACTGCTTGTTCCACTTGCTTTAAATGCTTTAAAATCATGTTCTCCTTCAAAGTATTTTACAGCTTGCTTCATTTTTTCTATATCTAATTTATATGGTATATGTGTCTCTAAATTTCTATATATTGCTGATGGAATTTCGCTATTATTAATTATATATCTATATGTTTTTCTTTTTACAGCTAAGTCTACTATGGAATCTTTCTTCGACTTCTTCGGCTTTTACTATACGTATAGATTTTTTTTAAGTTACAGTTGATTGCTATTGACATTTTTTCTATTGGTATATTACTATTAGTTTTAAAATTAGCAACTTGTCCTAATGCATGTACTCCTGCATCTGTTCTCCCTGAGGCTTGTAAATCCACATCTTCTCCTGTAATTGTCTTAATTGCTTGTTCTATGGTTCCCTGAATGTTTAATTTATTTGGTTGTTTTTGCCATCCATTAAATTCTTTTCCATCATATTCTATTGTTAATTTTATATTTCTCATATCTTTTTTACTTCTTCATCAGATTCTTTTTTATCTTTATTTAAATTTTCTTCTTTATTTATTTTTTGTTTTATTTTTTCTATTTTGTTATTTTTTACTGTTGTTTTTTCTGTAAATCTTTTTGTTACTATATTGCTTATCAATATTTTCTTTAATACATCTTCTCTTACATCAGCAATTAATGTTCCGTCTTTAGCAACTGAAACTTTTCCTGTTTCTTCAGATACTACAACTACTATACTATCTGATTCTTTTGATATTCCTAATGCTGCTCTATGTCTTGTTCCTAGTTCTCTTGCTATATCTTTATCATCTGCTAATGGTAATACACAGGCTGCTGCTGCTATTTTATTATTGCTAATTACAACAGCACCATCATGTAAAGGTGTTTTTTGGAGTAAATATATTTACTAATAATTGTGGTGATACTTCTGAATTCATTGGAATTCCTGTTGCTATAATATCTTGAATGTTTATATCTCTTTCTAAAACAATTAATGCTCCTGTTTTAGTCTTTGATAGTTCTGTTGCTGCAATAACAACTTTATAAATATCTTCTTTTGTTTTTGATGCAATATCACTTTGGATTCCTAAAAATTTAGTAAATTTGTTTGTACCTAATTGTTCTAGTCCTCTTCTTAATTCTGGTTGGAAAATAACAATTATGGCAATTACTCCCCAATTCATTATTCCTGTTAATATTGAATTTAATATATATAAATTTAGTAATCCACTAATCCAGGTTGCAATTATTAAAAATGCAATTCCTTTTGCTAATTGCCATGCTCTTGAGCCTTTGACCATTTTACAAAACAATAAATTAAAAAGATAACTATTGCAATGTCTAAAATTGTTGTAAATATATTAATTGGATTGTTTTTCAAATTTTGAAACATATGTACAATATTTTCATTATAAAGTGTAGTCCAATTACTTCCTATAATTTTTCCCATTCTTACTACCTTTCCTTTTTTCAAGGCCTTTCTTTTATGAACATTCAAATTATATTAATGAATATATTAGTGTTCCTGCTACTGATAAAATCATTAAAATTGCTAATATTCCGGCCATTATTTTTACAAATACTTGTCCTCTATCATAATTTTTTTGTTCTTTTGTTTTTATATTTTTCTCTTTTTTTATTTTCATGTGTTTTCATCCCTTTCATAAGTATTTTTTTTGTTAAAAAATTTGCTTACTAAACATTTTTGTAAAATCTAGTTATATTATAGCACTTTTATTTTTCCAAATTCAATATTTTTTTTGAAAAATACCATATAATTACTATATCTTTTCTATAATTGTTTGAATTTTTTTTGCAATACTCAGGTGATATTTTTATAATATCATTTACTTGTTTTTTCGCTATTTCTAATTTTGTTGTGTCATTAGCATGAATTTTTCCTAATATCTCGCCCTTTTGTACTTTTGTTCCCACTTTTTTTATCTAGCTCAATTCCTACTGCATAATCTATGTTATCTTCTTTTTTTATTCTTCCTGCTCCTAAATTACAAGCAACTTTTCCTATTTCCTCTGCATTAATTTCTTGTATATATCCATTTTGGCTTGCCAATATTTCCTCTGTAAATTGTGCTTTTTCAAATTTATCTGTATTTTCTAAATATGAGATGTCTCCACCTTGATTTTGTACCATTTGTTTTAATTTATTAAATGCTTTTCCGTTTTGTATATTTTCAAGCATTTGTTTTTTGTTTTCTTCTAAATTTTCTCCTAGTCCTGCTAGTTTTATCATATATGCACCTAATTCTAATACTACTTCTTTTTAAAGTCTTGTGGCATATCTCCTTTTAAAAAGTGTATGGCTTCTTTAACTTCTAAATTATTTCCTACTGCTTTTCCTAAAGGTTCATCCATACTTGTTAAAACACATACAACTTCTCTATTAGCTAGTTTTCCTATTTCTATCATTTCATTTGCTAACTTTTCGGCATCTTCAATATTTTTCATGAATGCACCTTTTCCAACAGTAACATCTAATACTATTTTTTCAGCGCCACTTGCTATTTTCTTACTCATAATGCTTGATGCAATTAATGGAATACTTTCTACACAAGAAATGCTATCTCTTAGTGCATACAGTTTTTATCAGCTGGTGCTAAATTTAAAGTTTGTGAAATCATACTTATTCCAACATTTTGAACATTTTCTATAAACTTGTCTATATCTATACTTGTTTTTTGTATCCTGGAATTGATTCCATTTTATCAACTGTTCCACCTGTAAACCCTAACCCTCTTCCTGACATTTTAGCAACAGGTACACCTAATGATGCAACTAATGGTAATAAGCAGATTGATACTTTATCACCTACTCCTCCTGTTGAATGTTTATCTACTATTATTTTATTAAGTTTTGATAAGTCTAGAATTTCTCCAGAGTTAGCCATCGCTATTGTCAAATCTGTAGTTTCTTGTTTAGTCATTCCATTTAAAAAAATTGCCATTACTAATGCAGCTGCTTGGTAATCAGCAATTTTTCCATCTACATATCCATTTATAAAATATTCGATTTCGTCTTTTGTTAATTCTTTCTTTTCTCTTTTTTTTCTCTATTATTTCTAATATGTTCATTTTTTATTTTCATTCCTTCCTTAATGTACAACTGGTTGAAAAATAATTTTTTCATTAGATAAAATGTCCTGTAAAACTTCTTCTATGTATTGGACATAGTCCATATTCTTTAATTGCAGCAATATGTTTTGTGTTCCATATCCCTTATGTTGTGCAAATCCATATTGAGGGTAAATGCTATCCCATTCTCTCATAATTCTATCCCTTGTTACTTTTGCTATAATTGAAGCAGCCGCAATTGAATAACATTTTGCGTCCCCTTTTATTATTGATTCATATGGTACTCCGTCAGTATCAATATGTTGTAATGCATCTATTATTACTAAATCTGGTCTAACATCAAGTCCTTTAACAACACTCGTTACTCCATGTTTTGTTGCGTTTAAAATGTTTATATCATCTATTACATCCTGTCCTATAATTGCTACTGAATAACTTATTGCTTCTTCTAATATTTGGTCATAAAGTAATTCTCTTTTCTTTTCAGATACTTTTTTGAGTCATTTACTCCTTCTATCATAGAATCTTCTGGCATAATTACTCCTGCTACTACTACTGGACCTGCTAGTGGTCCTCTCCCTGCTTCATCTATTCCTACTATATTTTTAAATTGTTTTTGGTGTAATTCTTTTTCTATTTGTTTTAAATTTGTTAGTCTTTCTAATTCTTTTTCTTTCATATCTATTTTTTACTTTTATAATCCTTTTTTTATTTAGGTTTTAAGTTTTTACCTATAAACTTGTTGATATATAATTTTATTTATTATTATTTTATGTATTATTAGTATTAGGCTTGTAGATTTTTTATTTCACTTAATGAATAATATGTTTTGTTTTCTTTTTTCAAATCCTTTTTGATTGTATATTTCTGCTTCGTCATTTTTAATATCGTATTTTACAATATACCATCCTTTTTGTCATTAGATTCTACATTTTTTAGTCCCATTTTTTCTAAATCTTCTGTTGTAAGTTTATAATAATATATGTAGTTTGTGTTATCTTGTGATTTGTTCTGTTGTTATATTTATGTTTCCATCAAATATATTACCATCTGTTATTTCTGTCCCTTTTAAATTTTCTTTTGCTTTATTTACTCTATTAGTTTTTTTCTTCTTCTGTTACCTTATCTATATTAGTTCCTAAGTTAAAATTTGCATTTTCTAAATATTCTTTTGATTTTGTTTGTATTAGTAACATATTTGTTCTTAAATTTTCTAGTTGTGATATTTTTATTGCTTTATCTCCTTGTCCTATTGAAATTCCTGCAAGTATTAATATTACAATTATTGTTACAACTAATGCTACCATTGTTATTCCTTTATTATTTTTCAATATAACTCTCTTCCTTTCAATAAATTTTATTCTAATTTATTCTCTATTTATTTTTTCATATTATATCAATTTTTTTTTTCTATTTCAAGCAGTATTAAATAATTACATTTTTTTTCACAAAAAATTCACAATTGTATTGTATCCTAATATAGATTTAGGTTATTATATAATTCATATTATGATATTTCTGAAGCTACATCAGTAAAGGTAAAACTACAAAATGATGATAAAGAATATGAAGCTAAAATTATTGGAAAGGATTCTCAAACTGATTTAGCAGTTTTAAAAAATTGAAGCAAGCAATTTAACTCCTGCAGAATTTGCAGACTCAGATTCAATAAAAGTTGGTGAATTTGCTATGGCAGTTGGTAATCCTTTAGACTTAGGTACTACTATAACATGTGGTGTTATAAGTGCTGTAAGTAGAGAAGTTTCTGATAGCGACGGTAATAAATATACTTGTATTCAAACAGATGCTGCTATTAACTCTGGAAACAGTGGTGGTGCATTAGTAAATAGTGAAGGAAAAGTAATTGGAATTAATACAATGAAAGTTTCTAGTACAGGTGTTGAAGGTATTGGATTTGCTATTCCTATAAATTCTACAATAAGTGTAACTAATGACTTAATAACTTATAATAAAGTTAGAAGACCTTATATTGGTATTTCTGGCAGAAACTTAGATGAACAAACAGCTTCAAAAAATAATTTGACAGCTGGTATATGTATGTAGTATCTGTTGAAGAATACTCAGCAGCTGAAAAAGCTGGTGTAAAAGCTGGTGATATAATTACTGAATTTGACGGAAATAAAGTCTTAACCATGGAAGAATTAAATAATATAAAAAATAATCATGCGATTGGTGATACTGTTTCACTAAAACTTGTCCGTAATGGTAGTGAAAAACAATTATCTATTACTTTAGGTGAATCAAAAGCTGAATAACCTTTATAAATTTTTTATAATTTGTATTATATTTTCACATTTTTTTCACAAAAAAGACAAAATTATTTGTTATATTATATACAGTTAGCAATAAGTTACTATATTATAAAAACATCCCCTTTTATTTTCGAAAAGCAGATAATTTTAGATTATCTGCTTTGAATTTTTTATTTAATATATTTTTTTTATATAGCAAAAATCAAGAACTTCTATTAGATTACTCTATATAAAAGTTCTTGATTATTTTTATATTTATATAAATTTTTTATTCTTAAAATTAAAAATCCATTTCACTTGAAAATTCTATTTCCATATGCATATATTATTTTTCAAATGTATTTGCTATTTCTTCATTCCATTTTTGTATTTTACTGTTTTTTATGTTTATATATGGTAATACGACATTAATTTCATAATTATTTTTTGTCTCTATTTTTTCATAATTTGTATAAACTATATCTTTGTTTTCATCGATTTTTGTTACATTAACATTGTTGTTATTATAAAATTTATTGTCATATAAATTAGAGAAATTTGCCTTTAGCTGCGCTTCTTCTTGTTCTGTTTTATTTATAATCTTGTTTATTTTAAACATACTATCTATTGTGTCATTTCCTAATATTTGAATTCCCACAACTACTGCTATTGCTAAAACACATGCTATTGCAGCTATGCTATAAATAGCTATTGTTCTTTTTCTTTATTTTTTTCTTTTTCTGGTAATACTACATTCATAACTTTCTCCTTTGATCTGATAAAAGTATATCATTAGTTTGTATGTCAGTTAATTATGTCTTTATTTAAATTTCAGTATTTATTATTGTTTGGTGATTTAATTTCAATTTTTTATTAATTTATAAATGTTTATGTATTGTAAAAAATATTTTTTGATTTATACTTGTATAAGAAATTATATATTATAAGAGGTATTTATGGAACCACTATTTATAAATAAAACAAAATATTCAAAACAAGTATATAAAAGATTTATAGAATTTCATCAAAATAAATATGGCAAACAATATTCACTTTATACTATTGTTGTTGTTTTATTATTTATTTTTGTTTAACAATGCAAATAAGATATGCTAATTTTCAACTTGCATCTATTTTTATTTTAGCTATGGTATTGTTTTTATTGTGGAGATTTTTTCATCCAATTAAAGAGCTTAAAGATGAATTAAAATCTGATAAATTACAAAAAAGAACAAACTTTTGAGTTTTCCTTTTATCCTAATTTTTTTTATAATTTCTAATGGTTCTGAAAAAAAACAAATGCTATTATTGGAAATTATATAAAATTTTTGAGACTTCAGATTTTATTTATTTATATATAAATAAGAAGTATGCTTTTTTACTTGATAAAAGATGTTTTTGTGTTGGGAATTATAATGATTTTACATCTTTTATAAATAAAAAATGTTGGCTAAAAGTCCATTCCTTTTTGTAGCATTATTGTTACTGGTCCATCATTAATTAGACTAACTTGCATATCTGCTCCAAATACACCTGTTTCTACATTTTTTATTTGTTCTTTGCATTTTTCTATAGCATACTTATACAGTTCATTTGCAAATTGTGGCTTTGCCGCTTCTGTAAATGATGGTCTATTGCCTTGTGTACAGTCTGCATATAATGTAAATTGTGAAACTAATAAAAGTGAACCTTCTACATCTTTTAATCCTAAATTCATTTTTCCATTTTCATCTTCGAATACTCTCAAATTTATTAATTTTTTTTTATTAAATAGTCAGCTGTTTCTTTAGTATCAGTATGTGTAATTCCTATTAATACTAAAAATCCTTTTTTCTATTCTTCCAACGTTTGTCCATCTATATCTACTTGTGCTTTTTTTTACTCTTTGTACTAAAAATCTCATTTTTAATTCTCCTCGTATAATATTTTTATAAGGTTTATTTAATATAAATTTTATGAACATATTACCTACTGTCTTTTATTTAATGTAAAATGGCAGTCTGCGATAAGCCTCGCTCTGCCATTTTCTTTTCAGGAGTCCTGCACTTCATACTGGTGACATATTTCAGCCATGCACCTTATTTCGTCTAAGTATTTTACTCCACATTTTCTTCTCCCAAAAACTTCGGTAATTATTTTTCTTATTTTTTGAGTTCGATAATCAATTCCTATGATTTTTTCTAAGTCATCAAACTGATATACCTTTTTCACGTTTGGTAGAAAATATAGTAAAATTTTTAATATTTGTTACTATATATTCTCCTACCTGATTGGAATTATCGTCTAATTCATTGCTTCTAATTTTTTCTATCAGGCTTTCAAAAAAATCTGCCCAAATAACTACATCTGTGTTTCTCCGCTTCATTTTGTCTTCCTCCTGAAAATTTTTAAAAATTTTATACCTTTTTATTTTACCATTTTTTTACAAAAAAGTCAAAGCTTTTTGAATTTTATGTTAATTAGTTTTAATAAGTGGATTAAAAAAGTAAATTCTATTTAAATTAAATGTAATATAAATAATTTTAACACAAGTCTAGTGTTTTTATTCTATTAAATCAACTGCATTGTCCTCAGTTATTCCATTCAAGTTATAATAAGTATTCGGAATATTCCCAATAATTACATTTTCAATTAATAAAACTTGATTACTTATATTTACAGCTATACCTTCAAATGGTGTTAAAACTTTAACTTGACAATTTACTTGTAAATATACTCTATGCAGTGTCTGATTAATTCCTTTGTGCTATAAATTCACTTCTTAAGTCTGTTTCGACATTTCCTGATGTTGCAATTGTTAATTTAATTTTCGGTCCTTCCCCTGCCAAAAATTTTATTCCTGTAAAGCTTCCTACTGGAATAGATATATTTTCTTTTTCCCTTTTCATCTATTTTATTTTGAATTTTTACTGCAACATCAGAAATAATTTCATTTATTGGATTTATATTTGCTCTTATCATTTTGATATTTCCACTATTGTCCTTTTCTATTGTAAATAATTCCTCATATTTATGCTCTCTCATTACATTTGTAGCTTGTTCATTTGAAACAATTGTTGCTATTGCTTTTGCTTTTTCTTCACATAGTGTTTCAAATATTGGTAAAATAGCATTTAAAATTACTTTTACAGTAATTAATGAAATTATAAAAATAATTATTACTTTTATTAGATATTGTTTTTTTTTGCTCCTTTTGTTTCCAATAGTTGCAAGAAATATCTTTGGAATTTTAATTCTTGGTCTTGAATATATTTTACTCATAAGTTTTTTTCTGTTATTCTTGTATATTTAGGGATAAATAATTTTTGACCTGGAAAGATTAAATTTTTATCTTCTATTCCATTAACTCTTGCAATTCCATCTATTGTACTTCCAAATTCTTTTGCGATTTTCCATAAAGTATCACCTTTTTTTACAATATACATCATTATGCTATAATCTTGTTCTTCTCTTTCCCCATCTTCTTGTATACTATCAATCATATTGATATTTGCTGTTCTGTACATATTTGTGTTTGTTTCCATATCAATGTTACAATTTATGTCTCCTCCATCTTGTATTATAAAATCTTTTGATTTTATTTCTAAGCAATTATTTGTATTTAAACTTTCTCCATTCTGTAGATTTTCTACTGTATATTCAAATGGAATTTTTGTTTCTTTTATGTCTATTTGCATTCTTTGATTTACAAATATAAATCTTAAATTCATTTCTCCTTCATATAATATCTTTGTGTTTATCTTATTTTCATTTATAATGTTTGGCTCTACATCTACATCTATTAAACTTTCATTTTCTATATCTTTTAAATTTATTTTTTCTCTTATTTGTTTTATGTTTTTTACACTCTGTTTTTTCTGTCATTGTTAATATTTGTTTTGTTTCAAAGTTCAAATTTTCTGTTGGGCTATACATGTCTTGTATTAAATTTATTTGTTTAATTTCATATACACTACATTTTGCTTGTATTTCTATTTCTACATATATTGAATGTTCTTCTTGAGAATTTGGTTTGATTACTATATTTCTTATCTCATAATTTACATCACATAAATTTTTCTTCTGTTACGTCTTGTATGTCTATAAAACCTACTACTGGTATTTTGTAGGTTACTTTATTTATTCTATTATCTTCTGTTAAATACATAAATGTTACTTCTGCTTCTGCTTTTGTTAACACTTTGTTATAACTAATTTTGATATCTTTATCAACTAAGTTAATTTCTGCTTTTAAAATTTCTGCTAAATTGTCTATGCTATCAATTGAATATTATCTTTTTTTGCATAAATTTTGGTCTCTCCTGAGCCAACTAAAGAATTTACTGTTAGGTCTTCTTTTAAAATTTATATTATCAGCATTTTCCATGTTGTTAATTATCTCAACTTCTTCCTTTGAATATATTCTGACATTTGCTTCTAGTGTGGCTTTTATACTGATTTTTCTTCCGTTTAGAACTTTTGCTTCAATTGATTTTATTTTGATGTCTGTAATGTCATCCATCCCTTCTTTGCAGTTTTGAATTCCTATGTTTTCAGAAAAATCTAAGCTTGCATTCAATCCTCTTACAGTGTCTTCACTTCCATCAGGCATATACATTATGTAGGTATTTATTGTTCCATCTATACGCATTTTTTCCTCTTGTACTTCTTTTTTTTGTAAATTGAGACAACACCACTTGTACAAATTGTGTTTAAAATATCAGGCTTTGAGTCTGGAACAATCATATCACCTTCTGCAAATATAATCTCTCTTTTTTCTGCTACTAATTTATTAATACTTAATTTTTCTTTTTTGTGTTTCTATCATTTTTTACCTCCTAAATTTTTTTTTTATAAATCTATATTTTTTATTTCTATATTATTCCATTTTATTTTATATTCTAGTATATATTAAATTGTTTAGCAGTTATTTACATTGCCTTTTATTTTTTTTGTTGGTGTTATTATTATATTTATATTAGGATCATACTTGTATTGATTTGTTATTTTTTCAGAAAAACTTGCTAATTCGTTTGGTATAATTATTGTTGTATATTCTTGATTTTTTAGTTCTTCTATTTTTAGATCTATTTGTTCTGGTTCTTCGATTTTATTTATTTCTATTCTAACATTTGTGGCAATCTATATTGTTTGTTGTCATTTTTGTATTGTATAAATGTTGCTTTCATATATCTTCCTCCATTCTTTTCTTTATGTATTTTGCTTGTTTTTAATTTGCATTATTCATTTTTTTTATGCTATAATCTTTTTATTATTTTTTCTTTTTGAAAGGAGATTTTTGCATTATGTTTGAAAAATTATTTGAAGCCTGTGTGATTCGGTTGAAAGAAGATTTAAAAATAATTAATTTTCTTACTTTAACGTGGTTCTATTCAGATGAATGGGAAATTGCTAAGGCTATTGCTTCTAATAGGAGAAAAAAATAATTAAAAACATCAACCCACCTGGTAAGGTGGGCTTTTTTTCAAAAATGCTTGCATATTATGGAAATTTGTGTTAGAATAATTGATGTTATAGTGTAATATAGACTAAGAGGAGGTGCAAAAATGCCAAACATTAAATCAGCAAAAAAGAGAGTTAAAGTAATTGAAAAGAAAACTTTAAGAAATAATATGATAAAATCTGGATATAAATCAGCTGTTAAAAAATTCGAACAAGCTATAGAAGCTGGAAAAATAGATGAAGCTAAAGTATTATTATCAGAAGCTACAAAGAAAATTGACCAAGCTTGCAGTAAAGGTGTAATTGTTAAAAATACAGCAGCTAGAAAAAAATCTAGTTTATCTAAAAAATTAAATGCAGCTATGGCTTAGTGCAAAAATAAAAATTATGCATAGTTTTATTAATAGAAAAAAGAATTTCTAAATCTGTTAGAAATTCTTTTTTGTTATATTTACTATTAAACACTTGTAGTTTTATTACTGTCTACTTTGTATATTGAACTTTATTTTGTGGTTTTTATTTCCATTGATTTTTATATGTATCAATGTTAATATTTGTATAGGTGATACATATGTTTAAAAAAATTATTAATTCTTTTAATAACTTAGATAAATTAACAAAGATAATTATGAGCAATGGTTTAATATTCTCTGCTTTTATCGGTTTGGTTGCTATTGTTCTTCTTGTTACATATAATTTTTCTTTTTACTTTTCCTATTCTTTTTACTATTGGTTTTGTTTTATTTAGATTGAGTTTAATTTTTGGAATAGAGTTTGTTATTTGTGGTTTTGTCGTTGATGGAATTAAAAAGCAGATGATATAATCAAATAAACCACAGGGGACGTTCTTAAATTGGTTGAAATATTTAAATATACTTTTTTAAATATTTTCAACCATTTAAGAACGTCCCCAATGGTTTATTTATTTAATTCTGCCAAAAACATTTCATTCAACATTTTTGGATTTGCTTTTCCCTTAGTTTCTTTCATAGCTTGTCCTACTAAAAATCCTAAAGCTCTATCTTTTCCTGCTTTATAATCTGCAATTGATTGTGGATTTGCTTCTAATATTTTTAGTACTACTTCTTTAATAGCTCCCTCATCTGAAATTTGAATCCAGCCTTTTTCCTTTATTATTTCTTCTGGGTCTCTTGGATTTTCAAATAATTCTTCAATAACCTTTTTACCAATGCTTGAACTTATTGTTCCTTTTTCTATTAATATAACTAGTTTTCCTAATTGTTTTCCATCAAATGGTATAGCAATTGGTTCAGTTTCTGTCTCGTTTAATATTCTTGAAATATCAGATATAATCCAGTTGTTAACGGCTTTCGGATTATTACATACTTTTATAGCATCTTCAAATAAATCTGATAAGTACTTTGATGCTGTGATAATATTGGCATCTTTTTCTGATAATTCATATTCTTTTAAATATCTTTCTTTTCTGCTTTCTGGTAATTCTGGTAGTGTTTTTTTGATGTTTTCAATATATTCATCTGAAAGTTTTATTGCTACTAAGTCTGGGTCTGGAAAATATCGATAATCTTGTGCATCTTCTTTGTCTCTCATTGGGAATGTTTTTCCAGATACATCATCCCATCTTAATGTTTCTTGTTCTATTTTTCCACCATCTTCTAATACATCAATTTGTCTATCAATTTCATATTCTATGGCTCTTGTAATACTTCTAAATGAGTTCATATTTTTCATTTCTGTACGTGTACCAAATGGTGTTCCTGGTTTATGAACAGATACGTTAACATCTGCTCTTAAAGAGCCTTCTTGCATTTTGCAGTCTGATACTTCTATATATTCTAGTATTGATTTTAGTTTTTTCAAGTATTTTTCTACTTCTTCTGCACTTCTTAAATCTGGCTCTGATACCATTTCTATTAAAGGAACTCCAGCTCTATTTAAATCAACTAAGCTTCCTCCTCCAAAGTCATCATGGTTTAATTTTCCAGCATCTTCTTCTATATGAATTCTTAATAATCTAATTTTCTTTTTACCGTTCTGGTGTGTCAATTTCAACATAACCATGTTCACAAAGTGGTTTATCAAATTGAGATATTTGATAAGATTTTGGTAAATCTGGATAGTAATAATTTTTTCTATCATTTTTACTATCTCTTGATATTTCACAATTTGTAGCTAATCCTGCTTTTTACAGCATATTCAACTACTTTTTCGTTTAATACTGGAAGTGTTCCTGGCATTGCCATACATATTGGGCATACATGTGTGTTAGGTGCTGCTCCAAATTCTGTTGGACATGAGCAGAATATCTTTGTTTTTTTGAAAGTTCAGCATGCACTTCTAGTCCTATTATAACTTCATAATCACTTCTTGGCATCTAATTTTCCTCCTTTTGAGACACTTGGGACGTTGCAAATTTGTTCCATTATTTTTGTCGTTTCTTGTCTAAATTTATTTTATTTTGTCCTTTTTGTTTTTAAATTATTTTTTCTTCTTTTTTCGACATTTTTCTTCATATTTTATGGTGGTACGTTTTGTGACTGTCCCATTTGTCCATATCTGGTTTATAATTTTCTCTAAATTTAATTTGTTGTTCTAATGTATATGCTGCATTTAAAATTGTTTCTTCTTGGAATTTATTTCCTATTAGTTGCATTCCTATTGGCATTCCTTGTTTGTCAACTCCTACTGGTATTGAAATTCCTGGAAGTCCAGCAATATTTACAGATACTGTGCAAATATCTGCTAAATACATTTCTAATGGATTATTTGATTTTGAACCAATATCAAATGCTACTGTTGGTGATGTTGGGGTTAATATAACATCATATTTTTTCAAATGCTTTGTTAAATTCATTCATAACTAATGTACGCACTTGTTGTGCTTTTTTGTAATAAGCATCATAATATCCTGAAGATAATACATATGTTCCTAAAATTATTCTTCTTTTTTTACTTCTTCTCCAAAGCCTTCGCTTCTTGATTTTTTATAAATTTCTTTTTAAATTCTTGAATTCTGGTGTTCTATATCCATAGCGAATTCCATCGAATCTTCCTAAGTTTGAACTTGCTTCTGCACATGCAATTATATAATATGTTGCTAGTGAATATTGAGCTACATCTAAAGAAAATTCTTCTATTTCTGCTCCTAATTCTTTGTATTTTTCAATTGCTTTTTGTAACGTTTCTTTTACTTCTGCATTTATTCCTTCTCCAAAGAATTCTTTTGGAACTCCTATTTTCAAACCTTTCACATCATTTTTTAATGCTTTTGTATAATCTTTTTTTATCCATATCTTCTGATGTTGTATCTTTTTCGTCATGTCCTGCAATTAGATTTAACAACATTGCACTATCTTGTACATCTTTTGTTATTGGTCCAATTTGGTCAAGTGATGATGCAAATGCTACTAGTCCATATCTTGATACTAAACCATATGTTGGTTTTAATCCAACAACGCCACAAAAGCTTGATGGTTGTCTGATTGATCCACCTGTATCTGAGCCAAGTGCCCAAGGCACTAAGTTTGCTGCAACTGCTGCTGCTGATCCACCTGATGAGCCTCCAGGTACTTTGTTTAAGTTCCATGGATTTTTTGTTTTTTTGAAATATGAATATTCTGTTGATCCTCCCATGGCAAATTCATCCATATTTAGTTTTCCTAAATTTATCATATTTTTTTTTTTAATTTTTCCATTACAGTTGCATCATATGGTGATGTAAAGTTTTCTAACATTTTTGATGCACATGTTGTTTTTATTCCTTTTGTGCATATGTTGTCTTTTATTCCTATTGGAATTCCTGCAAATTCCCCTGTAATTTCTCCATTATCTATTTTTTCTTGTATGTCTTTTTGCTTGTTCTACTGCTTCATCTGTTAATATTGTAATAAATGCTTGTACATCTTTTTCTTTTTCATTTATTCTGTCAACATATGCTTTTTTGTTATTTCTGTTATTGTAAGTTCTTTATTTTTTAATTTTTCTCGCAATTCATGTACTGTTAATTCTGTAATATCCATTTTTGTCCCTCCTTAGTTTATTACTTTTGGTAATTTAAACATATTTTGTTCTTTAGATGGTGCATTTTGTAATAATGCTTCATTATCTTCAAATATTTTGATTTCATCTTTTCTAAATACATTTTTCTTTTCATTTGCACCTATTGTAACATTTAATCCATCAACTGGTGCATTATTTACTATTTCTGCAAAATTTAATATATCTTCTAAATTTGTTGCATATTTTTCTATTTCGTCTTCTTTTTATTTCTAAGTTTGCTAACTTTGCAATGTGTAGAATTTCTTCTCTGCTAACTTTCACTTTAATATCTCCTCCTTTAAATATATTTAATTATATACTCAAATGCTTTAAAATACAATAATAAAATAAAAAAATTGACATATAATAAAATATTGGTAATACTATTTTTTCATAATTTCAATGTGCACATCTCTTAGTTGGTCTCTTCTTACATTTCCTGGCGCTCCCATCATTAAATCTTGTGCTTTGCTGTTTAAAGGAAATGCTATAACTTCTCTTATTGTTTCTGAATTTGATAATAGCATTAACATTCTGTCAATTCCTGGTGCAATTCCTGCATGTGGTGGCGCTCCAAATTGAAATGCTGTATATAATGCTCCGAATTTTGTTTTTACTTCTTCCTCTGTGTATCCTGCCATTTCAAATGCTTTTACCATTATTTCTATATCATGATTTCTAACTGCTCCAGAAGAAAGTTCTATTCCGTTACATACTATGTCATATTGATATGCAAGTATTTCTAATGGATTTTGATTTTTTAATGCCTCCAAGCCTCCTTGTGGCATTGAGAATGGGTTATGGCTAAATGCTAATTTATCATGTTCATCTAGTTCAAACATTGGAAAGTCTATTATCCAACAAAATTGGAATACATTTTCATCTATCAAGTTTAATCTTTTTCCTAGTTCTGTCCTTATTTGTCCTGCAAGTTCTGTTGCCCTTTTTTCATTATCTGCAATAAAGAATATTGTGTCTTCTTTTTTCTAAATCTGCTAACTCAATTAATTTTTTTCTTTAATTCTTCTGGTATAAATTTATCAATTGGCCCTTTAAAAAGTCATATCTTCTTGTACTTCTAAATAACCTAGTCCTTTCATTCCAATTGACATTGCATAATCTAACATTTTTTCGTGGAAGCCTTTTGACATATGTCCTTTTACTCTAATTGCTCTTACTGTTCTTCCTTTGAATGGTTCAAATGTACATTTTTCAAAAAATTCTGATAAATCTATAATATATAATGGATTTCTTAAATCTGGTTTATCTGAACCATATTTTAGTATTGCTTCCTTGTATGTTATTCTTGGAAATGGATATTCTGCTATTTTTTTTGTCTGAGAATTTTTTAAATGTGTTATACATTACTGGTTCCATTACTTGAAATACATCTTCTTGTGTTGCAAAGCTCATTTCCATGTCTAATTGATAAAATTCCCCTGGTGCTCTGTCTGCTCTTGCGTCTTCATCTCTAAAACATGGTGCAATTTGAAAATATTTATCTATTCCAGAAACCATTAATAATTGCTTAAATTGTTGTGGTGCTTGTGGTAAGGCGTAAAATTTCCCTGAGTGTAATCTACTTGGTACTAGATAATCTCTTGCTCCTTCTGGTGATGAACTTGTAAGTATTGGTGTTTGTACCTCTAAGAATCCTTGTTCTTGCATTTGGTTTCTTAAAAAGAGTAATACTTCTGCTCTTAGTTTTAAGTTTTTTTGTAGTCTTTCGTTTCTTAAGTCTAAATATCTATATTGTAATCTTAAGTCTTCCCTTATTTCTTGATTTGTATTTACTTCAAATGGAAGATTTTCAGTTCTTTTTCCTAATACTTTAATTTCTTCTATTCCTATTTCAACAAGTCCTGTTTTTAATTTGGGGTTAACTGTTTCTTCATCTCTCTTTTTTTACTGTTCCATATACAGTTACTGTTGATTCTATAGGAATGTGTGATGCAAAGTCTACTTCTTTTGCTTCTCCTGATGTTACTACTTGTGTAATTCCGTACATGTCTCTTATGTCAAGAAATACTAGTCCTCCTAAGTCTCTTATTGTTTCTACCCATCCTGCTATTCTTACTTTTTTTGCCTACATCCTCTAGGCTAATTTCGTTACATGTGTGTGTTTTGTAATCTTTCATTTTTATACCTCCTTCGTGCAATGAACGTCAAAAAACGTCCACTGCAAAATGCAGGGACGAAATAATTCCGCATGGTACCACCCAGCTTGAAAATACTTTAATGCTATATCTTTTATTTGAATAGCTTTTTTGTATTTTCCACTTTATAAAATTGCTCCAATGTGTTTCACAATTTAGGTTGACCTTAAAGGGCTTTCAGCCGGTGACCCTTTTTCTCTTTCAGTTACTTCTAATTGTGTATTGTTCAAACGCAATGTATTTTTATTATTATGTTACTTATTTTAGCACCTTATTCATTTGTTTGTCAATAAAATTTAAAAATTTTTCTTGATAATTTGCCATTACTCATAGATAACTTCTCCAGCTTTTAATTCTAAAACTCTGTCAACATTTTGAATTGTTGCTAACCTATGAGCAATTATTATAACCGTACTGTTCTTAGAAATCTTATCAATAATATTTTGTATCATTTTTTCTGTTCTTAAATCTATATTAGAGGTTGGTTCATCAAATATATAAATATTAGCCTTATGAACTATCGCCCTTATAAAAGCAATAACCTGTAATTCACCTTTTGACAGCCTATTTATATCAACAACTTCATCTAAGCCATTATCCAACCTATTTAATAATGGCATAGCACCGATTTGTTCCATAACATTTAAAACCATCTCATCTGAAATATCATCTCTTTCTAGCACAATATTCTTTCTCACAGTATCCTTAAAGATATATGAATCTTGTGATATATATGTAATATTATTTCTTATAGATTCTATTGATAATTCATTCAAATCATATCCATCTATTGTTATTTTTCCTTTACTTACAGGATATAACTTCATTAAAATCTTAGTAATAGTTGTCTTACCTGAACCGTGTTTTACCAACAATTGCGGTCTTTTCTCCTGCTTTAATTTTAAATGAAATATTACTTAAAATCTTTTTTTTTTTATCATAGGCAAATGAAACATTATCAAATCCAATATCTCCTTTTAATTTTTCCACCTTCAAACCGTTACTTATATCTTCTTTTTTCTTTTATTAATAAAATAGTATTAATTTTTTTCTAATGATACTTGTGAAGTTTGGATATCTTCTATTTGATTAAATAATTCTTTTACTGGTGAGAAACATTGTTTAATATAATATAAGAAAATATACACTGTTCCTAATGAGATACTATTATCAATATTTAATGCATAATATAAAATTGCATATACTGCAATAGCCTCTATTAGCACACTTGCTGGCCATGAAAATGAATCAGTCCAAATATGTTTATATCTTAGTTTTAGTTCTTCATTAAGTAAATTATTAACTTTATTTATATTTTTGTTTTCCAAAGTAAAAAATTTAGTTAATTTACTCTTATTATATGTTTCTGAATACTCCTTATTTTGTAAATCTCTCTTTTTCACTGTTTCTTTTTGAATGTTCTTTAATCTTTTTATAAGAAAAAATGAATATACAGCAAATACTATTATAATTGTAGTTCCTATAAGTGCTAATTTTATATTTATCATAAACATAACAATAAACATAAAAATTATATGCATTATATCGTTTAAAATAATTGGTATATCTCCTGAAAATAATGTCTTTACATTTTCTGCATCAACAGTTAATCTGGTATAAATATCGGAAGATGGAAATTTTTCAAAATCTTTCATTTTTAACGATAAAACTTTATTAAAAATTTCACTTCTTAGTTCGCTTAGCATATTGTTAGATAATACATTTGACTTTTTATTTCTTAATGCTTCTACTAAAATTATTAAAATTCTTGTTAAAATATATGATATTAAAATTATTAAAATCGATTTGCCAATAGTATTTGTAGTTAATTTATCAATTATTATTTTTAACAAATATGGTTCTACTACATTTAGAATATTTACTAAAATCAATAAAGTTATTATTGTAATTATTGTTTTTTTATTTTTCTTTACAATATTAGTCAACTAATTCACCTGCCATTTCATATTTATACATTTCTTGATATATACTATCTTTTTGCCAATAATTCTTCATGTGTTCCACTATCTATAAATTTTCCATCTACCATTAAATAAATTTTATCCATATTTTTTTTACATCTGTTACTTTGTTTGCAATATTGATTATGGTTTTTTCTTTCATTTTCATAATATTATTCAATATTTCTTTTTTCTGTATTATGGTCTAAGGCTGAAAAAACATTATCTAATATAATAAAATCTCTATCAACTATTATATTTCTTGCAATTTCAACTCTTTGCTTTTGTCCTCCTGATAATTTATTGCCATTTTCTCCAACATTTTCTTCAAATTCATTTTCCATTTTAAAAATATCTTCTAAGATACATGAATAGTTTGTTGCATTTATAATCTTTTTTCTCTTCATATTTATTTTCTAAGGTAATATTGTTTTTTATTGTATCATTAATAAGTACTGCTTTTTGTAAAATATAACTTATGTTATTAAATAAACTATATTTATTAATTTGATTTATATCTATATCATTAATAAATACTTTCTTTTCTTCTACTTCATATAAACCAGATATGATATTCATTAATGTGGTCTTACCACTTCCAAATAATCCTATAATTCCTATTTTATCATTTTTATTTATCTCAAAATTAATATCTTCTAATGTATATTTTTGACTGTTTGGATATTTATAGTTTAAGTTATTTACCTTTATAGATTCAATTTCCTTGATTATTTTTTTATTTTTTTGTTGTATATATATCTAAGTTCATAATTTGATCTATTCTATTAATTGATTGCTTTAAATATACAATTCCATTTGTAATTTTATTAATTCCGCTACTAATATTTCCAAACATTTTACCTATAAACGCTATAAAAACGGTTAAATCCCCAACTGACATTTGTCCATTTCGTATACAAGTAACACTATATATTACTGTCAATATGTATGCTACCCCTTCAGCCACATTTGTTGTATTCTTTATTATATTGTCTATTTTTCCAACCTTATAATCTTTTTTTTTCTTTCATCCTTTTATTTTCTTTTTCAAATAGTTCTTTTTGTTCCATTTGATTATTGTATAATTTTATTAATGTAAAATTGCTTGTGTTTTGTTCAATTATATTTGACATGTTTACATATTCTTTTTCTTGCAGCTTCTACTAATGTTTTTTTTTTTCATATAATTTTAATATAGTAATTAATGTTATGGATAAAATTACAACTAACATCACAGATAAATTTATATTTAATCCTTTTGGGACATTACTAGTACTAAAATTGGTGTCATAATTAAGTTTGTGGTGTTTTGAAAGAATTCACCTAGAAATTTTTTTTATCATCGGTATCTCTTTTTGTTAAATATGCTAAAAACTTTCCTTTCTCGATATTTTCATAATAATCTTCTTTTTACATATTGTAATTTCTTATAAATTTCTCTCCTTAACTTCATATCTGACGTTCTTCCAACACCATAATAGCATAGTCTTTTTTATAGTATTTGGAACTATTATAATTGCGGACCAAAATAATAATGTATATATTTCCTTCATTATTTGTTCTTTAGATATATTATTTTGTAATATCATATCTAATATTCTTCCAGATATTTGTGCAATTAGTAATGTTATATATATTATTATTGTATGAAATATCATTCCTAGCAAATATAATGGTGCTGTTCTTTTTAATTCATTTACTAATATCTTACTATGTTTTTCCTTTTTTTCATCTTTTGTCTCCTTTTTCTATTGATGCATAAATTATAACATTGTTTTTGTTTATTGAAAAGTATTTTTTATAACTATTAAAAACGTTCCTCGATAACTGTCCATCCATGTGTAGCAAAAAAAGAAGTCTATTACTAGACCTCTTTCTATGAATTCATATATTTATATTTAAAATTATTTTTTTTTACTAAATCTTTTAATGCTTTACCAGCTTTGAATACTGGAGCTTTTTGATGCACGTATTTTGATTTCTTCCTTAGTTTGTGGGTTTCCTCCTTTTCTAGCTGCTCTTTTTCTAACTTCGAAAGAACCAAATCCTACTAATTGGATTTTATCTCCTTTTTTTAATGCTTCTGTTACTACTTCAACAAATGCGTTAACTAATTTTTCAGCAGTTTTCTTTGTTTCTCCTGTTTTTGCAGCTATTGCTGCGATTAATTCAGCTTTGTTCATTTAAATTACCTCCTATAAAGTTATATATCTATGTACTTTTATCGCCTGAACTAAGCAATAACTGTACTTTATATTATGACTATTCGCCAACTTTCGATAAAATCCTTCTTTTTTTTAATAAATTTTTAATTTTTCTAAAATTTTAAGTATTTTTTCTCCTGATGGCAACATTTTTATTTCTTCTTTTGTAAAAATTTTTAAAATTGCAATACAAATTACATATATTATTATAGCCAATGTAATTGCTATTATTGTAGCCAATCTTTCCACAATTATTCCACTTAATACAAAATAAATAAAATAAGATATAATTGACATTATTGTTGTTGCTAAAATCGGTTTTACTACAAATTTTGAAAGAGTCAAATCTAATTTTATATATTTTCTTAATGAAGTAAATGCAATAATAAATGCTACTACATGGCATGCTACTGAACCTATTGCAGCTCCATAAACTCCTATATTTTCATTTGGTATTAAGGTTACATTTAAAATAAATTTAACAATTACTCCTGTTCCTAAAGATATTGTTGGAATCATTAACTTTCCATATCCTTGTAATACACCGTTTATAGTTTGGTCTAAAATTGTAAATATTATTGCAAGTGAGCTAATTTGTAAAATTAGTGCTCCATCATTTGCATTTGGAAATAATAAATTTAGTATTGGTTGTGCAAATATAAACATACCTATTGTACAAGGTAATCCTATCAACATTGATAATAATAATGAAAATGATGTTTTTGTGTAATTGTTTTTTATCTTTTCGTGCTTTTGCTGCTGATATTGCTGGAACCAATGCTGTTGCAAATGCTACATTTATTGCTAATGGTAATGTTGTTAATGTATCAACTTTTCCTCCAAGTATTCCATATTGTGATGTTGCTATATCCTCTGGTAAAAATTTTTTTAAATTTCTTACAACTGTAAATGAATCTACATTTTTTATTTATTGATGACATTATTGCTGTTAATGTAATTGGAATTGATACAAATAAAATTTTCTTTATAATTTTGATACTCTTTCATATTTGTAATTTACTGAATTTTTTATTTCTCTTGCAATTTCTTTTCTTTCATTTTTATAATACATAAATAAATAGCTAAATCCTAAAAATGTTGCTAGTGTTGTTGCTAAATTAGCTCCAGCTGCCATCCATTCTGTTGATGCATTTGATAATATTGCTATAACTTCTACTATAATAATAGTAAGCAATGTCTTAAAAACTTGTTCCAATGTTTGTGATTTTGCACCTGTACTTATTTTTTGTCTTCCATTAAAATATCCTCTTAATACTGACGCTATTGTTACAAAAAATACTGCTGGTGATAAAGCAACCAGTGTCATTTCTGCTTCTGAATTTGTAGCCATTGTGTTGCTATTACATGTGCTCCAAAAAATAATAATAAACTTCCTACCAAACCAATCATTGCAAATGTTGCAAATGCAATTTTAAATATTCTATGAGCACCCTTATTATCTCCTACTGCAACTCTTTCTGATACTAATTTTGAAATTGCACTTGGTACTCCTATTGAAGATATAGTTAAAAAGTAATGCGTAAATTTGATATGCACCTGCTGATATACCATTTCCTGTATCTCCATATCCTTGTCTATTTGTTAAATATAATGTATATACCAGACCTAAAATCTTTATTAATACTTGAGAAAACATTACGGTTATAACACCCTGCATGAATCCTTCTTTTTTTTTTTATTTGTTTTTTCTTTATATTATTTGTTTGTATTTGTTCTGAGTCCATTTTCCCTCCCTTTTTTACTATTACTAATTGATATTTTTAAAATTGTCCTTTTATGCTAAATGTTCTTATTTTTTTAATTATTATAATTTTTATTTTTTATTTTAGCAACACTTTTTGGTACTTTTCACAAATTTTTCAAAAATCATTGACAAATTAGCTTTTTGTAATAGAATAATTGAGCAATTATGTTAAAATATGATTTAAATTTAGAACTTCTCCCCGGTGGTTTTAATTTAAATATCATATATTATAAATAAAAAATTATTAAAATAGGGAGGGTAATTATTACCATGAATAATACAACATATAGCCCAAAAATGGCTGAAATAGAAAGTAAATGGTATATCATTGATGCAGCAAATAAGCCACTTGGTAGAGTAGCAACAGAAGCCGCTAGATTATTAAGAGGAAAACATAAACCAACATTTACACCAAATATTGATATGGGTGACCATGTTATTATTTTAAATGCAAAAGATGTTATTTTAACAGGAAATAAATTAGATAACAAAATATACAGACATCATTCTGGATATATTGGTGGAATGAAAGAAACTCCAGCAAGAGTTATGTTAGAAAAAAAATCCAGAAAAAGCTATGACATTAGCTATTAAAGGAATGTTACCACACAATTCTTTAGGAAGAGCTCAATTAAAAAAAGTAAGAGTTTATGCTGGTAGCGAACATGAAAATCAAGCACAAAAACCAGAAGTTTGGGAGGTAAAATAAGATGGCTAAATCAGAAAAAATAGTTTACTGTGGTACAGGAAGAAGAAAATCTTCTATTGCTAGAGTAAGACTTATAGAAGGAACTGGAAAAATAACAGTTAATGGAAAAGATTTAGATGAATATTTTGGATTAGAAACTTTAAAAGTTATCGTAAGACAACCAAATACAACAGATAAATTACAGTTACAAATACAACAGATAAATTTGATGTTATTTGTACAGTTCAAGGTGGAGGATTTACAGGTCAAGCTGGAGCAATCAGACATGGTATTGCTAGAGCTTTAAATGAAGCAAATAGGTTTGCCCTGAATTTAGACCTGCTTTAAAAAACAAACGGATTCTTAACAAGAGATCCTCGTATGAAAATAAAGAAAAAAAATACGGTCTTAAAAAAAGCTAGAAAAGCTCCACAATTTTCAAAGAGATAAAAAGAGCTTTTACTTTACTTTGTCAATTGATAACTTTGTTCTATCAATTCCCAATGTTCCTTATTCATGTGATAAGCAGGTATTACATAATCATAAGTATTTCTCAATATATCAGAATAATTTGGATCTGTCTTAACATTAAGGTATAACTTATTATTTACGTTCATTAATAACGCAAACCATTTTTTATCTTTACAATGTTTCATCGTTACAGATTCAAAATCATCTGGAAAAGGACAATCCTTATATGTATTTTCTAATGTTAAACAATATTTTATTATTTCTTCTTTATTCATAACTAAATCCTTATTAGATTTTACACTATTTATTATTTAATTATCTGTAAACTATGTCATCTACTTTGTATCAATTAACAATTCCTTTGGGTTCTTTTTTATAACTACTTATAGATGATAACACTAAAGATATTATAAGTACCAAAGACATAAATAAAATTACATATATTATTGATTTTGGTAATATATTAATATCTAAGCTTGTTAGAGTTTTATTAAAGCCGTCTACTTCTGCTCCTCCACCAAGTCCACTAGATGCCGATTGCTTTGCTATTTGTTTTGTTATATTTCCAGTAACTTTATTTAATATATTATTTCCTATCATGTTTCCTGTATAAAGTGCCAAGAAATATGAGCCTATATAAGCAGGGATAGATATAAATACTAATTCAACAACAAATTGTCCAAAAATTTTCAATTTTGATATTCCTAATGATAGAAAAATTGCTATTTCTTTTTTCTAGCATTCATCCATAAAAATAATAATAATGAAACTGTAATACCTGCAAATATTAATGAAGCAGCAAATAATTTGTTTGCTATTGAATATATACCAGATATTGATTGTTGTAGTGCTGGATAATTTGTTGAACTTTTAATTAAATTGTATTGTTTCCAATTTATATCAAGTTTTTTAATATTTTTAATAACTTGATCCAAATTTTTATCACCTTTTACAAAAAATGTTGCATCTTGATATACTGCAGTATCTTCTGTGTTTCCATAAACTTTTGCAGCTGTATCTATATCTGTTATTAATGTATTTTCGTAAAGTTCTTGTGCAGAAGTTACACTACTTTTATTGTGACCATCGAAAATTCCTTTTATTTCTACTTCTAGTGTTTCATTTGCTCCTTTTTCATTATCTGCATCAAATAAATTGGACTTAATTTTTATTTTGTCTCCAATTTTCAAATTGTTTTTTTTGGCTAAGTCTTTATGTATTAAAATCTTACTTTTGTCATTTTCTTCCAAATGTTCTCCTTCTATTAATTTGTAAGCTCCTGACACAAATTTATTTTCTTTTGATGAATCATTAACTCCTGTTAGCATAACTGTTCTTTTGAAATTTTCTGCTCTTTCTGGTGATTGATTTGCAATTGTTTTTTTGGTTTCTATAATATCATTATCTACCAAATCAGCTACACTATTTATTCTCTTTACAAAAGAGGAAATATCTTCAGATTCAGCTATTTTTTTTTATGTCTTTCCTTTTATATTCCCTCCACCTCTAGGTGTTCCAAGATTAACTCTTCTATTTATTTCCATAGAAAAACTATTCGTTATATTTTTAAAAAGTTTCCTCTGAAGCTCTATTAGTAGCATCTTTAATTGCCAAGCTAATCAGACTAAGTGTTGACATAGCCATAATAACTAATAATAATATTATTGATTTTAAACTTTTTCTTGTTACATATGCAAAAGCATTTTTTATCATCAATATACCCCCTAATTAATTTTACTTATCTTTCTTAATTTTTTGTCACTTAATTCTAAAATAATATCAGCAGAATTTGCAACTTCCTTACTATGTGTTACAACTATTACACATTTATTTCTCTCTTTAGCCAATCTTTTTAATATTTCTATTATTTCTCCTGCAGTGTCACTATCAAGATTTCCTGTAGGTTCGTCAGCTAGAATTATTGGTGCTTCTGATGCTAATGCTCTTGCTATGGCTACTCTTTGCTGTTGACCACCAGATAGTTTCAAAATATCTTCTGATGCCTTTTTATTTACTAATCTAACATTTTCTATTGGTGTTAAATAATCAATTAAATTATAATTTTGAAAAACTAATGTTATATTGTTTTTCTATGATTACTATACCCTTTGTTCTCTATATCCTCATTTTTGAATAAAATTTGACCTTCTTGTGGTTTGTCTAGTCCTGCTAATAATGAAAGTAATGTTGACTTCCCTGCTCCTGATTTTCCTATTATTGCATAAAATTGTCCAAGTTCAAACTTTTGATTTACTGATGACAAAATCTTCTCTCTTGAATTTGAATAATTATATGTTACGTTTTTTATTTCTAATATATCCATTGCAATCTCTAACTTATCTTTGATAATATTTCTTTTGGTTTTTTTACTACTAATATCATTGCACTTGCAATAATAACTGATAAAACAATAATTACTATTAATATTCCATAACTTTGTAAAAATATTGTAATATTTGATATTAAATTATCATTTTTTAGTAGATTATTAATATTTATTGTCGAATTATCAGAATTGATAAATCCACCTATTATTTGATTTAATATCACATTTCCTAAAAATAAAGATGCTACTATAGATGGTAGTGATATAAATATCAACTCAAATATAAATTGAGCTATAATTTTTGCTTTAATTATTCCTATTGACAACAATATTCCGATTTCATAGATTCTTTCCCTTAGCCATAAAATTAATATTAATGATAAAACTATTATTCCTCCTGTCATAATTAAATATGTCATAACCTTTATTATATGTTTTATACCTTCTACGGATTCTAAAGTTTCTTCATATACATCATCATCTTTTTTCAATATTGAATTTTGACCAATCAATTTTTATTTCTTTAATTTTATTTAATACTATATTTGTATCTTTTGGACTATCTGAAAATATTTCAAGTTTATTTACAACTTTATTTTTAATGCTACTTGGCTTGATTCATAATCAATAAATACCATATTTTCGCTAAAGTCTGATGTCATTCCTGTGTATTTTTCTTGTTTTTTCCAGAAAAAATCCCAATAATCTCATATTCATATTCTGTTTTTATTTCATTATTGTTTAAATCAAATAGTTCAAGACGAATTTTATCATTTAATTCTAAATTATTTTTTGTGCCAGTTCTTCATGTATAATAATTTTTTTTCTCTGTCATCTTTTTCAATATGTCTACCTTTTTGTGTTATTGATAAAGATGTATTTGATAACTTATATAAATTATTTTCTAAGCTGATTGTTGATTTCATTATGTTTAAACATGTGCATAAAAAACATATAGTTTTAACATCTGCTAGTTCTTACACCTAAAAACCTCATCTTTCTTTTTTCTCCAAACTTGTTTAATTAAATATAAAAATTCATATGCTTTTAGCGTGTTATAATTCAAACATGGTTATCAATCCTCCATATTGTTTAAACCATGTTTTTCAAAAATTTTTTATTGATATCTGTAATATTGAACCCTTTATCTACCTTATTTTTATATATTTGTTTTTGCAATTTATTTAAATCTATTATTTTCATTCCTTTTTCCATGTATTTTTTATGCGTATACCTTAAACACCATATTCTTTTTTTCCTCTATAAGCATTTTAGCACATATAGAATATTTTGTAAATTTGATTTAAAAATTTTTCTAAATTTATGAAAAAACATTTTAATAATGATATACTTATTTGCAGGAGGTAATAACGATGGTACATGAAATGAAGTTAAACGATAAGCTTTTTAATAATATCAAAAACGGTATAAAAAATTTGAGCTTAGGCTTTATGATGATAGAAGAAAAAAATATAAGTTTAGGAGATACTATTATATTTCATAACCTAAATAATTTAGATGATACTATTTCTGTAAATGTTCTTGCATTATTAAGATATCCTTCTTTTGCAGATTTATTTACTGATATTGATTATAGACTTTGTGGAACTGCAAATAGCTTAGAAGATAAATTAGAACGTGTTCATACTTTTTATACAATTGAACAAGAAAAAAAAAATATGGAATACTTGCAATAAAAAAATACAATTATTGTAATAAACCGTATACAAAAAGACGCTGACAATGTCAGTGTCTTTTATGGTGTTATCGATTTATAATGACTACTTTTTCAGCTGTTAATATATGTTCTGTTAATTCTGTAAATGTTTCAGCATACGAAAAAAGCTTGCGGTGGTACAAAACCAAACTTCTTTTTAAGATCTTCTAACGAAATTGGGTTACTAAGTTCGTAAACTTTAATTATTGGATAAGCATATTTTGATTTCTTACCTTTATTAAAATCAAGGTTTCCATCGCCATCAAATGAATAAGAAATTAAACGATGTAAGTTTCAGAAAAAAACTCCACTAGAAGCTCTTGGCAGATAAAACTTACATCGTTTAGTTTAATTGCACAAACTGCGGACTGTCTATGGAGTTTTTAAACTTTATCTCTTATTCTTTTTTTTTCTTATTTTACTACACTTTACTGAATATATCAATTTTTAAGTTAAAATTTTTTATAAAATTTTAGTAAAATAGACATAGAGTCCCCTCCCCAATAAAGAGGCAATTTTGAGAGGGTATGAAATTGTGAATTATTATGCTGGACTAGATCTTATTAGATGTCCAATTTTGCAGATTGGACATAAATTAAAGTCTTTTCCAGACACTTTCTTTAGTATTTCGAGATGGGAAATATTTTCTTTAGTTAACACTTTTGTATTTGTGAGAGATTTACAAAGTGTTAATTTTTTTGTTTTATTTCTATTTCCCAATAATCCAAAGTGTCGTATCTTCATAAATCTAGGTGGTAATATATGTAATGTGAATCTTCTAATAAATTCTTCTGCATCTAATACCATTGTTTTCATTTTGTTATTATCTCTATAATCTTGCCATTTAAAAAGTTACTTTACCATTGTCTATATTTAGTTATTTGAAATTGCAACTCTATGAGTATATCTTCCTAAATATTCTATTACACTATTTGCATTTTAAAATGGTGGCTTACAATATACAATCCAATCCTTAGCATACAATGAAGATATGAATTTATCAAATTCTTGGGGTATTTTTAGTTCTTCAATTTCTTTGTAAAAATCAAGTTTTTCTTGTTTCATGCAGTATATCAATTTTCCTCTAAATACTTTAGACAATACCTTTACTGGTATGAAAAAATTTTTTTTTTATTTCTCCATTTTCCCCAAGCTATCAAGCCCTCCAGCTGGTACTATACAATGTATATGTGGATGGTCTTTTAAGTTTTGCCCCCATGTATGTAGAATTGTTGTAAAGCCTATTTGTGCTCCTAGATATTTTTTATCATTTGCTAGTTCTTGTAATGTCTCTGATACTGCTTTAAACATTACATTATACATTTTTGTTTGATTGTAATATACAACTTTATTTAATATATCTGGTATTGTAAATACTACATGAAAGTATTGAACATTTAATACATTAAACTTTTGATTATATATCTATTTTTCTTTTGCAGAAGTCTGACATTTAGGGCAGTGTCTATTTCTACAAGAGTTATAACTGATTTTTTATGACCACAATGGTCACATATATATTCATGTGCTCCTAATTCTGCTGTTCTACATTTCTCTATTGCATTTAATGTTTTCTTTTTATATATTGGTAAATTGTGTTTTTTCTTTATATTGTTTTCCATATTGTACTAATATATCTTGTAACTCAGGCATTTTCATCACCTGACCTATACAGTCTATCTAAAGGACTTACAATATCTTTTTCTACATTTGCAAGATGTAAATATTCCATTGTTGACCTTATTCCAGAATGTCCTAGTAACTTTTGTAAATGTAATATGTCTAAACCATTTTCTATTAAGTCAGTAGCAAAGTTGTGTCTTAATCCATGTACTGTTACTTTTCTTTTTATTCCTGCTTTTTTCCTTATTTCTCTAAATGCTATTTCTGGTCCAGATACAGTATATTTATCATTTGTTTGTTGCGAAATGAATAGATAATTTTCCTTATGAGTTGGTCTATATACTTTAAAATATTCTCTTTAGAATGTCAAGATTTGTTTGTGATAGCAAAGTATATCTATATTTACTTTCTTTTTCTTCTCGGACTAATATTCTCATATTTTCACTATCAATATCTTGTATTCTTAAATTACACAGTTCTGATATTCTAAGCCCACCACCATATACTACCATAAACATAGCTTTATATTTTAAACCGTAATCTTTCATTCTCAAAGCTTTAAAAAATCTTTTTAATTCTTCCTTTGTAAACATTTCTGGCTTATTCTTTTTGTATTTTAAACAGTGGGATTCTCTTTAAATTCAATACTTTATTTAGTGTTGTACCATACATGAATCGTATTGCACTATTGTATGTATTTACATCTCGTCTTTTGTTTTTACAATCTTCTACTAGATATTTTAGAAAACTTCTAATATCATCTTCTGTTAATTCTTCAATATTTTTTCCTTTTGTGAAAATCCATATATTTACTAACTCGCCAAATATATGATTTTTTTTGTTCTTTCTGCTAAACCTCTAAATGTCATGTCTTCTTCCATGTGTTTTATTATTTCTTCATTACACATAAAAAACTCCTTTCAATAAATATTTGTAGTTTTAATCTACATAATATCTATTTTAAAGAGTTTTTTATTCTTTTGCAAATTTATGTATAACTATACTTTTTTGTTATCCACTGAAAATCCTAATATTTTCAATCCTTTTTGAACATATTCATTTTTCATAAAGTAATTCCATATAGTACTATTCAAATAGTTTTCTATCATTACTAATTCTATTCCTTTATCAATTCCAATATATTCTTTTTTGCAAACCAGGATTTAGATTCTTCTAAATTATATCCATCTTTAAGTCCATATTTTCCCCATAATTTAGGATAATTATTATAATAATATTCCATTGCTTTTATGCTTTCTTTTGGAGTAAATACTATTGAACCAATTGCACCACATGGAGTTACAGTACCATCATTTTCTACATTTAAATCTACATCACATGGCTTTTGCACCACAACTTATATATCCTTTGGGAGATAAACAAGTTGTTAGTCCCCATGAATTTTCATTATAAGTTTTAAAACTATCCTTATTGTCTATGCAATATTGTCTATTAGCTTTTGTCGCTTTAATTGAATTTTTAAACCAATCAATATTATCTTTATCTTTTTAAATTTTTAAAGTTAATCCATGCATGTGAGAATTGATATGTAAATAAAGTTCCACAATATGTATATATTATATCTTCTATATTTTTATAATTTGCTTTTTTTCTTTTTTAAAATCATAATACATACTCTTATCTATTGAAATGTAGGTGAACCTGTACCTAAAATATATAACATTAATTGCTCTGCATACATATCCCAATGTCCCCAAAAACCTTTTTTCTGAGTATATCCCATATAAAAAATAATTTGTATCTTTATTTCTATACCATTCCCAATTTATTCTTTTATATAATGTTTCTGCTTTCTGCTTTACTGCTCCTCCAAAATATTCTCCTGCTGTTATTGCACCACATATAAATATTGCTGTATCTATTATTGATATTTCACAATTCCATTCTCTCTTACCATTTTGCATATTTACAAAGTGATAATAAAATCCATTTTCACTTTCTACATAATTTATAAATGTATCTAATGTTTTATCGGCTCTATTGTATGCATTTTTATAACTAATCCATTTGTGTTCTACTCCAATTATCAATGCCCCTAAACCATATCCTACAGAAGCTATGCTTGCTATATCATTTGCTAATATTGTTTTATCTCTTATCAATCCATATCCCAAACTTTTTTTTTATTAATATTAGCTTCTTTAATAAAAAAAGTTATAACTCCTTTTAAGTTCTTTTAATATAAGTTTTTTCCCATAGCATTTAATTAATCTCATAAAAACAACACATCCTCTATAATAATTATAAAGTATGTGTTATACTAAAATCAATGGTTATTTATGGTAGTAGCATTATACTATAACTTAAACGACCACTGTGACAGCAGTTTAGTGCAATTACTATTTATTTATTTTAATTTTATCCTTTTTCTTGTTTTTTTATCTTTAAATAGCTTATAATAAATATAGGAAATGACAAATCCACAAACGTGGTTTTGCCAAATTAAGTTTGAAAAAACTCACACCTAACTCGCCAAAGTTACAGATGTGAGCTTTTTTTTTTATGTAGTTGCTTATCAACCTAGTTCTTATACAGAACTGCTGTCAAGGCAACGTTTAATGTTAAAGAAAACATTAAGGATAATATTAAAAAATAGTATCACTTTAATTATAAACATTACCACATCTTCTACGATATTTCGTAAAATTCATGTGGCAAAGCCACATCTGTTTCTCATCATTTCCTATGCAAAAATATATCAAAACTCGGAAGTATCAAAACTTCCGAGTTTTTGTTTTTATTAAACTAAATTTTTTATATTTATATTAAATAGTAATTAACCCAATTAGAATAAAATCTATCTCCATTTTTGCTCCATGAATCAAATGGCTGTCCATTTTTATAATAATTTTGAGGTTTTCTTATATCTAATCCCTTTGATATATCTCTTTTATATTCATTATCTAATGTATTTATATCATATTCTAAATGTCCCATTACAAAAATTTGATTTTTCTGTTTATTTTCTACTAGGAATACTCCTGCATCATTTGAATATGCTGTAATTATTAGATTTGTTTTTTTCTTTTATATCATTTTCATTAACAGTTGTATGTCTTGAATGTGGTGCCATAAAATCTTGTTTTAACCCATTTACCAATGAGCTTTGTGTATCACATACTGTATGTTTGAATACTCCAAATTTCTTTTCTGGTAACATAATTTTTTCAATACCATAATGATAATATAATCCTGCTTGTGCTCCCCAACAAATATGTAATGTTGATTTTACATTTTGTTTTGACCATTCCATTATTTCTTTGAGTTCATCCCAATAATCTACTTCTTCAAATTCCATTAATTCAATTGGGGCTCCCGTTATTATTAGTCCATCCCACTTTTTGTTTTTTATTGAATTAAAATCTTCATAAAAATTATCTAAATGGTCTTCACTAACATTTTTGTATTTGTGATTGTCAGTTTTCACAAATGTAATTTGTACATTCTTATCCGTGCATGATAATTTTTCTCAGTAGCTGTAATTCTGTATCCTCCTTCATTGGCATTAAATTTAAGATTGCAATTTGTATTGCCTCTTCTTTTTCTTCTGTTTGCTTTTCTTTTAATTTTACTCCTTCTTTTTTTCCAAAATTTTGTTAGCAGGTAGTCCTGCTTTTGTAATAATTGGCATGTCTATCACCGTTTCATTATTATTTTGTTAGGAATACATAGTTATATACTCCTTTTCCTATAATACCACTAATGTTAAAAAAAACTCAAGAAAAAAAATATATTGAACCTAAATTTTTAAGTTCAATATATTTTTTCTTATCATTATGCTGCATGGAAATATAGTTTTATTCTTTTTTTTAGTACAGTCACTCACTATGTAGAACTCCATTCCATTATAAGTTCCAAAGTCACACCTTTCAAAAAATTTTTACTTTTTCTTTTACCTTTTCAAATGTTTTATTTTCTTTCCATGGGTAGAAAATAATTTTGGGTTCACTGTCTTGTGTTACTACTTTAGGTAGATTAATTGTTATTTGTCTCGCTAATTCCACCATACTTAAATGTGAAAAACTTTTCTCGTCGCCTTTGAAATAGTCAAATACCTGATAAAAAACCTGTTCAAAATCTGTCATTATTTTTCCCTCGCTATCTTCTTTCTTTTAATCCATATTTTGCCAAATCATTTCTCATATATTGAATATCTCTTTGAATTGTTGTTCTTGATACTCCCAATTCATCTGCAATTGCATAATATCTCGATTCTGATTTTTTCATTTTGATGTCCTCCTGCCTTAAAGTGCTACTGGGTAATACATGATATCTACCTTATTGTTTGTCAAATTACTAAAAATGTAAAATTCCATATTGTTATATTTCATTTCTTCACATTCAATTTTTGACCATTTACGTATTTTTTCTACTTCACTAACATCTGTGCAATAATGCACTAAAACCTCAGGCGATGGTTTTGTTTTTCCTCCATTCTTAAAATTATCAGTTATGCGCCGTGCAATTTCAATTATGTCAAAGTATGATGGTTGTTTTTGGCATTCTTTGAATTGTCTAAGTAACTGACTGTAAATTTCTTCAAAGTTCTTCATATTTCCTCCTTGCCCTTACTGGGCGCTGCTTATTTCCTACAACTATATACTTCTATTTTACTATAATTATCGCCAAAAGTCAAATTATGTAAATTGTCATTTATTTCACTTGACTAATTTGAACTTTTGAGTTATTATATATCATATTAATTTATATGAAGAAATGAGGAATTTAAAAGTTATGATATGTTCAGAATGTAATAAAAATCCAGCTATACTTTTTTATGATAAAATAGAAAATGGAAAAAGCACAATGCAGGGTTTATGCTATGATTGTGCAAAAAAAAAAGGTATTGATGCAACAGAAGTATTAGCTAAACAACAAGATATTTTATCTAAAGATAAAATCAATTTAGCAGATATGAATAAACAATTTGAATCTATTTTTAAAGATTTAGCTCAAAATTTAGATTTAAATAACTTAGAAGATATAGAAGGGGCTATTACAATTAAAGATATTAGAGAAGATGAGGGATGATGATTCAGATGAATTTGATGAAGAAAAGCCAAAATTTGCAGCTGCAGCTATTCCACTTGGTTCAATCTTTTCTAATATGTTTCACCCTAAGAATGAAGACTCTACTAAAGAGCAATCTTCTACTACAAGTAAATCAACAAAAAACGATAATAAAAAAAAGAAAATAAAAATAAAAAGAAAAAATATTTAGATACTTATGGAACTAACCTTACAAATAAAGCAAAAAGATGGTCAATTAGATTTGGTTATAGGAAGAAATAAAGAAATTCAAAGAATAATACAAATTTTAAATAGACGTTCTAAAAACAATCCTTGTTTAATTGGTGAACCAGGTGTTGGTAAAACAGCAATTGCTCAAGGTTTGGCTATTAAAATTGCAAATCAAAATGTACCAGCTAAATTATTAGGAAAAAGAAGTTTATCTTTTTAGATATGACAGCAGTTATTGCAGGTACACAATTTAGAGGTCAATTTGAATCAAGAATGAAAGGCATTATAGATGAATGTAAACAATGTGGTAATATAATATTAGTAATTGATGAAATTCACAATATTATAGGGGCTGGAGATGGTGAACATTCTATGAATGCTGCTAATATTCTTAAGACCTTCTTTATCTAATGGAGATATTCAATTAATTGGTACAACAACATTAAAAGAATATAGAAAATATATAGAAAAAGATTCTGCATTAGAAAGAAGATTTCAACAAGTTATTGTTGAAGAGCCAAATATTGAAGAGTCAATTGGAATATTGAAGGTATTAAAAAATATTATGAAGAATATCATAAAAGTAAAAATTTCAACTGATGTAATTAAACAAGCTGTAATTATGTCAGAAAAATATATACATGATAGATTTTTACCAGATAAAGCAATTGATATATTAGATGAAGCTTGTTCAAGAATAAACTTAGAAAATAAAGATTTATACAGATTAGAAGTATTAAAAAGAGATTTAGCAGATGTTCAATCTCAAAAAGAAGAAGTTGAACAAGCTGATACTACAGAAGATTTTCAAAAAGTTGCTGATTTAAAAACAAAGGAATGCCAACTTATAGAAGAGATTGACTCATTAAATAAAAAAAATAAAATTAAAAAAAATCTTACAGTTCAAGATATTGCAACAGTAATTGAAAGCTGGACAAAAATTCCAGTTAAAAAAAATAACAGAAGCAGAAACACAAAAATTATTAAACTTAGAAACAAATCTTCATAAAAAGAATTATTGGCCAAGAACAAGCTGTAAGTAGTGTTGCAAGAGCAATTAGAAGAAATCGTGCAGGACTTCAAAAACGAAAAAAAGACCACCTTCTTTTATATTTGTTGGTCCAACTGGTGTTGGTAAAACAGAACTTGCAAAAGTCTTTGGCTTATGAAATGTTCGGTTCAGAAGATTCTATTATTAGAGTTGATATGTCAGAATATATGGAAAGTCATTCTACAAAAAAATTAATCGGTGCACCTCCAGGGTATGTAGGATATGATGATGCCGGTCAATTAACAGAGAAAGTTAAAAGAAAACCTTATTCAATTATTCTTTTAGATGAAATTGAAAAAAGCTCATCCTGATGTATTTAATATTTTATTACAAGTATTAGATGATGGAAAGCTTACAGACTCACAAGGAAATACAGTTAGCTTTGCAAATACAATAATTATTATGACATCAAATGCTGGTTCTAATTTAAATAAAATTCAATTGGTTTTTGGTAATTGGAGCTTCTTTCTTATATGGTAAAGATGTTGTAGTTTATAGTAAATGGTATGGAAAACTAGCTACTGTATTATTTTATTTAGCAATTGTTATTTCTTTAATAACAAGACAATTTGAATTAACTGGATTTTGGGTTAATTTAGATATGGTGTTATATTGTGTAGCAATTGTGATGACTCTATTTGCTCTTGTTATGTATATAAAATGTTTATATCAAGATGGTTTTATTGATAAAAAGCGATTTGAATAAAGAAACTCAAAAAAGTAGTTATAAAAGTACGAGAAAAAGAAATAGAACATGTTAATTTATAGGCTATAGATGAACATTTATAGCCTATAAATTTTTTTTATATTCTAGAAATATTCTATTGCAGAAATCATTATGTCTGTTTTTGTTTTTATTCAAAATCTTCTATTAACTGATTTAAATTTTCATTGCCATTAACCCTAATTCCATTTTGAATATTGACTTTATCAGTTTCAGTCAAATAATCAATAGCAATTTCAGTCTCTTCATATAATTCTTCTTCATTGTTTTCATTTATTCTATATATTGCAATTTTTTCCATCTTTATTTCTTACAATATAATGTTCCCCCTACATTCAGTGTCATACTCTCTCTATACAATGTAATCTGTGTAGGCGAAAATTCCTTCATTTGCCAATTTTCATAATTATTTTGTATCTCTGCTTCTGTCTTATTAACTAAATTGTTCGGAATATCTATATGTTCATTTATAAGATGTTCACATTTTTTATAATATTTCTGTAATGTAACCATACAATTTGGAGATGCTTTAGGTTCATCTGAATTTGTTTGCAATACATTTTGGCTTGCTTGTTCTTGTAGTTCTTGCCACTCTTCTGTACATTCATCAGTCACTTTTTCTGATATTTTATTTATAGTACTTTCCATGTTACTATTTTTTATCATTTGTCTTTTTATTGTATATAAAAATTGCAGTAACCATCCCTATTATTACTATAGCAACTATCAAAATTATTAACCAATTTTTTTCATAAATAATTATTCCTCCCTGAATTAATCTCTTTTTTTATCTTTATCTATTATTTACGAATTTTGGTAAAATATACAAAATAATCAAGCAACACTGCTATATATTAATTTAATCTGTTCTAGTTAGTAGAATGTTTTTACAAATTTTATTGTATTTCCATTTGTTAATATGGTAATCTCCCCCATTTCGTCAGTTCTGTAAATTCGTATATTTTTAGTCTCTAAATTTTGAATTGTGATATCTGCTGGGTGACCAAAATTATTATTTTTACCAACTCCTATTATTGCATATTGTGGATTTACTGCATTTAAAAAATCTTTTGTAGATGATGTTTTTGAACCATGATGTGCCACTTTTTAAAACTGTTGAATTTAATATTGACTTTGTTTTTATATCTGATTTAGAATTAAGACTTACATTTGAAGTCTGATTTATATTGTCGTGATTTTTTAAATATTTAGAAACAATTGCTTTTTCTGCCACTTCTTCAATGTCTCCTGTAAATAACATAGAAAAATTTTTATATATTAACTTGCATACCAAAGAATTATTATTAATTGCATTTGTTTTTATCTTATTTTCTCCGGCTTGGCCATAATATTTCAAAATATAAATTTTTTTCTATATCTACTTTTTGTCCCGCTTCTACAGTAATAACACTTATTTTTTTATCTTCCACTATGTCTTTAAACTTCTCATAATTTTTACAGCTTTCATACTGTTTACCAATTATTACATTTTTCACATATATTTCTTGCATTACATATAGCAATCCGACCGCACATGGTCACTATCAAAATGACTAATTATTATTGTATCAATAGTGTTATATCCTCTATCTAAAATATATGGTAATAAAGTATTTTGTCCAATATCATAATCAGAATTTTCACTTCCACCTCCATCAATTAAAATAGTTTTATTATGTGGTGTTACAATTAAAGTAGAATCTCCTTGTCCCACATCAATAAAATATATTTTTAAATTTCTAGGAATAAAACTTATAACTATTATTACTACACAAATAATTATTATTAAATTTTTTTTACTTTTTTTATGTTATTTTTTATTTTAAACTTTATTAATGCTATTAAATTCTTTTGCTCTTATTTGTGTCATATTTGGTTTTTAGTCGAATATATCTTATATGTAACAAGTAATATAACTATAATAAAATAATATATAAAAATTGAAAATAAGCTTAATGTTGGAATATAAATATTTGAAAATGGTAATTTTCCTATTTTTGATATATAAATTAATATTTTTATTCCTATCTTTTTATTGGTTCTATAAACAATTTTGTAATCTGATAATTTATTAAAATAACTATTATGAATAAAAATCCTATTATAATAATTGGACCTATTACTATACTTAATAATAAATTTGATATAAAAAATATGGATTAAATGTATTTAAATTATATATAGCTATTGGAAATATAAATATTTGAACAGAAATAGATACTGAAATAATTACTGAAGCTGAAAAATTTGTTATAAACATATATACTATTAACACACATATACAAAATATATAATTTCTTCTTTTTCCCCAATATTTTTTTTCATTATAAGACTTAAACCTAAAATTACATATGTTACATGCATTCCAGATACTGCTAAAATATGTGCCATTCCTGCACTCCTAAAGTTTTCTTCTATATTTTCATCAATATCATCTTTATTTCCTAATATCAATCCCAATAATATACTAGATGTCTCTTCATCTAATGTCTCTTTTGTATTTGAAATAATTTTAGTTTTGATTTCATTTGAAATTTGAAAAATTGATTTGCTTTTTCTTTCTTCTATTACTTTTACATTAGTTATTTTCATTGTTCCATATATTTTTAACTGTTTAAGATAATTAGAGTAATCGAATCCTTTGTAGTTTCTTCGTTTTTCTGGTCTAATGTATTCTCCCATAAACTCTATCTTATCTCCATATTTCAGTTGTATATCTTTCTTTACCATTATATATAATCGTATTTTAGTATTATTATATTTTGTTTCAATTTTATATTTATTACCAAATTTTTTTTCTTTTCTTTATTGCTTACAACTACTCCTACTAAATTTATCTTTTCTTGTTTTTCTAGACTATTATAAATTTGCTCATATTTTTTGTTTTGGATAATAATTATTGAATTTGAAATTATTGAACTAATTAATATTAAAAAAAATAATTTTTGAATTTATATATATTCTTATATATCTAATATATCTTTTTAGATAATAATTTTAATTTTTTTCTAGTTTTATTTTCTTTTACTTTTTTATTTTTTCTACTTTTTATATCATTTTCCTCTTCTATTTTATCTCTTTTTGCTTTATAAATTTGTTTTATTTTATAAATTGCAATGACTAAAAAACAAAATGGAACTATACTTATTTTTAAGTATAGCCCCACTAATATACCTATTATATATCCTATCATTGCAATGAGTATTGGTCTTCTCAAATGTACTCCTTTCATTGCATATATTTAATTAAAAATTCTTCTTGCTCCTACATAGTTAGTTTTATAATATCCACTTGCTAATGTATCTGTTGTTACTCCTCTTGATGAATTTGCTGCATGAATAAATGTATTTCCACCCATATAAATTCCTACATGGTTAATTCCAGATTTTCCAAACATTACTAAATCACCTGCTTGTAAATTAGTTACTGAGGTTCCATTCCTATATTGTGCAGCTGCTGTTCTATTCAAGCTTATTCCAAAATGCTTATATACATATTGAGTAAAACCAGAACAATCAAATCCACTTGGTGTTGTTCCACCATATACATATTTATTTCCTAAAAATTGTTTTGCATAATTTACAACATTATTTCCGTTTCCTGATACTGTAGTGTTATTACTTGTTGCTGTGTTTGTATTCGTTGTATTAGTCTCATTTTTTATTTGTACTTACTGTGTTTGTTGTATTTGTATTTACAGTATTATTTTGTTTTCTTTCATTTAAAGAACTTCTTGAAGTCGTACTTTTTGCTGTAGATAATAAATCTTCTGAGATATAACCTTTTGTACCATTTGCTTCTACATAACTCCATCCATTTTCAATTGATATTACTTTTACTTCTGTATTTATAGATAATTGAGTTATTATTTTTGATGTTGTATTAGCACTTTCTCTTAGATTAACTGTTTGAGAATTTATATACATTGTTTTAGTTGTATTATTTGTTGTTGTATTTTTACTTTCATTATTATTTGATGTCTCTTGTTTTACTTCTGTTGTCGTTTCTGTTTTGCTTTCTGTACTTGTATTAACATTTTGAGTTGTATCAGTATTATTTTCTTCTATTTTTCTAGCTTTTCAATTCTTACCCATGCATTTGTTCCATCTGCTATACTAACATAGGCCCAATTATTTAATATTTCTGTTACTTCTAATTGTACATCTTTTTCAATATCTTTAACATCTAATGAATTAATCAATGGTATTATTTTTAATGTTACTTTATCTACTGTTTTATATTTTCCTAATTGGCTTTTAACTGGAGTCACCGTTGTTTCTTCTGTTACTTGATTTTCTGGTTCTGATATATTATCTTCTTCAACTACATTATCTTGTACGGTATTATTTTGTACTGTATTGTTTTGATTTGTCTCTTTTTCTTCACTACTTACTGCTGTATTATTTTCTGACTCAGCTACATTTTCTTGCTTTGTACTACTATTTTTTATTTCTAATAGTTCTGTTTTTAAATATCCTGTAATTTTATTATATTTAACTTTACACCATTCTCCATTATTTTCTATCACTTCTACTTCTTCCCCCTGTGAAGCTAGCTCTAATATTTTTGATGATGTATTTGGTTGTTCCCTAAGTCTTGCTGTTTCTACAGAAATTTTTGCAGTTGTTGATGCTAAACTTATATTTATAAAAAACACACTTGATAAGCAAATAATTGCCATCAATATTATGCTCTTTATATTCTTTTTTGTTTTCATATTTTGCTCCTCATAATATTTTATTCATTTGGTTTTAATATGTTGTTTAGTATATAATTAATCTAAAAATTGTCAAATCACAAAAAAATAGACGGATTTTTTTTTCATCTATCTATCTTTTGTAAGTTTTATTCTATTTTTCTTAATTTTTTAAATGTTTTTGTCTATAAATGGTAATAATTGTTTTTTTTGAAACAACACCTTCTAAGAATACTCTATTGTTTTCTAATTTTTTATTGAAAGCTTTTTTCTACCGCGTCTACTTTTTCTCCTAAAACTATTGCTTCTGAATTGCTATTTAAAATATCTGTAATTGCAAAAAGAAATAGGCTTAATCCTTTTTTCTGCAATTGTTTTATTAATGGCTTCGTCTAGTTCTTTTTGTCTTTTAACACATCATCAATACTTACTGTGTTAACTTGTGCAATTACAAATTTTGTTCCATTTTTGTCTAAGCTTTTTGCATCTAAATTTATTAATTCTTCTGCTGAAAAATCATCTAAATCTGTTCCTGCTTTTAGCATTTCTAATCCATATTCTTCTATATTTATATTAGCTATTTTTTTCCTAATTCTTCTAATGCTTTTTTATCATGTTCAGTTGTTGTTGGTGATTTTAATAATAATGTATCAGAAATTATTGCACTTGCCATTAATATAGCTTCTGTTTTTTTCTATTTCAATTCCTTTTTGTAAAAAGTCTTTGTATAAAATTGTTGCTGTACATCCATAAGGTCTTGCTGTATAATATAGTGGTTCTGATGTTTCAAAATTTGAAATTCTATGGTGATCTATAACTCCTAATATTTTAGCATTTTCTATTCCTTCTGCACTTTGATTAAATTCATTGTGGTCAACTAATATTACTTCTTGACCTTCTTCTACTTTTTCTATTAATTCTGGTGCTTCTAATCCTAAGTAATTTAATACATATTGTGTTTCCTTATTTACATTTCCTAATCTTACTGCTTTTGACTTTTCACATCCATTTTTTTTTATTAATATTTCTTTTACAATTGATGAGCAAATTGTGTCTGTGTCTGGATTCTTATGTCCAAAAATTAAAATTTCATTTTTCATTTTTCATTATCTCCTTTATTGTTGATTTTTATCTCATTTCCTATGTTCACTACTATACAACATTTATATCTAAAAAACAAGCGAACACTTTAATTATTTTTTGTTTTTTCTAATATATCTTCTAATTCTTCTTTAGAAAATTCATATTTTTATTACAAAAATGACATACTAATTCTGCTTTTCCATCTTCTTCTATCATTTCTTTTAATACATTTTTATCTAATGTTGCAAAGTGCTTCTGCCATATGTTCTTTTGAGCAATCACATTCATAAATTGGTGTGATATTCTCTTCTATTACTTCTATATTATTATCTCCTGTAACTTTTTTTTGCTATTTCTAATAAAGATAATTTTTTCATCTAACATTCTTGAAATAGCTCCGGCTTTAAAAATAGATTGTTCTATTTGAGATATTTCTTCATCTGTTGCATCTGGCATTGGTGTTATCATATAACCCCCTGCTGATTTTACTCCATTTTTATCTACTAGTACTCCTAATGCTACAGCTGTATTTTTTTGTTCTGATTTTGCAAAATATTCTGCAAAATCTTCTGCTATTTCCCCTGATGTAATTGTAGAAACTCCTATGTATGGTTCTTTCATACCTATATCTTTTATTACATTAATAAATCCTGAATGACCTACAGCTCCTCCTACATCTAGTTTTCCATCTTCATTTAATGGTAAATCTATTACTGGATTTGCAACATACCCTTTACAACTGGAAAATTGTTTGCTACAGTTACCATCATTCCTATTGGTCCATTTCCTTTCATTTGGATAGTTAGTTTATCTTTTCATTTTTCATCTCATTTCCCATTAATGCTGTAATTGTTAATAATCTTCCAAATGCTGCTGTTGTTACTGGACTTAAATCATGTATTTTTCTTGCTTTTTCTACTAACTCTGTTGTATTAGCACATATTACAGATATTTTTCCATTATATGCTAAACATTTTATTATTTTATCATTCATGCTTATTTCTCATTCCTTTCTAAAAAATATAAGCCCGAAAACTGATGTCTTCTGGCTTATAGCATTTTTATTATTGTTGAGCATATGGTAAT
>VOFC01006938.1_pt1 | contig 78896 bp, 102 predicted proteins | sample 5384161 | NCBI WGS metagenome assembly VOFC01 (sample SAMN12384722, study PRJNA508395) | human gut metagenome | isolation source: healthy gut B | host: Homo sapiens | reverse complement strand
AAAGCATTTGAGATTTGCAGGTTACGACAAAGAAGTGTTAAAGAACAAGTTCGGCGTGCATTATACACCGCATTCAGTACGGAGCACCGCCACACGCAGGTATGGCTCCTGGAGTTGACCGTATGATCATGCTGCTTCGGAACGAGGATAACATCCGTGAGGTAATCGCTTTCCCTATGAACGGCAATGCACAGGATCTGATGTGCGGTGCACCAAACGAAGTCACCGAGCAGCAGCTGCGTGAAGTGCATAATGGAGTTAGAATTAAGGAGAACAAAATATGGCAAACGTAATCTCAGACGGGAACAATGGAATATGTGCGGAATCCTTGCAAAGCTACTGGAATTGTCTGACGCGGAAAAAGAAGCGCGAAAGACATGGAGAGTATGCTGGATTATATTGATAAATTAAACGAACTGGATACCTCCAATGAACGGTTCGGATCGTACGGCGATAAGGGTCATGCGACGGTGGCAGGAATGCCAGCCTTGTGGGAGAAAGAAAATAAAAGCTCTATCAACAGTCAATTATGCGGTACTTTGATTCTGTTGCCGCCGCCGTGATGGCGTACGGTGATGCGTCCGTAGCTGTTACGGCCGGCATTTTTCTTGACAACGTCAAGCAGACTCTTCTCAGGTGCAACCTTCGACAGTCCCGAATAATCCATGACTGTCATGCCGCGTCTGCCCGGAGTTGTAGGCTTATAATGCTTTATTGCCATTTTAAGTTTCACTCTCCTGTTTTGGCTTAGCGGAGCTTTAAGCCCCATACATTGCCTTTTTCGTTCTATACTTTAAGGGAATTACAGCAGACCGTCAAAGAAGTCTATGGTCTTGGAGTCCTTATCAAGGGTGACAACAGCCTTTTTTCCAGGCAGAGGTCATACCCTCATAGCGACCCATGCGGCGGACATGTCCGCGGACATTGACCGTATTGACCTTTGCGACCTTGACGCCGAACTTCTGCTCGACTGCTCTTGCGATGTCAACCTTGGTTGCATCGTTTGCAACACGGAAGGTATACTTCTTGTCAGCAAAACCGGCCATGCTGCGCTCGGTAACTACCGGAGCTAATATAATGTCCTGAGGTGCTTTCATTACGCGTATACCTCCTCAAACTTTGCAACGGCATCCTTGACGATAACAAGAGTATCGGCATTGACAACGTCATAAGTGTTAACGGTGTTGACCTGAGCAGTCTTTACGCCGGGTATATTGGCGGCACTCTTTACTGCGAAAGCGTCGTTGGAAGCAAGAACAATAAGTGTTCTCTTGCCGGCACCGATAGCCTTCAGGCAGTCAACGACCGTTCTGGTCTTGTAACCCTCGAGCGAGAGGCTGTCAAGAACGATGAGCGACTCGGTGAGGACCTTATCGGAAAGCGCTGACTTAAGAGCAAGCTGTCTTTCCTTTTTGTTGATGGTGTAATAGTAATCTCTGGGCTTGGGGCCGAGAGCGATACCGCCGTGTCTCCACTGAGGTGCACGGATGGATCCCTGTCTTGCGTGGCCTGTTCCTTCTGTCTCACGGCTTGCGTCCGCCGCCGGAAACCTCGGAGCGGGTCAATGTCGACTGTGTGCCCTGACGCTGATTGGCGAGATAGTTCACAACAGCCATGTGCATAACAGCCGCGTTGGGCTCGATACCGAAGATCGCATTGCTCAGTTCGATATCTCCTACCTTCTTACCGGCCATATCCAATACTGCAACAACTGGCATATTCACTCACTCCTTCCTTATGCTTTAACGCTGTCAAAAACAACAACGACAGCGCCCTTGGGACCGGGAACGGCGCCCTTGATGGCGATGATATTGTTTTCAGCGTCAACCTTGACTACCTCAAGGTTCTGAACGGTGACACGCTCGTTGCCGAGGTGACCCGCCATTTTCTTGCCCTTCATAACGCGGGACGGCGTACTGCTGGCGCCGAGTGATCCGCCGTGACGGGCAACCGGTCCGACACCGTGCGACATCTTAAGACGCTGGAAGTTCCAACGCTTGATAACGCCGGCGTAGCCCTTTACCTTTGCTGGTGCCTCTTACATCGACCTTGTCGCCCTCTGCGAAAACGTCAGCCTTGATTATGTCGCCTACATTGTAAGCCGAGCAATCGTCAAGACGGAGCTCGCGGAGCACCTTCTTCGGTGCAACGTCACCCTTTTGCAAAGTGGCCCTTCATGGGCTTTGTTACCTTGAAGCCTTGAGATCGCCGAAGCCGATCTGTATTGCTTCATAGCCGTCGTTTTCAGCGGTCTTCTTCTGGCTTACAGCACACGGGCCAGCCTCGATGACCGTTACCGGAACGACGTTACCGTTTTGCGTCAAAAAAGCTGGGTCATGCCGAGCTTCTTGCCTACGATACCTTTTTGCATGATTTTATCCTCCTAATTGGTTATTGGTTGACGGCACGCCGCCAACATGACCTGCCGCAGCGGGATCAGAGCTTTATCTCGATCTCGACGCCGGCGGGGAGCTCAAGACCCATCAGAGCCTCAACAGTCTTGTTTGAGGGTCTGAGGATGTCGATAAGCCTCTTGTGGGTTCTGCTTTCAAACTGCTCACGGCTGTCCTTATACTTGTGGACTGCACGGAGAATGGTGACTACCTGCTTCTCGGTCGGAAGCGGCACGGGACCCGAAACACGGGCGCCGGTACGCTTTGCGGTCTCGATTATCTTCTCCGAAGCCTGATCGATAAGCGCATGGTCGTAGCTCTTCAGTCTGATTCTGATTTTTTCCTTAACTGCCATTTGACTTTCGCCTCCTTGAATAGTTGGCGGGCAACGCTTTTGCCGTTATAGTTTACATGCTGCCGGGTGTTTCATCGGCTCACAATATAAAATCCGGATCGCCAAAATGCTTTATTTCGGCGGATCCGGGACGGACATCGGCGTTCATGTTTCACATACGCAAGCTGCAAAACAACGCAATTACTTGTCGCCCGGTTTAAAATCGGACATACTCCGCGGAAATTCCCCGGTTCTTCGACCGGCCACCTCCCGCATCAACGCATATCTGCACTTTTCGTGCTCGACTATTCTACCATAACGACGGCCATTAATCAAGTATTTTTTAATTTTTTTGCGATTTTTAGATTTTCTCAAAATTCGTGCAAAACTCAGAATTTTCAAGTCCTTATTTGTGCAATATACACAAATAAGGAGCCTTCCTTCCTTAAAGGCTCCCTTTTTTCGTGTTATCTTCTGCTTCTCTGGCGTGACGCTCCGGACTTACTGTGCGCGGAACTTCTTTTTCTTCCCGAACGTCTCGCGGCATTTCCCATTTTCTTTCTGAAATCAACATTTACATATATGAGTGCTGCAACGCAGAGGACCGACACAAGTATCGGTATCCATATTACCTTTATATATGCGTCCCGACAGCTTTGTGACCGTCGCCTGAAAATGCTCTGTACCGTCGTCGTCTTCCGAAGTGTTTTCGTCACCTATATCATCCGAAATAAGTCCTTCGCCATCCGGCTCTGAGGTTGTTTCAGTCACAGAGGTCGTGGTATTTGCGGAGCCTGTTTCGTCGATAAAGGTCTTTCCGCCGCCGGCGCCCTTGCTGCTGACGCCGCCACCGCCGCTCGGCTTTGAGGACGATGCTGCCGATGAGGTGCTGCCCGTCGTTCCCGACTTTGACGAAGTATCCTTGTCGCCTTTGCCTGAGGACGTTCCGGACGAGTCCTTTGAGCTGTCCGACTTTGAGGACGTATCTTTATCAGATGAGGTCTTGTCGCCCGAATCCGATTTTGAAGACGTGTTTGACGAAGTGCCGTCTTTGCTGCTTGTGTCTGATGTGGTCCCCGAATGTGAATCGGACGAGGTGTCGGATGATATCTGCGAATAGCCGCCCGACGAGGTGTCGGATCCGCTGCTGTCCCCGTCGCCATGACATTGACGGTCGCCGCAAGCACAACGGCAATGCTTGATATGACAACTATTACCGAAAGTATGCTTTTTTCATTTTGTTATCCTTTCGCCGGTGAAATTCCCGGCTGCGCCGGAAGCTGCACATTATTAATATGCTTTGCCCCAGTATACCAGTTTATGCGCCGGCTTGCCGCAGCAAACGCATTTTCCCGATATGCCCTCCTGCATACCGAGCGGCATGCAGCGTGAGGTGATGCCGGCATATTCCTTAAGCTTATCCTCGCACTCGCGGCTTTCGCACCACAGTGCCTTTATGAAACCGGGGCTTGTTGTCGGCAATATCCTTGATCTCGTCAAGGTCGTGTGCCTCGTAGGTCATTTTATCCCTGCGTTCCTTTGCTCTCTCCAAAAGGTTTGCCGAAATGTCGTCAAGCAGCTTTGCGACCGTTTCCTCAAGGCCGTCAAGGCTTGCCTCGATCTTTTCGGCAGTATCTCTTCTGACCAGTACGCAGCGTCCGTTCTCGATATCCTTAGGTCCGATCTCAAGACGGATAGGTACGCCCTTCATTTCATATTCGGCAAATTTCCAGCCCGGGCTGTTTTCGCTCTTATCGATACCCACTCTGAACTTGCCGCTAAGCCTTGAAAGCAGCTCGTCTGCCCTTTCGAGCACGCCCTCTTTATGCTGTGCTATCGGTATTATCATGACCTGCTTCGGGCGACAGCCGGAGGCAGAACCAGTCCGTTATCGTCACCGTGTGTCATAATTATTGCGCCGATAAGACGCGTAGTAACACCCCATGATGTCTGGTGCGGATATGTGAGCTTATTTTCTTTGTCGGCATACTGTATCCCGAAGGCTTTTGCGAAGCCGTCGCCGAAATAATGTGACGTGCCGCTCTGCAGTCCCTTGCCGTCGTGCATGAGTGCCTCTATCGTATAGGTCTCCTCTGCGCCGGCAAAACGTTCCTTTTCGGTCTTTATGCCCTTTATGACCGGCATGCAGAGGTACTTTTCGCAGAACTCTGCGTATATATCAAGCATTTTTACGGTCTCAGCCTTGGCTTCCTCTGCCGTGGCATGGATGGTATGCCCCTCCTGCCACAGAAATTCTCTTGAACGCAGGAACGGACGCGTTGTCTTTTCCCAGCGCACGACCGATACCCACTGGTTATAGAGCTTGGGCAGATCGCGCCAGGAATGGATTATGTTTTTATAGTGATCGCAGAAAAGCGTTTCTGAGGTGGGTCTTACGCAAAGACGCTCCTCGAGCTTTTCGTTGCCGCCATAGGTCACCCACGCGACCTCGGGGGCAAATCCTTCCACGTGATCCTTTTCCTTCTGTAAAAGGCTTTCGGGTATGAACATAGGCATGCAGACATTTTCATGTCCGGTCGCCTTGAACATGCCGTCAAGTATGTGCTGTATATTTTCCCATATCGCATAGCCGTACGGTCTTATTACCATACAGCCCTTGACGCTTGTGTAATCAATAAGCTCGGACTTCAGCACAACGTCGGTATACCATTGTGCGAAATCCTCATCCATAGAGGTTATTTCCCTGACCAGTTTTTCTTTAGCCACAAAACTCACCGTATTTCATCAATTTATTCTGTAATCTTCATTATATTAGATACAAAGAATTATTTCAACACATTTTTGCGTTTAATTTAAGAAAGCGCAGCGGAAATCTCCGCCGCGCAGAATCTTATGTGTCAAAAACACAAAAATTATTTTTCGTTTTCAATAAAGTTCACAACATCGCCGACCGTCTTGATGTTCTCAACGCTCTCGTCCGGCACTTCGATCTCAAACTCATCCTCGATAGACATGATAAGATCAACGACGTCCATGCTGTCCGCACCGAGATCCTCGGCTATGTTGGACTCCATAGTGATATCGTCCTCCGCGATGTCAAGCTGTTCACTTAAAATGTGTCTTATTTTTTTTCGAAAACCATTTCTATTCCTCCAGAATTGATTATAGACTTAATTGATTTGTCGTGGTATAATCATAAAAGGGTCAACATACCCCTGCACAAAGCGGCGTGTCAAGCCGCATTGCGCTTTCGTCATATAATAATATGTTGACAATCGGTTTTTGTCAATAGTATTTTTTCAAAATTAACAAAGAGGTATCATTACATGTCAGATAAATACGCCGTTATCGGGCATCCGATAGGTCATTCAATGTCCCCGTTTATACATAAAAGACTGTTCGGACTGTCGGGCAAAAAAGATGTTGAATACAGCTCTGCCGACATAGCGCCCGAGGACCTTGAGAGCAGTATACCCCCGGCTGTCCCGGCTTTCGGGCTTCAATATAACCATTCCGCACAAGGAAGCCATGATGAAATATCTTGCGGACACCGACGACTCGGCGAAGCGGTACGGTGCCGTAAACTGCGTAAAATGCGAAAACGGGCGAATGTCCGGCTGCAGTACCGACGCATACGGCTTTAAAAAGGCTCTCCTGGCGGCGGCGTAAGGCTCCTTTGGCAACGTGCTGGTACTGGGCTGCGGAGGAGCGGCAAGGACACTCGCAAGAGAGGCTGCCGACAGCGGCTGCACCGTAACCATAGCGGCGAGGAGCCGCTCACTGGCAAAGGCGGACGCCCTTGCAGAATGGATAAATTCATCGGGCGGCAAAGCGCTGACCGCGCCCATGGACGACATAAAGGGCAGCTTCGATCTGCTTATCAATGCGACCCCGGTGGGAATGTACCCGAACACCGACGCGTCGCCGGTGGGAGTAGAGCTATTATCATGCTGCGGCGCTCTTTTTGACGCGATATATAATCCCGGCGTCACGCGCCTTATGGAAAGCGCCCGGTCTTTGGGAATAAAGACCGTAGGCGGTATGCCGATGCTTGTGTGGCAGGCCGTTGCGGCGCACGAATTCTGGTACGGAGCATCGTTTGACGACCGCGACATTGAAAATCTTATTTCTGACGCAGAAAAGGAAACAAAGGTGATATTCGGTTGAACAATATTATTTTATGCGGATTTATGGGCAGCGGCAAATCCACCGTTGGCAAAGCGTTGGCACAAAGGCTCGGCATGTGCTTTTTTGACAGCGACGAGCAGATAGAATCGGCTGAGCACATGAAGATATCAGACATTTTCGGGGCGTTCGGCGAACGATATTTCAGAGCGGCCGAAGCAGCCGTTATAAAGAGACTCTCCTCCCTTGACGGCGCGGTCATTGCGACCGGCGGCGGAGCGGTTCTGTCGTCCGCAAACGCAGCTGTTTTAAGAGCTCACGGCACCGTCATATTTTTATCGGTCTCACCGTCCACAGTAATAGAAAGGCTGGAGGGTGACTCCACCCGTCCGCTTTTGCAGCGAAGCGACCGCAAGGCGGCGATAGAGAAGATGATAAGTGAACGGCTGCCGTTTTATAAGGCGGCGGCGCATTTTACGGTCGATGCCGGCGGCAGCGCCGATGATACGGTCCAAAAAATTATTTCGATCATAGCCCCGGCACTTGACATAAGAGCACAGGTGTTGTAATATGTATCAGGGCTTTAAACCTCTAAAGTGAACTAACGAAGGCAGGAATAATAAAAAATGATAGTCATATTAAAAAACGGAACACCAAAAGAAAAGGCGCTTGAATTTGCCGAGACCCTCAAAAAGCAATATAATGTAGATATACATATGTCGACCGGTGAAAACTCGACGATACTCGGTCTTGTCGGCGATACAAAGGCGATAGATATCGATTCGGTCACGGCTTTTGACGTGGTAGACGCTGTGCGCCGCGTACAGGAACCGTATAAAAAGGCAAACCGCAAGTTCCACCCCGACGACACGGTTATAGATGTCGGCGGACATAAAATAGGCGGAGGAGAGCTGCAGCTCATGGCAGGTCCCTGCTCGGTCGAAGGACACGATCAGATAATAGGCATTGCAGAAAGCGTGAAAAAAAGCGGCGCAAACTTTCTGCGCGGCGGCGCCTTCAAGCCCCGTACCTCGCCCTACGCGTTCCAGGGTCTGCGTGCCGAGGGACTTGAGCTTTTAAAGGAAGCAAGGGCGGCGACCGGCATGCCCATAGTCACCGAGATAATGAGCGCCGCTCACCTTGAGCTGTTTGAGGATGTGGATATAATACAGGTCGGAGCGCGCAACATGCAGAACTTTGAGCTGCTCAGGGAGCTTGGCAGAATTGACAAGCCGATACTTCTCAAGCGCGGACTTGCCAACACCATTGAAGAGACCTTGATGAGTGCCGAATACATAATGAGCGGCGGAAACGAAAAGGTCATACTGTGCGAGCGCGGCATAAGGACATATGAGAATTTCACGAGGAACACGCTTGACATATCGGCTGTGCCGATCTTTAAAAAGGCTGTCGCACCTGCCTGTAGTTGTCGACCCGTCGCATGCGTCGGGCATAACATGGCTGGTCGAGCCGCTGTCGCTTGCAGCCGTTGCCGCCGGTGCGGACGGACTTATAATAGAGGTGCACAACGATCCGCCAAGAGCGCTTTCCGACGGTGCTCAGTCTTTAACACCGGTGCAGTTTGACGCTCTGGCAAAGAAAATATTTGCACTGAACGACACCGTAAAGGCAATACAGCGGGCAAAGTAAAAGGAGACAGCGTTTATGCAGACCACCGTTAAAGTATCGAAACCGGAAGAATACGATATAGTGATCGAAACCGGAGCGTGCGACCGCATCGCTGAAATAATATCCGATGCGGTAAAGGGCAAGGCATGCCTTATAGTCAGCGACTCAAACGTCGCACCTTTGTACCTCGACCACATAAAGGATCAGCTGACATCTGCAGGATATCTTGCAGACACCTTTGTGTTTGAAGCCGGCGAACAGAGCAAAACTCTTTCAACCGTAGGCGACATACTCGGTGCCATGTGCGATGCCGGACTTACCCGTTCGGATTTTGCCGTAGCGCTCGGCGGCGGCGTCTGCGGCGACCTGACCGGTTTTGCGGCTGCTGTATATCAGCGCGGAATTGATTATATAGGTATACCGACCACCCTTTTATCGCAGATAGATTCATCGGTCGGCGGAAAGACCGGGTGCGACCTGCCAGCAGGGAAAAATCTCGCAGGGGCATTCCATTCACCCAAAGCGGTCATAATAGATCCCCTCGTGCTTAATACCCTGCCGCAGAAAATCTGGAACGACGGCATGGGCGAGGCGATAAAGTACGGCGTCATAAAGTCAAAGCCCCTTTTCGACCGCATTATGAACGAAGACGCCCATGATTTCATGCCCGAGCTTATAACGGAATGTGTATCCATAAAGCGTGACGTGGTGGAAAACGATTTTCACGATCTCGGCGAGCGCGTGCTGCTCAATTTCGGGCACACGATAGGTCACGCCATTGAAAAGTATTACAACTATAAAAATATAACACACGGCGAGGCGGTCGGTATCGGCATGGTCATGATGGCAGCGGCAGCCGAAAGAAACGGCGACTGCGAAGCCGGCACCGCCGAAAAGATTTCCGACTGCCTGCACAAATACAGCCTGCCTGCCACAACAAGTATCGATAAAAAGACGCTCTGTAAAAACGCTATGAACGATAAAAAGCGAAGCGGTGATTCCATTAAAATAGTAATTCCAAGCTGCATCGGTACGAGCACAGCCAAAATGATACCGGCAGACATGCTCTTTAATTATCTCGGAGGGGAAGAATGAGCACAGTACATTACCGCCCGTCGGTCATTTCGGGCACGGTCGCGGCGCCGCCGTCAAAATCGGCAGGTCACCGCAGCCTTATATGCGCGGCTTTGTCGGACACTCCGGTCACCGTCACCGGCTGCGGAATATCGGACGATATTACCGCCACCGAAAGGGTGCTGTGTGCTTTAGGTGCTCAGATCGAACGCAGCGGCACGACGGTCAGAGTCACCCGATAAGCAATATCCCGGACAAGGCAGTGCTTGACTGCGGAGAATCGGGCTCGACCGCAAGGTTTATCATACCGATAGCGGCGGCACTGGGTGCAAAAAATGTGACCGTTACCGGCAGGGGCAGACTGCCCTCGCGCCCATTTGAGATACTTTGCCGGCTGCTGCGCCGGAGAGGCGTTGACTGCAGTGCGGACACTTTGCCTATGTCGTTAGGAGGACAACTTCCCGCCGGCGAATACAGCCTTCCCGGTAACGTCAGCTCACAGTATATCAGCGGTCTGCTCATGGCGCTGTCCATAGTTCCGGGCAGCAGCCGCATAGTGCTGACCACTCCCCTTGAGTCTGCGGCGTATGTCGACATGACGGTCGACGAGCTGAAACGTTTCGGCGCTTTTGTAACAAAACATCCGACGGATATGAAATAGAGGGCAGAAAAAGGCTCAGAGCCTCCGACCGGCGCGTTGAGGGCGATTGGTCACAGGCAGCGTTTTTCCTCTCGGCAGGTGCGGTATGCGGCGGCAGCGTCACCGTAACGGGGCTTGACCGCAGCAGCCTTCAGGGCGATAAAGCTATAGTAGATATACTGAAAGGCTTCGGCGCAGATATAGAAGAAAGCGACCAAGGGATAACGGTAAGGCGTTCGAAGCTTAAGGGCACGGTCGTAAACGCGTCCCAGATACCCGACCTTGTCCCCATCATTGCGGTCACTGCCGCCTTTGCAGCCGGCAGGACCGTTATAAACGGCGCGGCAAGGTTAAGACTTAAGGAATCAGACCGTCTGCACGAAACTGTGACGCGTCTTGTTTCATTCGGGATAGACGCGGCGGAAACTGCCGACGGCATGATAATAAACGGCAGAAAGCCTATGGGTGCCGCACAATAACCTCGGCAAACGACCACCGCATAGTAATGGCGTTTTCGGTTCTTGCCTGCGGCTCGGAGCACTGCTCGTCAATATCGGGCGCCGAAGCGATAAACAAATCTTATCCGGAATTTATAAGCGACCTTTGCGGTCTTGGAGGCAAATGCGATGTCATCAGCAATAGGTAATATCATAAGGACCACCGTTTTCGGTGAAAGCCACGGTCCGGCAATAGGAGCGGTCATGGACGCCCGCCGGCAGGATACAAAATATCATATGGGGGAACTTGCCGTTCAGATGAAGCGGCGCGCACCCGGCACCGACCCTACCGCCACTGCACGCCGCGAGGCGGACGAGCCTGAGATACTTTCCGGCATTATGGACGGTACGACCACCGGCGCCCGCTCGCACTTATAATAAGGAACGCCGATCACCGTTCAAGCAATTACGACGGAATAAAGGCACACCCGAGACCGTCGCATGCCGATTACGCGGCGTCGGTCCGCTGTAAAGGCTTTAACGATATAAGAGGCGGCGGCAACTTTTCGGGCAGACTTACCGCTCCGCTCACCGCGGCAGGCAGCATAGCAAGGCAGATACTGTCCGCACACGGTATATCAGTCGGCGGTCATGTCTCGTTTATAGGGAGCACAGCCGATGTACCGTTTGACCCGACAGAGGTCTCTTCGCTCCTGCTCGACAGGCTGAACCGCGAATATTTCTCGGTCATTTCCGACACCGCAAAGGCGGATATGGAAAAGGAAATAGCCGACGCAAAGGCGGCAGGCGACAGCATCGGCGGCGAAATAGAGATAGCCGTCACGGGTCTTGCCGCAGGCATAGGCTCACCCACCGCGCGTGGGGTCGAAAACATGATAAGCGCCGCGCTTTTTGCCGTTCCGGCAATAAAGGGCATTGAATTCGGCACCGGCTTCAGCTTTTCGTCCATGAAAGGCAGCGAAGCCAACGACTGCATGTATTATGCCGACGACGGATCGGTTCGCTGCTACACAAACAACTGCGGCGGCATTACCGGCGGAATTACAAACGGCATGCCGCTCATTATAAGGGCGGCTGTAAAGCCCACGCCGTCTATATCCATGCCGCAGCGAACCGTCGATCTTGAAAAAACAGACAAAACGACACCTTTACGATAGTGGGCAGACATGACCCGTGCATAGTGCCGAGGGCGCTCCCTGCCGCAGAAGCAGCCGTCTGTCTTGCGCTTATCGATCTTTTGGCGGAGGTTCACGCGTTATGAAGCTTGAGGATATAAGGAAGGATATCGACCGCATTGACGGTCAGTTGGTGCCGCTTTTGGACGAGCGCATGAAGTGCTCGCTTGAGGTAGCCAAAATAAAAATGGCTGAGGGGCTGCCGGTCTATCATCCCGGCAGAGAAAAGCAGATACTCGACCGTGTGGAAAGCACCGGCGGACAGTACGGCAGCTATATAAGGAATATATATCAGTCGATAATGACGGTCAGCCGCGCCTTGCAGAACGACACCATGTTTAAGGACTCCGGCTTTGCCGACAGGCTGCGTGCCGTGCCGTCATCAATGAATTATGACCGCGTGGTATGTCAGGGCGCCGAGGGTTCCTTCTCGCACGCCGCGGCGCGCAAAATGTTCGGCATAAATACCCCGGAGTTCAAGACCAGTTTTGAGGATGTTTTTTAAAGAAATAGGTCATGACGGCAACGCCGTGGGCATTCTCCCGGTCGAGAACTCCACCGCGGGCTCGGTAAGTCTTGTCTACGACCTGCTGCTCAAATACAATTACTGGATAGTAAAGGCTGCCGCCATAGATGTTTCGCAGAATCTCCTCTGCGTCGGCAGCAAAGAAGCCGTAAAGGTGGTGTATTCCCATCCGCACGCCATAAAGCAGTGCGATAATTACATAAAGTCACGGGGATTAAGGGCTGTGGAATGTGAAAACACTGCCATTGCCGCAAAGCTGGTTGCCGAAAAGGGCGATCCTTCGCTTGCGGCAATCGGTTCCGCAGAGGCGGCGGCGCTTTACGGTCTTAATGTGACCGACAGCGGTATTCAGGATGAGCACGACAACCTGACGAGGTTCATCGCGGTCTCAAGCAAGCCGTTTATAGATCCGCTTGCCAACACTGTCAGCGTGGCACTCTCAATGCCGCACGAGACCGGTTCTCTTTACTCCATGCTCGGCAGGTTTGCCGAATGTGGTCTGAACCTTACAAAAAATAGAATCACGTCCGGCAGGCAAAAAATTCGAATATAAATTTTACATCGATTTTTCCGGCAGTATACGCGACCAGCGGACCATGAACCTCCTCTCTGCTCTCGACAGCGAGCTTGCTTTACTTTGTCTTTTTTGGGAAACTACGTCGAGGACTAAATGCTTTACAAATATTATAATTTTGTTATATTTTAAAATTTCTATCGACATTATGAGATAAAAGGTATATAATATTCGTGTTCACAAAAAATATGGGTGCGCTTTTTGCGCTTTTTTGATAGCTGTGGGGATAGATAAATGAACCAGAATACTGACTTTGAAGATATAAGCAGCTCGTCGGCAAAGCCTTCGGGCAGACAAAATGGCGACGATTTTCTTGCGTCACCCTTTGTGTCTGATGAAAGCCGGCACATCGATGAGGCAAAGAGCAGCCGGACGGGGAAAAAAACGGCGACGGTTTTGGCGAAACGGTCGGTTTTGAACCGAAGCAGTCAGCCAAAAAGACAGCTTCACGACGATTACTATGAATTCGGCGGTACTGACGGATCGGATGATATTTACAGCAGCACCGCAGACCAAAGCATTGAGGATGAAGACATGCCGCAGAGGAACCAGACCAGCAGCCGCTCTCTTTAATTCATATGCCAGCCGCGGCGCTTATAAAAAGCTCAAGACAAGATTAGCTGTATTCAATGTGGTGATAAGCGTCGTTCTGGCGCTGTCAATTATATGCACGGCGGTCATGGGTGTGCTCGCACACTACACAGGCGGCGGCAACTATGCGGAAATATCGAGCAACTACAGCGATCTCGGCATCGACCAGACCATTGTGGACACTCTCCCCAAAGGTATTACAAACATAGCCCTTTTCGGACTTGACAGCCGCAGCAAGGTCACCAACGACAAGAGCAAGGCTCTTTCAGGCCTTTCTGACTCAATTATCATCCTTTCGGTCAACACCAATGACAACACGGTCAAAATGACCTCGATACTGCGTGACAGCTTCGTACCGATAGACGGTACAAAGCGCAAGATCAACGAAGCCTATTCGCGCGGCGGCGCGCAGCTTGCCATAAAGACCCTCAATCAGAATTTCGGGCTTAATATAACCAACTATGTCGCCGTAAACCTGCACCAGCTGTGGAAGGTAATCGACTTCATGGGCGGCATTGACATTCATATAACCGAGGCGGAGCGCAAGGAGCTCAACTACCTCGCAAATTCGGAGGGCTTCGGCATTGAAAAGCTTGATCACGCCGGCGCCGTCCATCTGAACGGCGGACAGGCTATGACATATTCCCGTATCCGCCATACCGACAGCGACAATGTCAGGGCAATGCGTCAGCAAAAGGTGTTGACCTGCCTCTTTGAAAAGGCTAAAAAGATGTCAATGTCGGAATATCCGGGACTTCTCAAATCCATAATGGATAACGTAGAAACCTCACTTGACTATTCCGAAATAATGGCATTCGCACCGTTGCTGTCGGGCGGAAAGCTCACTATATCGAGCACCAGCGTTCCGGGCAACGAGGTTGTAGCCAGAGGCGGCATATTTGAGGACTCAAGAGGCGGCTGGGTCTGGAAGTACGATATCGGACAGGCTAAGGATTATATCCACAAGTGGATATACGGTGAATAATATTCTGATAAATAAAAGGAGCAAGCCATGAGGATAGTAGACGGATTCCTGCTTAAAACAATAGCTGATCAACGTGTAGTCGTTCCGCTCGGAACAAACACGGTATCGTTCCGCTCAATAATAACGCTCAACGACACCGGTGCGTTCCTTTGGGAGCAGCTTCAGAGCGACAACACCGAAGAAGGACTTGTGAAGGCTCTGCTTTCGGAATATGATGTTGACGAGAAAACGGCAAGGTCGGACGTTGCCGAATTTATAAAAAAGCTGACCGACGCAAACCTGCTCGTATGACACCCGAACTTAAAGCCGTCCCGATGGATGAGCTTTCCCCTCTTATAACGGGACTTATAGAGGACGGCACCGACGTCAGATTCACCGTCACCGGCATCAGTATGCGGCCGCTCTTTATAACAGGCGTGATTCGGTCGTGCTGACCGCCTGCGATCCGCTGCTCCTCAAAAAAGGACAAATACCGCTTTATAAAAAGACCTGACGGTACATATGTACTGCACCGTATCGTTAAGGTCGGGAAAAACAGCTACGATATGTGCGGCGATCACCAGTGGGAGATCGAACGCGGCGTTGATAAATCGTCGGTCATATGCGTTGTAAAGGGCTTTTACCGCAACGGGGTCTATCACAGCTGTAAAGAGCTGCCCTATCGCATGTATTCTTTCTTCTGGACGTTGGCACTGCCGCTCCGCAAATTTGCCTTTGGGCTGCACAGAAAACTGAAAAGAAAATTAATCAACCGAATGGTCAGTGTTCCATCGGTTGATTTTTTTATTTATAGACAAATCGAACATTCGGTGATATAATTTATGTATATTACCGGATTTTTCTGTACGGGGAATATGCATGAAAAGCACATCGACCATTATAGCTCAGAAGGGCTATGGCAGCAACCGACAGTTTGATATAAGATTCATAAACGCCAAATTCCATCGCTGGATACCTACAACGGTTGACATTTTCGAAAAAATGCCGCGCGGCGACGACGCTTTGTTTTTATATACCGGCGGTCAGGGCGCGGTTTATACCTTCCCCGACGGCAGCACCATGACCGCAGGCATCGGAGATCTTGTTTACCTTCCGGTCGGCTCGCAGTATGTCGTCCGGCTCAACGGCGATCCGCTCCGTCCGGGCAGCACCCTTGACTACATGGGCATGGTGTTCAGACTGCACACGTTTTCCGGCGAAACCTGCAGACTTTACGATAAGGTCACTATAATATCAAAGCATGACCCCTCGCCGTGGTACCGCTATTATGAAAGGTTGATAAAGCTGTACACCGAGTGCGGCAGCTACCTCGAAATGGCGTCCATTGCCTACGAGTTTATAGACAAGATAATCGATCTGCCCGTTGTCAGCACCGATAGTGGGCGCTACGACAGCATTGTAAAGGGCATAGGCATCATAACCGATAACTGGAACAAGGAATGTAAGATTGCCGATATCGCATGCAGCTGCAACATGAGTCCGCAGAATTTCCGCCTGCTTTTCAAGGAATATACCGGTCTTACGCCGTCGGAATACCGCCAGTCGATAATAATGGAAAAGACAAAGCACATGCTTGTAAGCACCGATATTTCCATGAGCGCCGTGGCGTCGTTCGCCGGATTCTCCGACCAGTTCTACTTTTCGCGTTTCTTCTGTGAAAGAGCCGGAATATCGCCCCTCAAATACAGGAAACGTTATAAAAAGGAAAGCCTCAGCGAGGTTTGACACAAATTCATTTTGCTACAACAAAAATTTCACCGGACAAATCAGTTGATGAAATGTTCATAATTCTATGGTAAAATGGTGAAGTTAAATACGGTTGTATCCAACTTCTCGAAAGGTCGTGCAGCATGCTTAAGCTTGTAGATATAAAAAAAGGAGTATGATTCGGGCAACTCGGTCGTCCATGCGCTGAAAGGTGTGAGCATTGAGTTCAGAAAAAAACGAATTTGTCTCAATACTCGGTCAGTCGGGCTGCGGAAAAACAACGCTGCTCAACATAATAGGCGGACTTGACCGATATACGAGCGGCAACCTTATAATAAACGGCCGCTCAACCAAGGAATATAAGGATCACGATTGGGACAACTACCGCAACCATTCGATAGGATTTGTTTTTCAAAGCTATAATCTTATACCGCACCAGACCGTTCTTGCCAATGTCGAACTTGCCCCTGACGTTGTCGGGCGTATCGCGCGCCGAACGCAAAAAGCGCGCAATAGCCGCTCTCCAAAGGGTGGGGCTCGGAAATCAGTTGAACAAACGCCCCAACCAGATGTCCGGCGGACAAATGCAGCGCGTCGCCATAGCGAGAGCACTGATAAACGACCCGGAAATACTGCTTGCGGATGAGCCGACCGGCGCTCTCGACTCGGAAACCAGCGAACAGATAATGGAGCTGTTAAAAAGAGGTCGCAAACGACCGTCTTGTAATAATGGTCACCCACAATCCCGAGCTTGCCGACCGCTATTCGACAAGAATAGTGCGCCTTTTTGACGGCGAAATAGTCGGCGACAGCAACCCTTATGACAGCGAGTTGTCCGAAAAGCCCACAAAAGCCGAAACCGCGGAAGATAAAAAGGCAGCCAAAAAGGATAAAAAGGCAGCCAAAAAAGAGGAAAAGAAGGCTGAAAAGACAAAGCATAAGCGCGGTACATCGATGTCTTTCCTGACGGCGCTGTCATTGAGCCTCAACAACCTTATTACCAAAAAAGGGCGTACCTTCATGACCGCTTTTGCCGGGAGTATAGGAATAATAGGTATCGCCCTTATACTGTCGCTATCAAGCGGATTTCAGGGGTATATCGACGACAAGCAGGAGGAAGCGCTCAGCGCATACCCCATTGCTATCGACGCTGAGGCTACTGATATGTCGGAGCTTTTGTCGCAGCTTATGGGCAAAAGCGACGACTCCGACAACGAGCATGAGCCGGGCAAAGTCTATGCCAATACCGACATGTACGACATGATGGAGGCATACATGAACCCCGAGGTCAAATCGAACGACCTTGAAAGCTTTAAAAAATGGCTTGACGATCCGGAAAATGAAATACACGGCTATCTCACCGCCATTCAGTACCTGTACGGAACAGACCTTGAGGTCTATCTTGATGACATCTCGGCAGGTGCTCTGCCTGCCAATGACTACGCCGCGCTTTTCAAGGACTTTTATTCAGGCGGATCGCAGAAGATGCTGAGCTCTATGACCGACTCCACGTCAATAAAGGTGTTTGAGGAGCTGCTGTCGGGCGAAAACGGCGAGGCGATAAACGATCTTATATATTCGCAGTATGAACTGGTTGACAGCTCAATGAGCTGGCCCCAAAACAAAAAATGAGGTCGTAGTTATCACAAACAAAAACAACGAGATATCGGAAACGTTTCTTTATGCGCTCGGTCTGCTCGACCGTTCGGAGCTCAATGACATGATGACCGGTATTGCTACCGGCGGCGAATATGAGCGCAATGGTACCGCCGCCAGCTGGGAATACAGCGATCTTTTGGGCAAAAAGTTCCGCCTTATACTTCCCACCGACAAATACCTGGGCGAAGATACTGACGGCGACGGTGTAAACGATGTTTTCACGGATAAAAGCGACGATGATGCGTACATGAAGCTTGTCCTCGGCTCGGCTGAGGAGCTGAAGGTCGTCGGCATAATACGCCCCAAAGACGGGGTCACATCCACATCAATGACCGGCGCTGTCGGATACCTTTCGTCCCTTACCGACTGGTACAGGGAACGCATAGCAAACTCGGAAGCCGTAAAATATCAGCAGGCGCACCCCGACACCGATATTTTTACCGGCCTGCCATTCAAAACTGCCGCCAATGCCGAGCCAGCCGCGTCGGAAAAAAGCGGCTGAATTTAAGGCTTATGTTGAGAAGCTTGGTGTGCCGGAAAAGGCGGAGCTTTATGTCTCGATAATTTCCGAGCCGGATGACGCAACATTCAGCGGCATGCTTGCCGAATACATGCAAAGCTATCCCGACCGCGCGTCAAAGGAAGCGCTGATAACCTCCGTTTACCTCGAGCAGAGCGGCATGGATGAACAAAAGGTGTCCCAGCTTGTATCGCAGATGACCGACGATGCCGTGGATTCCATGGTGAACGAAATACTGTCAGCCGCCATAAAGAAGGGCTATGCGGATAAAGTTTCAGCCACGATAGCAAATATGGACAATGCTGCAAAGTCTGCGGCGCTTGAAGCTTTGCTTTCCACGTCCAACGAAGCAGAGCTTGCCGCAATGTATGATAAATATATGCCGTCGGCATTTTCGAAGTCTACCTACAGTGCCAACTGCAAAGCCCTCGGCATTATGGACAAGGATATTCCGTCGGGCGTAAGGCTTTACAGCGCCACGTTTGAAAACAAGGATCAGGTGGCTGAGCTTATAAAGCGGTACAACAAGTCGGTTGATGAGGATTCACAGATAACCTATACCGATTATGTCGCCGCAATGATGTCGTCGATCAGCACGATAATAAACGTGATATCTTATGTGCTTATAGCGTTTGTTTCGATATCGCTTGTCGTATCGTCGATAATGATAGGCATAATAACCTATATTTCGGTGCTTGAACGCACCAAGGAGATCGGAATACTCCGCTCGATCGGCGCTTCGAAGCGCGATATTTCACGGGTTTTCAATGCGGAAACGCTGATAGTCGGATTTGTCGCCGGCATGATCGGAATACTTGTCACCATGCTGCTCAACATTCCCATAAACCTTATAATAGAGCATTTTTCCGATATTTCCGGCGTGTCGGCACTACCGCCTGTGGGAGCGGCTGCGCTCGTCCTGATAAGCATGCTGCTCACATTTATTGCCGGACTGATACCGGCAAGAGTCGCCGCCAAAAAGGATCCTGTCGTAGCACTGAGGAGCGAATAAAGAAAAACGCGCAAAACGACAGCCGCCTGCAATTCCAAGTGCGATTGAAAATTGTTTAACAAAAAAGCGAGCCGGGCAGCAACACCCTGCCCGGCTCGCTTAATTTTGCATATCACCACGGTAAATTTTAGTTTAGCGGTGTAAAAAGCCAAAAATCTAATTGTGCACTTGTAGGGAACGAGCCTCGAGTGTCGTTCCTTAAAAAGTCAATTGAGACCGCGCGGAACGACACTCAAGGCTCGTTCGGCTCAGTCTGTCAATATTTCATTACGCAGATAAACTAAAATTTATCGATATAAAAGCGGCAGGAGCGAAGCCCCTGCCCTACGTCCATCAATATACTCGCTGCGCCGCTAAACTAAAATTTATCTCTCAATATAAAACAAAGCCCGGCCAAAGGCATTGTGCCTTTGACCGGGCTTCTTATATAAGTTCAAATTACATCCACGGTGTTTCGGTCTCGCACTCGGGGCGACCCGGACGCGTCATAAGGTTTGACAGCGCCGCAAGCGGATCGGCTCCGTTATAAAGCACACTGTAGCACTCGGCTGTTATAGGCATATCCACACCGTATTTTTTCGGCTAAGCGCATAACTATCTCGGTAGCATAATATCCCTCGACCGTACCGACCTGCGACAAAGCCTCTTTTACCGGCACACCCTTTCCGACCAGATTTCGAAACGGTTATTCCGGCTGTGCACCGACATGCAGGTCACTATAAGGTCGCCAAGCCCTGACAGACCCATAAAGGTGTTGCGGTCGGCACCCATTGCGACCCCCAATCGCGCCATCTCGGCAAGTCCGCGCGTTATGAGCGCCGCACGGGTGTTGTCACCCACTTCAAGTCCGTTTTCTATTCCTGCTGCGACGGCAATTACGTTTTTGATCGCACCGCCGACCTCAACGCCCGTGACATCGCTGTTTGTATATATTCTGAACTTCGGTCCCATGAGCATTTTCTGCACATATCCGGCAGCTTCGGCATCATAAGACGACACTACCACCGATGTCGGGACCGCTCTTGCAACCTCCTCGGCATGTGACGGACCTGACAGAACGACTATTTTCCTTCCGGGCAGCTCCTCGCCTATCACATCGGACAGGCACTTCATGCTACCCTTCTCAAAGCCCTTCGCAACATTTACAATAATGCCTGTATTGAAGCTTTTAAGCCTCGCCGCAGTTTCCCTTACCGCAAACGACGGGACCGCAATAATCGTTATATCGGCATTATCGGCACGCGACAGGTCGTTGGTTATATCTATATCCTCGGGTATTTTGACGCCCGATAACAGGCGGCTTTCGCGGATGCTTTGAAGCGCTTTGACCTCATCTTCAAAAAGCGACCACATAACAACATCCATACCGCAGCTTTTCCCGTTCATAGCCAGCGCTATCCCCCAGCCGCCGGTTCCCAGAACGCTTAGTTTAGCCATTTTACGATATCACTTGCCTTTCTTTACAGTCAGCTTTTTTTTCTTCCCCGTGTACAAGGCGGACAATATTCGCCCTGTGCATGAATATAATTATAACGGTTATGACCGATATGAGCAGGCACTGCACAAGCACCGCATTCGGCGCACCGTCGATTCTCGACGCGAATATTGCATTGAAGACAGGCAGCGTTATGCTGGCAACAATAGAGCCTAACGATATAATCCTCGTAATAAGGAACACTATCAGAAACACCCGAGTGCCAAAAGCGCCGTTTGGTACTGGCAAACGCAAAACACCAAGTGTCGTAGCAACGCCCTTGCCGCCTCTGAAGCCGAAAAACAGAGGATAAATATGTCCTATAAGACACAGTATGCCGCAGTAATAGACTGCATATTCGGGTCTTAAAAATTCAAACCCCAGCGTCCCGAAAACATACGGAAAGACCAAAAGCCTTGCAAGCAGACAGCACAGGACACCCTTTGCACTGTCTATAAGCAGGGTCAGAAGCCCCGGTAAAACGCCCATGGTACGCATGACATTGGTCATTCCGGCATTTCCGCTGCCGTGATCACGAACGTCGTCATGCGCTATGAATTTTGAAATTATGACCGCGGCGTTTATGCTACCCACAAGATATGAGCCGATAAGCGCCAGGAAAAACACAAGCCAAGCCATTAGGGACTCCTCCGATATTAAGCCTTTCGGTCGCCGCGTTCTCTGATAATGAATTTTACCGGCGTACCCTCAAGACCGAAAGTAGTGCGTATCTGATTTTCAAGATACCTCTGATATGAAAAGTGGAACAGATCCTCTCTGTTGCAGAAAAACACAAAGGTCGGCGGCTTGGTCGACGCCTGCGTCATGTAGTATATTTTAAGTCTGCGCCCCTTGTCGGTCGGCGGCTGAACACGCGCGGTGGCTTCTGCCAAAACGTCGTTGAGCATGCCGGTCGATATACGCATCGTATTCTGCATGTGTACAAACTTGATGTACTCAAACAGCTGGTCGAGCCTTTGCCCCGTCTTGGCGGAAATAAATATTATCGGCGCGTATGGCATGAAGGAAAAATCCTCCTTGAGCTTTTTACGCATCTGATCCATGGTTCTGCCGTCCTTAGCGACAAGGTCCCATTTATTTACGGCGATTATAGCCGCCTTGCCGGCATCGACCGAAAGTCCCGCAACCTTTGAGTCCTGCTCCGTAAAGCCTTCGGTCGCGTCTATCATGATGACACAGACATCCGAGCGCTCGATTGCCATTTTGGCGCGTATCACGCTGTATTTTTCTATTTCGTCATCTACCCTGCTTTTTCTTCTCAGTCCTGCAGTATCGGTGAAATTGTACTTCTGATCGCCGACCGTTACCATTGTATCGATAGCGTCCCTCGTCGTTCCGGCAATATCGGAAACTATGGCGCGTTCTTCTTTGCAGACCGCATTTATAAGCGATGATTTTCCGGCATTCGGTTTGCCTATCACCGCAACGTTTATCACTTCGTCCTCATCGTCGTCGCTATCGAAATCAGGTATGCTTTCAAACACCCTGTCGAGCAGATCGCCCGTACCGTGACCGTGAACTCCCGAGACCGCAACAGGCTCGCCCAGCCCCAGATTATAAAACTCATAAAATTCGAGCGGCACGTTGCCCGGTCGGTCGCATTTATTTACGCACAAAACAACAGGCTTGCCGCTTTTCTGCAGCATGGCGGCAACCTCTTTGTCCGACGCGGTCACTCCGCTTTTAATATCGGTGACAAAAATTATGGCGCTGGCAGTGTCTATCGCAAGCTCCGCCTGCGCCTTCATTTTTTAAGAATTATATCGTCGGTCTTTGGCTCGATACCGCCGGTATCGACCACCATGAATTTTTTGCCGCACCATTCCGCGTCACCGAAAATGCGGTCACGCGTAACGCCGGGCGTATCGTCAACTATCGACAGTCGCTTGCCGACTATTTTATTAAAAAGCGTCGATTTGCCGACATTCGGTCTGCCGACAACAGCTATAACAGGTCTTGACAAATTGTTTTCCTCCGCAGATTTTATACTTAGATTATGCCATTTATCTTGTCGGTTGTCAACTAAAAAACAATGGCACCGTACCCAAAATGCAAAAAAACAGGGAAGGATCGCTCCTTCCCCCATAAGAATACAAAAAGTACTCAGGCCTCGACCTTGATAACTTCACGGTTGTTGTAGTAACCGCAGGCAGGGCAAACACGGTGAGGTCTCTTATACTCGCCGCAATGCTCGCACTTTACAAGAGCCGGTGCGCTCATCTTCCAGACATTTGAACGTCTTTTGTTCTTTCTGGCTTTAGAGGTTTTTCTCTTCGGAACTGCCATCTTAAACGCCTCCCTTAAAAAGCTGGTTAATTTTCAAGTAATTTTGCAAGAGCCGCCATGCGCGGATCGCCCGAAGTGGTAGCACAGCCGCATGGACCGTCGTTCAGGTCTTTTCCGCATTCAGGGCAAAGCCCCTTGCAGTCCTCCTTGCAAAGATGCTTGCTGGGCATGGCCAGAACGACCTCCGTAAAGCAAAGCTCATACAGATCCAGCTTGAAATCCTGCAAGAGGATGATCTCATCGTTCTCGCCGTTTTCAAGTTTTGAAACGAGAACGCGTTCTATCGGCACTTTATAGTGCTTTACCGTCTGCTTGCCGCAGCGGTCGCACGGTGCTGTGTATTCACAGTCACAAACCACCGATAGTGTTACAATGCCGGCACGGCTGTAAGCGCTGCCCTTTACCGAAACGGGAGACTTAAGCGGTCTCTCACCGTAAAAATCAACCTCGCTCATGTCGAACCTGCAATCGAGTGAAAGACTCTCACCGTCGTTTACAAACAAAGAACGCAGATCAAGAATCATTACACTCACCTCATATTGTCACACAGATTATTATATATATGCGCGCATTTCCTTTGTCAAGCATAAAATTTATTTTACCCGATAAATATAGCAAAATGCGGCAGGGAAACCTGCCGCAAATGTTGGATATAGCCGGTTTTCAGATCTTCTCGGCAATTTTGAATACCGAAGCCGGTATTTCGCTCTCGTCAGCCGAAACGGTAAAAAGTGAACTGGGTGCTGCTTTCCTTTGAAAGTGCCTCGACCTTTTCAAAGAACATGGCAAGCGCGTCAAAATCTCTCTCGCAGATGCGGAGTATGGCGTCAACATAGATGTGTGTCACATCATAGTTGCCGGCACAGATGCCGCAAAGGAAACCGTAAAATGCGTCAAAGCCGGAAATGCCGTAATGCTCGGCATCGACCAGTCTCACACGGTGGGTTATATTATAGGTCAGCGTGTTGCCCTTTTCAATGCAGACAACATTGCCGTTCGACGATTCGGCAGCGGCAGTGACTTCATCGATAAGCTTCTTGGTCTTTCCGCTTCCCTTTTTACCGATAATAAGTTTTAACATAAAAACAACTCCTTTATATTCAGACGAAAGGAGCCTTGGCACCTTTTACGTCCTGATTTTTGAGGTCTTATTTTATTCTCGCTTCGAGAGCCGCTCTCTGCTCCTCGTATCCGGGCTTTCCGAGCATGGCAAACATGTTCTTCTTGTAGCTCTCAACACCGGGCTGATTGAACGGGTTGACACCCAGCATATATCCCGATATCGCGCATGCCTTTTCAAAGAAATAGATGAGCCTTCAAGGTTCTCTTCGTCAGCCTTTTCAACCTCTATCACAAGGTTGGGCACTCCTCCGTCGGTATGTGCAAGCACGGTGCCCTCAAAAGCCTTACGGTTGACAAACGACATTGTCCTGCCTGCAAGGAAATTCAGTCCGTCGCCGTTCTTTTCGTCTTCCTTTATAACGGTGTCCTCACCGCAGTCTCCTATAGTAACCACCGTTTCAAACATCAGCCTGCGGCCGTCCTGAATGTACTGTCCCATCGAGTGCAGATCGGTAGTGAAATTGACCGAAGCCGGGAAAAGGCCCTTGCCGTTTTGCCCTCGCTCTCGCCGTAAAGCTGTTTGAACCATTCAGCCATGAGTGCAAATCTCGGCTCATACGATACAAGAAGCTCTATCTCCTTGCCGCGGCGGTAGAAGGCGTTTCTGAGTGCGGCGTATTTATAGCAATCGTTATTTTCTATGTCATCCGCCATATAATCCTCGCGTGCGGCGGCTGCGCCCTTCATAAGGGCATCAATATCGGCGCCGGCAACGGCGATGGGCAAAAGACCTACGGCAGTAAGCACCGAGAAACGTCCGCCTACATCATCCGGCACCACAAAGCTCTCGTATCCCTGCTCGTCGGCAAGCTGCTTCAATGTGCCTCTTTGCCTTGTCGGTCGTGCAGTATATTCTCTTTACCGCTTCCTCGTGCCCGTAACGGTTTTCAAGATATTCTCTGAATATTCTGAACGCGATAGCCGGTTCGGTGGTGGTTCCCGACTTTGAAATAACATTGACCGAAACGCGCTTGCCTTCGCAGATCTTTAAGAGATCCTGCACCGCGCTGCCGCTTATGCTGTTGCCGGAAAAATAGATATCCGGCGTTTTTTTCGGCAGATTGTTGTAAAGCGGTGACTTGAGGAATTCGATAGCGGCGCGTGCGCCGAGATAAGATCCGCCGATGCCTATAACAATGAACACATCGGTATCCGATATGATCTTTTCGGCAGCCTTTTTGATTCTTGCAAACTCTTCCTTGTCATAATCAACCGGAAGGTCTGCCCAACCTAAAAAGTCGTTTCCGAGACCGGAACGGTCATTAAGCGTTTTATGTGCAGCCGACACCTGGGTTTTAAGACCTGTAAGGTCGTCTTCCGACAAAAACTGAGCGGCATAGCCGTCATTAAATCTGATTGACAATTCAAACATCCCTTTCGCCGCTTTGGCAGTGCTCTGCAAGCGGCACTATGATCTTCTTTTTTTGTGTATATATTATACAATAAAACGGCGGTCATTTCAAGCAGTATTTCAAAAAAGTTTACTGTCGGTTCACGATAATATCATTATTCCGGTCAGGCTACCCTGAAGCATCCGCCGAGCATAAAAAGAAACGCCTTTAAAAATGACATTTTCCCGACCTCATCGCCTGCGGTTATTCTGAGACTTCCTATTTCCTCGTCACCGCAGAATATTCTCGCCTGACCAACCGTAAGACCCTTTTCAACCGGTGCTTCAAGACTGTCCGACAGCTCGACCTGCTGCGTTATTTTCCCGGCGTCGTTTCTTTTCACAAGAAAAGCTTTTTCCTCTCCGCAGACCGGGTCAACCGAACCTTTTACTCCGCCATTTACCGTTATCGGGTGAAACTGCGAAACATCCGAGGTGACCGTCACCGTCTTCCAGTTTGCAAATCCGTAATCAAGCAGCTTCCTCGCGCCCGAGAAGCGGTCGGCGGAATTGCCGGCGCCCATTACAACCGCCACAAGCTGCATCCCGTCCCTTTCGGCGGTGGCTGAGAGGCAGGCGCCTGCTCCCGAGGTCGTGCCGGTCTTGAGCCCGGTGCAGCCCTCATAAAATCTGACAAGCTTATTTGTGTTTACAAGCTCCGATTTTCCGTCGCGCAGCGACTCCATCCAGACGGTCGAATATTTTTTTGATAATGTCGTGCTTTATAAGCTCACGCGACATTATAGCTATATCGTAAGCACAGGTGAGATGTCCGTCGGCATCAAGTCCGGTCGCATTTTTAAAGCAGGTATCCTCCATTCCGAGCTGATATGCCCTCTCGTTCATCATGGCTACAAGCCTTCCTCGCTTCCGGCTATGGCTTCGCCGAGCACCACAGTCGCATCGTTTGCACTGCCTATGACCGACGCCTTAAGCAACTCATCGACCGTCATTGTCTCACCCGGCTCAAGCCATATCTGCGAACCGCCCATTGAGCATGCGTGTTCGCTGGCGGAAAGCACAGTGTCAAGGGTCAGTCCGCCCGATTCTATCGACTCCACCACAAGCAGCAGTGACATTACCTTCGTTATCGACGCCGGTGCGAGCCGCTCATGCGGATTTTTCTCATAAAGAATTTCGCCCGTATCGACCTCCATAAGTATTGCCGACTTTGCCGGCACCTCAGGCTCAGCCATGCCGGCATGAGCCACCGTTTCGGTTGCGTCTATGGTCGGCGGATCGGTAAGGTCAGGCGAATAGTACTCGGTGACAATCCTGTTTTTTTCGTCGTTCTCAGCCGCACCGTCGTCGGCAAAAACAGCGGTCGGCACAAAAGTAAGCGCCGCGGCCAGAATGACCGCCAATATGCATCTCAATCTTTTCATTGCAACACACCCTAAATATTTTTTGGTGGCGCAGCCGCCTTGCCCCCTTATTTAAGGATATGCCGGATGTCCGCACATAATTACGGCAAAAGAGTAAAGCGGCAAGTTTTCCCCGGCAATTTCAGAATTTAATTCAAATAAATAAATTTTAGTTTATAGGTGAATGGTATTCGTATAATTAATTGATAGACGTAGGGAACGACCTATGTGTCGTTCCTTAAAACCTAATGAAACCGCGCGGAACGACACTCGAGGCTCGTTCCCTACAAATGCACAATTAGATTTTCGGTTTCTTACGCAGATAAACTAAAATTTATCGTTATATAATATGGGCGTAAAAAAACGGCAGGGGTAAAACCCCTGCCGTACATTGGTAACAAACGATAAATTATTTTGCTTTTGCCTTTATTGCGTCCTTTGCCTTCGCGGCTATGTCCTTTGCTCTCAGCCCGAAAATATCAAGCAGATCGTTTGCGGGACCGGACATGCCGAAACGGTCGTAAACGCCGACCTTCAGTACAGGCACGGGGCAGGTCTCGGTCACGACCTCTGCTACCGCAGAGCCGAGACCGCCTATAACCGAATGCTCCTCGGCCGTTACTATGCAGCCGGTCTCCTTCGCAGCCTTGACTATTATGTCACGGTCGATAGGCTTGATGGTCGCCATGTTGATAATTCTTGCACTGATACCGTCGGCTGCAAGCAGATCGTAAGCCTCCAAAGCCTCCTTGACCATAAGTCCGGTGGCTATTACGGTAACATCGGTGCCGCCTTTGAGCTCGACGCCCTTGCCGATCTCAAAATTATATGTCTCATCAAACACTACAGGCACGGCAAGTCTGCCAAATCGCATATAGACCGGTCCGTCTATCTCGGCTGCCTTAAGCACCGCAAGGCGCGCCTCGACGGCATCGGCAGGATTGATAATGGTCATTCCCGGTATGGTTCTCATGAGCGCTATATCCTCGCAGCACTGATGGCTCGCGCCGTCCTCGCCCACCGATATTCCGGCGTGGGTCGCGCCGATTTTAACATTGAGATGCGGATAGCCTATTGAATTTCTGACCTGTTCAAATGCGCGTCCGGCAGCGAACATTGCGAACGAGCTTGCAAAAACCAGCTTGCCGGTGGTGGCTATTCCGGCAGCAACGCTCATCATATTCTGCTCCGCTATTCCGCAGTCGTAGAACATTTCGGGATGCGCTTTTTTAAGCACGCCGGTCTTGGTTGCTGCGGCAAGATCCGCGTCGAGCACCACAAAATCATTGCGCTTTTCGGCAAGCTCGCAGAGCGTCTTTCCGTAAGCGTCTCTTGTTGCTATTTTAACTATATCAGCCATATTTCATGTTCTCCGTTTCGTCAGTCAAGTTGGGCTATCTTAGCGTCGAGCTCAGCCAGTGCCTTTTCAGCCAGTTCATCATTCGGGGCGCTGCCGTGCCATTCGACGGCGTTTTCCATATACGAAACATCCTTGCCCTTTACGGTGTTTGCGATTGTGGCGGTGGGTCTGCCCTTTTGCAGTTTTCGGCTGCCGCAACGGCTGCCTCGATCTCATCAAAATCGTGACCGTTTATGACGATAACATTCCAGCCGAAGGCTTCGAACTTTTTGTCGAGCGGCAGCGGAGAGTTTACCTCCTCGAGCGTTCCATCGATCTGAAGATTGTTAAGGTCTACAAACACGGTAAGGTTGTCAAGCTTCTTGTTTCCGGCAAACATTGCTGCTTCCCAGACCTGTCCTTCCTCCGATTCGCCGTCGCCTATTATGCTGTACACGCGCCAGTTTCCGCCGAAGTGCTTTGACGAAAGCGCCATTCCGACTGCTGCGGAGATTCCCTGACCCAATGATCCGGTAGACATATCGACGCCGGGGATATGCTTTCTGTCGGGATGTCCCTGTAAAAGTGCGTTGGGCTTACGGAGCAGCTCTATCTCGCTCTCCGGGAAAAAGCCCCTGAGCGCCAGCGTTCCGTAAAGTGCCGGTGCGGCATGTCCCTTCGAGAGCACAAAACGGTCTCTGTTTTCCATCTGCGGATTTTTGGGATCAATATTCATTTTCTCGAAATACAGGTATGTAAGTATCTCGGCGCATGAAAGCGATCCGCCCGGTGACCCGATTTTGCCCTGTTCGTGCCGACGATAACATGTTTTTTTACCTTCAGCGCGAGTTTTTTAAGCTCCTTTTTCCTCTGCTCGTCCATTTTGAACCTCCATAATTGCTTGATCACAGTAATCTGAGTCTGGCTTTGAATTTTGTAAAATACTCCGGCGGCGGCGCGGTAAACTCCATATATTCGCCCGACGGATGTATAAATCCGATCTTTCCGGCGTGCAGGCACTGACCGTTAAGCTCGGTTATTATTTTTTTTCGGACCGTACAGCGGATCGCCCGCTATAGGGTGTCCTATTGACGCCATGTGCACCCTTATCTGATGCGTTCTGCCGGTCTCTAACCTAAAACGCATTTCAGAAAAGCCAACAACCCGTTCGACCGTTTCGAAATGCGTAACAGCCGGCTTTGAATTTTCATAGATAACGCACATGCGCTGACGGTTTTTGGGGTCTCTGCCGATAGGGGCGTTGACCGTACCTTTATCTTCCTTTACATTACCGTAAACGATAGCGCTGTACTCCCTTGTAAAGGAATGTTTTTCAATCTGCTCCGCCAGAAATTTGTGCGCCGCATCGGTTTTTGCGACTATGAGCAGACCGCTCGTATCCTTGTCGATACGGTGGACTATTCCCGGTCTTAACACGCCGTTTATACCTGAAAGGCTGTCGCCGCAATGGTACAGCAGCGCATTTACAAGCGTGCCGTCATAGTTGCCGGGGAGCCGGATGCACCACCATGCCCTTAGGCTTGTTTACAACGAGCAGCTCGCCGTCCTCATAAACTATATCGAGCGGTATATCCTGCGGTATCGCCTTGGCAGGCTTCAGGTCAGGCATTGCGACCTCTAATATATCGCCCACATTCACCGCCGTTTTTTTCTTTGGCACCGTACCGTTTAATGTGACGTTGCCGTCATCTATAAGCGAGGCTGCGAGCGACCGCGAAACGGCAAGGCGTGACGCTAAAAAGCGTCCAGTCTTATGCCGCTTTCGTCAGCTGTCAGAATCCTTGTTTCCATCCTGCTCATCACCCTGAGGGGCACTTTTTTCGGGTACAATATCAATGTCAGGGCTGGTCAGGCGCTTTTTCTTGGCATCGGCAATAAAGTCCGCTATAAAATATATGACTATCATAACGGCGCCCACCGTGACCGCGCAGTCCGCAACATTGAATACCGGAAAATCAACAAAACCGAACTCCAGAAAATCGACCACGTTACCGCCTCTCGCCACCCTGTCGATCATGTTTCCGACACCGCCCGAAAGCACAAGGCAAAGCGCCCAGAACATAAGCTTGCTGTCAAAGGTCTTTCTTATCAGCATGCAGACGCATATGACCATTATTATAAGTGTCAGCGTTATAAGAAACCAGGTCTTGCCCTCCAAAATACCAAACGCCGCGCCGGCATTCGGCGGTATTCGATTGAAGTTTATAAGACCTGGAATGACCCTTATTACCTGACCTATCTCCATATGCTGAGTCACGAGGTACTTGGTAAGCTGGTCGGCGCCGACAAGTAAAAACGCCGCAAATTATTGCAAGTATAGCCGACATATCTGCCTCCGTCAAATGATAGCTTTTCTGCCACGTTCCGGCGGCAGAAAAGCTTATTTATCTTAATCTACAGTTATCTTCTTTATAATAGCGGAGCAGCGGCGGCAAAGCGTCGGATGCTCGGCACACTCACCGACAGTATCGGTAAAGGTCCAGCAGCGCTCGCATTTTTTGCCTGACGCGTGCTTTACGGTGACGCCGACACCGGTGTCGCCCTTTGTATTCGCCGCCTTCGCCCTCTTCAACCTTTGCGGACGAGCAGATGAACAGTGTTGACAGCATGGGCTCTACCGAACGCAGGAACTGCAGATCCTCACCTGTGGCATAGACGGTGACCTCGCTTTCGAGCGAAGCGCCTATTATCTTTTCGGCACGGGCAAGCTCGGTCGCCTTCTTTACGTCGTCACGCACGGCGTGGATCTTCTCCCAGCGTGCCATGAACGCGTCGTCATATTCGCCCTCCGCCTTCGGGAAGCTGTTGAACACGATGTTTCTCGCGTCGTCGCCCGCCTTGTGCGGCATATACTTCCATATCTCATCGGCAGTGAAGGCAAGTATCGGCGCTATAAGTCTTGTCAGCACATGCAGGATTTCGTATATCGTGGTCTGTGCCGCACGTCTTGTAGCCGAGTCCTTGGCTTCAACATAAAGGCGGTCCTTAGCCGCATCAAGATAGAAGTTTGACATATCGAGCACGCAGAAGTTGTGCACTGCGTGGAATATCGTATGATATTCAAATTCGTCGTATGCTTCGGTGCACATCTTTACAAGGCTGTTGAGGCGCATGAGTGCAAAGCGATCCATTTCCTCAAGCTCGCTGTGAGGTACAGCGTCCTTATCGGGATCAAAATCGCCTATGCAGCCGAGAATAAATCTCGCCGTATTTCTTATCTTGCGGTATATTTCGCTGAGCTGCTTCAATATATCCTTGGAAATGCGGATATCGGCATGATAATCCGACGATGCGACCCACAGCCTAAGTATATCGGCACCATACTGGCTGACTATATCGTCCGGGTTTATGGTGTTGCCGAGCGATTTGGACATCTTTTGCCCTCGCCGTCAACGACCCAGCCGTGTGTTACAACGGTTTTGTAAGGTGCGACACCGTATGTCGCCACCGATGTGAGCAGCGACGACTGGAACCAGCCTCTGTACTGGTCGGCACCCTCAAGATAGAGGTCGGCAGGAGCTCTTAAGCCCTCACGCTGACCGAGAACAGCCGCGTGCGACACACCGGAATCGAACCAGACATCCATGATGTCGGTTTCCTTTTTAAACTCGGTGCCGCCGCATTCGCAAGTCGCGCCCTCCGGCATAAGCTCGCTCTCGCTCATGGAATACCATGCGTCGGCGCCCTTTTCACGGAAAACAGCCGCGACCTTCGCTATGGTCTCCTTATTTATCATTTCCTTGCCGCACTTTTTGCAGTAGAATATCGGAATGGGAACGCCCCATGTGCGCTGACGCGATATGCACCAGTCGCTGCGGTCCTTTATCATTCCGGAAATGCGGTCCTCGCCCCATGCAGGGATCCATTTTACCTTTTTGACCTCGCTCAGCGCCTTGTCGGCAAAAGCGGAGATCGAACAGAACCACTGCTCGGTCGCGCGGAAAAGTATCGGGGACTTGCATCTCCAGCAGTGCGGATACTGGTGGATTATCTTCTGCAGCGCGAAAAGGTGACCGGTCTCATCAAGCTTTATGGCTATCGCCTTGTTCGCCTTATCGGTTGTAAGACCGGCAAACTCGCCTGCTTCTTCGGTCAGCACGCCCTTTGAGTCGACCGGAACGACCATGGGTATTTCCTTGTAATGCTGGCACACCTCAAAGTCGTCAACGCCGTGACCCGGGGCAGTATGAACGCATCCCGTACCGCTTTCAAGCGTTACGTGACTGCCGACTATAACGAGCGAGGTACGGTCGATAAACGGGTGAGCGCACTTCATGTATTCAAGCTCTGAGCCCTTAAGCGTGCCGAGCAGCTCGTACTCCTCGATGCCTGCCGCCTTCATAGTCCTATCGGCAAGCTCGGTCGCCAAAACATAATATTCGCCGTTGGCTTTGTATACGCCGTACTGATACTCGGGTCCCACGCATATGGCAACGTTGGCAGGAAGCGTCCATGTGGTAGTTGTCCATATCACGAAATAGGTCTTGCCCATTTCCGCACCAAGTGCAGACAGCTTTCCGAGGTCATCGGTGACGGTGAATTTCACATAAATTGAATGGCAGGGATCCTCGGCATACTCGATCTCAGCCTCAGCCAGAGCGGTCTGGCACTCGGGGCACCAGTATACCGGCTTGAGTCCCTTATAAATATATCCCTTATCAGCCATCTCACCGAATATCTCGACCTGCTTTGCGACATATTCGTTTTTGAGCGTCAGATACGGATGCTCCCAGTCTCCAAGCACTCCGAGGCGCTCGAACTGCCTTCTCTGATCCTCGACAAAGCCCAGCGCAAAATCACGGCAGATCTTGCGAAGCTCCAGCGCCGAGACCTGACCCGACGCGCTCATTCCGGCTTTTTTTCTTGCCTTGAGCTCGGTCGGCAGACCGTGGGTATCATATCCCGGAACATAAGGAGCCTTGAAACCGGACATATTCTTATATCTGATAACAAAATCCTTGAGCGACTTGTTAAGCGCCGTTCCCATGTGGATTATTCCGTTTGCGTAGGGAGGACCGTCGTGCAGGATATAAAGCGGCTTGCCCTCGCCCTGCTTCATAAGCTCTTCGTAAACATGCTCGTCCTGCCACTGCTTCAGTGCCTCTGGCTCTCTTTTGTCGGCAGACCTACCCGCATCGGAAATTCGGTAACAGGCAGATTAAGCGGCTTATTGTAATCCATTATGATTAAAACTCCTTTTGCGCGGACAATCCGGGCCGGCTGTTTTACCGGTCCGGACTTTGCGGTTTTATTTCTTTTTCTTTTGAAAAACAGTCTCGGCTCGTCGTCATCATCGTCATCGTCGTCATCGTCATCATCGTCTGATATTCCGAAGCTTATACGACCCTTTTTCGGCTGCTCGTCTTCCTTTTTATCCTTATCCGCGTTTAAAAACGCGTCAAGCTTCGCTGCTCTTTCGGCAGGGGCTGCATTTTCAAGTGTTTTGGGCGACGCAGCCGGCTCCTCAGCCATCTCGGGAGCTGACACTATCTCCTGCACTGTGGGCATTACAGGCTTTGCAGCCTGGGGCGCCTGCACCGGCACCGATACGGGCTCAGCCTTTGCCGCAGGTGCTGCGGGAGCAGCCGGCACTACGGGTGCAGAAGGTGCAGCAGGAGCGGCGGCACTTTCAGCCTTTGCCTCTGCCTTTTCAGCCTGCATCCTTGCCTCGGCGGCAGCCTTTTTCCTTTAAAAAGCCGTTCCTCGACAGCCTTGTCAAGCAGTGCTTCCGGATCGCTGAAATCTATTGAAAGAACGGTCTTTGCGCGTTCTATATTGAAAGGTATTTCCGAAGGAAGCTGGTTTATAAGCTCGATAAGTGAGCTGCACTGCGCCGATGCCTTCTTGCGGAAATCAGATATTTCTATTTTAAGCCTGTCATACAGCTTCTGCTCAAGCTCGGTGCTCTCCTTGGCTGCGGCAAGCGTCTGTTCGGATTTTTCCACGGCGGCGGCTATTATTTTTGCCGCTTCCTTTTCGGCGGTATCGCCGAGAAGTCTCGCCTTGTTTTCGGCGTCGCCTATGATATCCTTCGCCTTTATCTCAGCCTGGGTGACCTTAAGCTCCGCCTCGGCTGCGATGCGCTCGGCGTTTTCCTTTGCCTCGTCGGTTATCTGCTCAGCCACGCGCTGTGCGCTTATGAGCACATTCTGAATACCTGCGGTAGACAGCGCTCCGTCCGGAGACTTTGCGGCATATTCCTTAAGTCTGCGGTCGGCTTCCGCCTTCTGACGCATAAGTATCTCTATTTCCGACGCCATTTCCTCAAGGAAAAGCTCAACGTCGCTCTGCTTATATCCGCCCATCGGGGACTTCTTGAAATTCCATATTACGGATCTGTTCAGGTGTTTTCATAATGCTTCCTCCGATTTATAAATATTTTCTGTATTTTATTACCGTTCTGCCCTTTTTAGTCTTATAAGAAAGATCATCCACGGCAAACTTTCCGTACCGTCTTACGGTCAGAATATCGCCCGGCAACACCTCTTTTGTGACCTTTTCGGACAGTATTCCGCCCAATGACACAAGACCGTTTTCTATAAGCTCAGCCGCTTTTCCTCTCGACACACGGCAAACCGCCGCTACTACGCAGTCGAGCCTTGCCGATGCAACCGTGTCGGACCGCTCCTCAAAGCCGCCGCCCTCCGGCAGCTCGCCGCCGTCCGACCTTGCGACCGTGACGCCGCACGAGGCTATCTTATCCGTCTCGGCGATTATGTGCTCTGCGACCGATGCCGACACAAACAGTGCCGAATCGGGGCTTCCTATAAGTATATCGCCGACCGTGCTGCGCTCAATGCCCTCGCTCATGAGCGTGCCGAGAACGTCCCGGTGGGTAAAGCCCCTGCCGGAGCGGTCGGTCACTGTGAGCCTTACTATCGGAAAGAGCGACCCATCAGGCAAAAAGCCGTCCGGAAACACGCCGAAATATACCCTCTCGGCACCGTCGTATCCTCCGAAAAGCATATAGTTTGCCCTGTCACCTTTTTGCAATGTTTTCGGCGAGCGCCGCGCCTGCCGCATCAAGAAAGCCCACAAAGCAGGGCGCGCCCCCTTAAATAGCTGCGCTTTATCGCGTCATTTATCTTAGCCGGAAGCAGTTCGTGGCTGTCCTTCAATATCAGTACCTTGTACTGCTGCTGTAGCTGCCCGAGCCGTCAAGCTCATCAAGCAGCAGCTCGCCCATGACATCAACATTGCTGGGTGTTATGATAAACGTACTGTTGGCTACCCTTTTGATCCTGCCGTCATGAGCATAAGCCGCACCGCTGAGAAAATCTATAAGGCGGCGCTGCGTCTCACGGTTTGCAGCCTCCAAATTGAGCACTACCGTGCGGTTGTCGGCAAGATGGTCGGCTATAGCGGTAGCGTCCTCAAATCTCTCCGGCTTTACAAGTGCGACCTGTATCTGTGATCCCGGCTTGCCGAGACCCGAAGTAAACGAGGGCTGGCTGCCCTTGCCGCTCTTGCGTTCGCTCGGGAACTGTGTGGTCTTTTCCCTGTCGTAACGGTCGTAGCTGCTGCGTCCGTCATAGGAATAGTAATCGTCCTTTGAGTCTCTCTCTTTTCCCCTCTGCTCATTCTTCGAGGAGGTTTCAACCTCATCGAAATCGTCGTCCTCGTCGGTGGCGCTCATGATATCCTTGATTTTATCAAAAAAGCTCATCGTTCATTCTCCTTACGCTTTTATTTTACATGTAATTTCTTTTTCCGAAAAGTGCGGTACCTATCCTCACGATATTTGCGCCGCATTTTACCGCCAGCTCAAAATCATCGGACATGCCCATGGAAAGATACAATATATTTACATTATCCATGTTTTTGTCCCTAATGTCAATAAACAGTTTATGCATTTTCGTAAAATATTCAATTTGTTTTTGGTACTTTCACATACGGGCGGTATGGTCATGAGTCCCTTGACCCTTAAATGCGGCATTTTTGAAATTTCAGCCACAGCATTTTCGGCCTCGTCCGGAGTAAAACCGGACTTGCTCTGTTCGCCGCCGATATTGACCTCAAGCAGCACATCCATCGTCTTTCCTGCCTTCGCGGCACACTTTTCTATTTCCGCGGCAAGCTTTACAGAATGGACCGACTCGATCATTTCCACTTCATTTATGATATCCTTGACCTTGTTGGTCTGCAGATGACCGATAAAGTGGCGGTGCGCCGTTGCTTTAAGGTCTTTTTTCTTTGAAAGCAGCTCCTGAACGCGGTTTTCGCCTATGTATTCAATGCCGCTGTCCATAGCGTGGTTTATGACCTCTGCCGGCACGGTCTTGGTGGCGGCAAGCAGTATCACACTGTCGGTGCTGACCCCTGCCTCCTTGCATGCGGCAGAAAGGCGCGACCTTATATCGGCATAATTTGCGTCAAAATTACGTATTTTTTCTACCACTTCATCTGATAATTTTTCCGTCATAAAGGTTCTTTCCTTTCACAACTATCTCGTCATATATCCTGAGCACCTTGGAGGTCGATGCCTGCTGCTCCACCACCGAATAATTTTCCCCGGACCACAGAACATTTACCGGCACGAATTTGACCTGCGACGCCGTCACGACGTACACGCCCTTATTGCCGTCAACCACGCGTATTGCGCGGTTATCTACCTTAAGACCCTTATATTCCTTATATATGACCGTTATGTCAAAATATCTGGTCGATGCAAGCTCGGTATTCATTGTGCTGCACGAAAGGATCACCACGGCGTTTTCCTGAACCGACTGCTTGTTTATGTATTTCACGGTGCACTGCAGCTCGGGCACCGAGCGCAGCGCCGTTCTTACCGTAACGGTCGAGCCCTCCTTCATGTTGAGCGACTCACTGAAAGGCACGACGGCGGCAATATACCACTCATAGTCGCCGACTATCTTGCAGACGGCACTGCCGGATGTTTGCTCCGGCTCCAGCGACTGCATTTTGTCTGCGGTAAGCTCGGTTATATTGTCGGTGCCAAGTATATTCTCATACCCGTCGACCGAATATATTACATACCCCGAGCCGGGAGAACGAAGCGTACCGTAGGCTTTGCCGCCAAACCCAGCGCAGCCTTTTTTTTCTTTCAGCGACGCTATAAGGGCGCTGAAATCCTTGGTCTCACCGGTTACTATCTGTCTGCGGTTTATAAGTCCCAGAAGCGTTTGTGCCTGTTCGCTGCCGCCGGTTACCGTCCCGTTTTGCGTAGCGGCGGTGACATCTGTCAGTGCCGTGCGTATTTTTGAGGACAAAGCGCCAAGGTCTGCGGCATTGAGATCGTTATAGCTTTGCAGCTGCTCCAAAGTCTCTATTTGTTTATCAAGCTGTTCACATTCGACGTTGGCTTCGGCTTCGGCATCGCTCGCGAAAATTTCCGCTATCGCGCCGTTTTTGGCGACCCTGCCGCCGTTTTCAACCTTGTAGCCCACCGCGCCGCCGTTATCGTGCTCGACCACCGTTTCGTTCCGGATTATGCACCCTTTGGCGCTGTATCCCGAAAATGAGGAATAGGTGTAGACCGTATCGGTGGTAACGGGTTCTATCACCGCAGAATAAAAGCTGCACCAATATGTAAACTCCGACGAAGCCGATAGCGACCCACTTGAGCACATCAAACACACGCTTATTCAAAGGTCTCACCTCTTAACATTTTAATATCCGTTTTCTCTTGCCAAACTCAGTGCAGCCGACAAAACGTCGTCGGTCTCATCGGCGTATATCCAGTTTATATCGCCATTTCTCTTAAACCACGTTATCTGGCGTTTGGCGTAGTGCCTTGTTTCGGTTTTAAGCCTTGACACCGCCTGCTCCAGAGTCTCCTTGCCTTCGAAAAATAAGAAAAATTCCTTGTGACCTATCGCCTGAACGGCGGTCTTTCCGCTGACCTCATAAGCCGCCCTTGCCTCGTCGGTCAGCCCGTTTTCTATCATCAGATCAATTCGCTTTTCTATCCTTTTGTAAAGCGTTTCGCGGTCTTTATAATTTATGCCTATCCAAAGGACACGGTATGGCGAGCCGTTCATCCTCGAAAGCTTGTTTTGCTCGTCTACGGTCATGCCGTGGATCTCATATATTTCAAGCGCCCTGATTATCCTTTTGCGGTCGTTTATATGAAGCCTTGCGGCGCTTTTCGGATCGACAAGCCGCAGCCTTTCAAGCATATGTTCCATACCGTACAGATCGGCTTCCGCCTCAAGGCGCCGCCTTACCGAGGGGTCGTCCTCGTCTTTAAACCTGATGCCTGAAAGCAGAGAGTCCACATAAAGCCCCGTTCCGCCGACGACTATGGGCAGATGCCCGGCGTCTGCCGTTTCGGCTATTGCCGCTGATGCCTTATTTACATATTCCGCCACCGAAAAGCGGTGGGTCGGCTCTATAAACCGCACAAGATGATGCGGCACATCTGCCATCTCGGCATCGGTCGGGGCGGCGGAGGCTATCTCGAGACCTTTATATATCTGCATCGAATCAGCCGATATTATTTCACCCGAAAGCGCCTTTGCAAGCCCTATAGACAGCGCCGTTTTGCCCGACGCCGTCGGTCCTACGACCGCTATCACCGGTTGTTTTTCAGTCATCACTGGATCCTTCCGAACTGCTTTTCTATCTCGCGTCTTTTAAGCTCTATTGCCACCGGTCTGCCGTGCGGACAATACATTATCTCCTTGGTTGTAAGTACCGCTTTCGCCAGAGCGGTCAGCTCCTCCCTTGAGGACAGGTTGCCTGCCTTTACGGCGGCACGGCACGACATAGTTTCATAAAGACGCTCAAGGCGTTCTATTTCTATTGATCTTTTTGAGGAGATGCTTGCGGCAGCCTCCATTATGAGCTGCTCAATATTGTCGTCCGCCAAAACCGACGGCACCGCGCGCACCAGCACCGAGTTTGAACCGAACGGTTCAAGGTCAAAAAGCCGGCTTTTTCCAAAAGCTCAATATTATCGGTCACGACCGAATAATCGTCGCGTCCCAGCGTCACGCGCTTAGGTGTCAGAAGCAGCTGCGGCGTGCTCCCGTCGTCGCGCTTCAGCTTGTTGAACAGCATCCTTTCATGCGCGGCATGCTTGTCGATCAAGTACACGCTTTCGCCCTTTTGAACTATTATATAGGTGGCAAACGCTTCACCGATATAGCGGATGTCATCCGTGTCGGCGTCGTCCGTACCGGTCACAACGTCAGCCACACCGGCAGTATCCGGAAGATCCGGCAGTGCGTTATCCTTTGTCCCGGCAGTGATATTTTCCGGCAGGGCTCCCTCGTTTTCCGGCTGCTCTGCCGTGAAGCTTCCTGCATTTTCTTTGCCTGCCTGCTTCATTTTATCACCGTAGTATGTGACCGTGACCTCGCCTATATCTTCGGCGGTCACAGGCTCATCCTGCGGTATCTGCGGCTTTTTGCTCCTCAGGTTTTTCCGGCGCCGCCCCCAAAGCCGTGGCGTCTATCGCAAGCCCTGCCTTCATGGGGGCCGAACGGAATTCCGGCTGTGCCTTTTTCGCCGCACAGTTTATCAACTTTTCGTAGTTTGCTATTTTTACACTGTCGCTTTTAAGACCGGGCAGCTTGGTCTGAACGGCGGTCTTGTATTCATCAGCCGTCATATGTATCTGCCCGACATTCTTTTGCGGCAGCCGCATTTCGGGGCGTTCGTCGCCCGATTTCAGCCATTTTTGACTCCGTACATCACGCAGTCGAATATCCTGCGGTCGTCCGAAAATCTTACCTCGGTTTTTGCCGGATGCACATTTACGTCCACCGCGCCGTAAGGAACGGTAAGATGCAAAACCGCTGCCGGATACCTGCCTATCATCGCTGAATTTTTATATGCCGCCTCCAAAGCGGCGCTGACCGTACCGGAGCGCACATATCTGCCGTTTAAGAATACAAACTGCGCGTTTCTTTTTTTTTTTGGTCTGCACGCCATAGGTTTTGCAGGTATAACCGCTGACCGATATACCGCCCATTTCTCCGCTCACGGGAATAAGCGACATTGCAAAATCGCGTCCCAAAACGGCGTATATGGCTGATATGAGTTTGCCGTCGCCGGGAGTCGAGAAAACCTGCTTCCCGTCCCTTATGAATTTGAAGGATATTTCCGGGTGGCTGAGCGCGATATGCTCAAGCAGCGCCCCCACGGCATTGCCCTCGGTTATGTCCTTTTTAAGAAATTTCATTCTTGCCGGAGTGTTGAAAAACAGATCCCTTACTATAATGGTCGTGCCGTCGGGGCAGCCTGCCTCCTCGCTCGACACGTCGTTTCCGCCGCTTGAGCGGTAAGCCGTTCCGGTCGCCTCGCCGCGTGTTTTGGTCAGCATTTCGACCCTTGACACCGATGATATCGCGGCAAGCGCCTCGCCCCTGAAGCCGAGAGTGGCTATTGAGCCGAGATCGTCGCCGGTCTTTATTTTACTTGTCGCATGGCGCAGAAACGCCGTTGCAACATACTGCCTTTCTATTCCGCAGCCGTTGTCGGTCACCCTCATAAAGGTAACGCCGCCGCTTTTAATCTCGACCGTTACGGCGGTCGAGCCGGCATCTACCGAGTTTTCGACCAGTTCCTTTATAACCGAAGCAGGCCGCTCAACGACCTCACCGGCGGCTATAAGCTCCGCGACCTCGCGGGGCAGCACATTGATTTTTGCCATGGCGACCTCCCTTTTACTTAATACATTTTAATCGCTGAATGCCGACATCAGCAGCTCCTCAAATTCCTTTACCATAGGTTTTATATCCTGCTTTTTTTCCTTGTATCCGAACAGTGAAAAAAGTCCGAAAGCCGCTATGAGCAAAAGCGGAATGTACACCGCAAGATATGGCAGTGTGCGGAGCTGAAATTTGAAAAACACCAATGCCGCCGCGGCGCAGGGCACCGCGAAGCATATTATCGACAATATTTTAGTGTACCAACTCATGAGCCTGTCATAAACGTAGGCATATTCTATCTTTGTCGTGCCGTCTGGCTGCTCGCTCACCTCTACCAGCATGCAGTAGGTCTCGTAGACCTCCTTTTTACCGAGCGCAACACGGTATTCTATCTTGAACATCCGTCGCCGCAGACGCTGCCCACAAGGCGCGACGAGCCGCCGGCTCCGCATAGCGTGTTTTCAAATATTTTCATTACCTCGCCGTACGGCATGTCGACAACGGCATGCTTTTTCTTAGCCACCGGCTTGTATCTTCCGCCGATATTCATAAGGCTTCCTCCTTTATGCTTTTCACTTTATATCTCTTGCTTTTTTGACTATATCGTTGAGCATGGTCATGCATTCTATCGGCGTCAGGGTGTTGACATCAAGCAGCTTCAGCTCCTCAAGCAGCTTTTTGGCGCCGTGCAGTTCAAAGGTCATCTGCATTTCAGCCTCATCGCCCGTCACCGCCGGTGCGGCGCTGACTCCGTTACCCGATTCAAGGGTGTGCAGTATATCCTTCGCCCTTTCTATAACCGCATCCGGAACGCCCGACAGCTTTGCAACCTCAACACCGTAGCTGTCGTCCGCGCCGCCGCGGACTATACGCCTTAAGAATGTTATATCGTCTCCGCGCTTTTTAACGGCGACATTATAGTTCTTAACCCCGTCAAGCTGCCCCTCAAGCGCGGTAAGCTCGTGATAGTGGGTCGCAAAAAGCGTTTTTGCACCTATCTTCTTTTTGTTGCTTACATATTCAAGCACCGACCTTGCGATAGCCATTCCGTCATAGGTCGAGGTGCCCCTGCCTATTTCGTCAAGAATAAGCAGACTGCGCGACGTTGCGTTCTTTATAATGTTTGCAACCTCGCTCATTTCGACCATAAAGGTTGACTGACCCGTCGCGAGGTCGTCCGACGCGCCGACACGCGTGAATATCGCGTCGCATATCGGAATGTCAGCCGATTGAGCCGGCACAAAGCAGCCGATCTGCGCCATTAAAACGATTATTGCGACCTGCCGCATGTATGTTGATTTGCCTGCCATGTTGGGTCCGGTTATTATGGCGCAGCGGTTTTTGTCGCAGTCAAGCACCGTGTCGTTCGGGACAAACGGCATAGGGCTCAAGAAGCTCGACCACCGGGTGCCTGCCGCCTATTATGCTGAGCGACCCGTTCATGTTGAGCGTCGGTCTGCAATAGTCGTTGTCAACCGAAACGGTGGCAAAGGAAACAAGCAATCCGCAACAGCCAGAGCGTCGGCTGTCTTTTTGTATCCTGTCAAGCTCGTCTGCAATTCTTTTTCCTTATATCGTCAAACAGCCTGTATTCAAGCTGTGCGCTGTGCTCCTTGGCGCCGAGCACCCTGGCTTCGGTCTTTTTGAGCTCATCGGTGATATATCTTTCGCAGTTTGCAAGCGTCTGCTTTCTTATGTATTCCGGCGGCACCTGATCCTTGAAGGAATTCGTGACCTCGATATAATATCCGAACACTCTGTTGTACCGCACCTTAAGCGTCTTGATACCGGTCTTTTCCCGTTCTTCGGCTTCTATTTTCAGTATAATATCCTGACCATGGGTAAGGTCGGATCTCATTTCGTCAAGCTCTTTATTATAGCCCGGTCTGATAATTCCGCCCTCGCGTACCGAAAACGGCGGATCATCGACTATCGCGCTGTCTATAAGACTGCAAAGCTCGTCCAGTGTCAAGTTCCTCGGCGGCGTCATGCAGCATGCGGCTTTTAAATGACGACAGAATGTCCTTTATACCGGGGAAGTCTTTTTCATTGTAGAGCACAGCGACCGCAGCTCCCTGCCCCCTGCAGTACCGTAAACTATACGGGTCATGAGCCGCTCCATATCCTGAACCCCGGCAAGTGCTTCCCTCAGTTCGCCCCTGGCTACGGTGTTGCCGACAAGCTCGTCCACGGCATTGAGACGGGACTCTATCGATATTATCCTCATTAGCGGCTGCTCAAGCCAGTGCTTTATAAGGCGCTTGCCCATAGCCGTCCTTGTTTTATCTATAACCCATAGCAGCGAACCGCGGCGCTCCTTCGCGCGCATGGTCTCCCTCAGCTCAAGGTTTCTGACAGCCGAAACGTCGAGCCGCATATATTCGTTATCCTTATAAACGCATATATCGTTTATGCGCTCCATGCCTATCATCTGGGTCTTGAGCAGATACCCTATGGCTGCGCCGAGCGCTCTTAAGGAAACGCTGCCCTCGTTGAGTCCTTTTTTGGACACATCGTCTATCTTAAACTGGCGGCAGACCGCTATAGCCGACGTGTCGGCATCAAAGCACTCGTCATCGACCACCGTAAGACAGCACTGCAGACGCTCCTTGAGGAAACGGGCAAGATCCTTTTTCTCGGACAGCTTGCCGCGCGTTATAAAAGCTCCTTCGGGGAAAAACGGCTAAGCTCGCCTATGACCCTCTGCTCGGCGTCACCGCCCTTTATCTCGGTCACGCTGACCGAACCGGTCGATGCGTCAATAAAGCAGAGCCCGTAATCGTTCCGCTCAAAATACAGCGATGCCAGATAATTGTTGCTGCCCTCGTCAAGCATGCTGGCTTCAAGCACGGTGCCCGGAGTCACCACACGCACAACGTCACGGTTCACAATGCCCTTTGCAAGCGCCGGATCCTCGGTCTGCTCGCATATAGCCACGCGGTATCCCTTTTCTATGAGCCTCGCAATGTACCCCTCGCAGCTGTGGTACGGCACGCCGCACATGGGGGCGCGCTCCTTTTTACCGCAGTCCTTTCCGGTAAGTACAAGCTCCAGCTCACGCGACGCAGTGACGGCATCGTCGTAAAACATTTCATAAAAATCTCCCACGCGGAAGAAAAGCAGGCAGTCCTTGTTGCTTTCCTTTATCTCAAAGGTACTGCTCCATCATGGTCAACGGCTTTTTTACCGCCCTTTTCACCCATGTTTTATCCCTCCAGTGACAAAATACTATCAGTGGCAGCCGCCGCAGGTGGCGCATGAGCCGGTGCAGCCGGTCGCCGGCTCACAGGTGGCAGGGTCCTCACCCTCGGTGCAAAGACTCGATTATGGCATTTGCACGCTGCATAACGGCGTCAAATTCTTCCTTCGCCTTATTGTATTCTATCATGTTGTCATTGCACATTATCTTACCGTAAAGGCGGCGCAGAGTGGAGTTGAATTCCTTTATCTTCTCCTCGTCTCTGCCCTCTTCCTTGCCAAGCTCGTTGTCTACCGACATCCTCGCCATATTGAACTCGCCGATAAGCTCCTGAAGCTCCTTGTCGGCGTCGTTTATCCTTCTTTGCTCCAATACTTTTTGTATCTCTCGTCGGCTTGGATCGCGGCTCCGAGAGCCCTTGCGGCAGCTATTATATCCATTTTTAAAAATCCTTCCTTTTTGTTGTCGAAATATTTATATTTTATATTCTTTCCCCGTGCAGCACGCCGTCAAAAGGCGGTTATACGGGCGTCTATAAAGGTTCCCGGTTCATCGGGTGAGCCTTTTAGCTTCACTACATAGTTTTCGGACGATCTTCCGCTTATAAAGCCGTCGCCTGCCGTGTCGTCAATAAGCAGCCGCACCTTTTTTCCTATAAGTGAACGGTTGATCCTGCCCGATATTTCTTCCTGCACCTTTAAAAGCTCGGCAAAACGTGCCGATTTTTGAGCCTTGGTCACAGGATCCGGCATTTCCGCCGCCGGAGTGCCTGGTCTTTTGGAATAAATAAAGGTGAAAAGCGAATAGTAGCCCACGCGCTTTACAAGACCGATGGTGCCGCGAAAATCCTCGTCGCGCTCGTCGGGGAAGCCCACGATTATATCGCTCGTAAAACTGATATCCGGCATGAGTGCTCTTGCCTTTTCTATAAGGCTCATGTATTTTGCAGTGTCATAATGACGGTTCATTATTTTCAGCAGCCTGTCCGAACCGCACTGAACCGGCAGATGCAGGTGCTTTTCCACCTTTTCGCACTCGCTCATGGCAAGAAGCAGCTCATCCGAGCAGTCTTTCGGATGCGATGTCATAAACCTTATTCTGAAATCCCCCCGGCAGAGCGTTTACCGCGCGCAGCAGCGCCGCAAAAAATCGGTCTTTTCGCTGTTGCCCCTGCCGTAGGAATTGACATTTTGCCCGAGCAGCATTATTTCCTTTGCGCCGGACTCAATAAGCCTCTTAGCTTCATCGATGACTGCCGACTGCTCCCTTGAATGTTCGCGTCCTCTGACATACGGCACGATGCAGTAGGTGCAGAAGTTGTTGCAGCCCTGCATTATTGGCAGCCACGCCTTGAAGGTGCCGTCCCTGTGCAGCGGCACGCCCTCGACCAGTGACTCGCCTGTGTCCGGATTTTCAAACACCCTTTCACCGCCAGAGAGCCGCCTGTACAAAAAACTCAGGCAGCCTGTGGCGCACTATGGGTGCCGAAAAGTATATCGACATAAGGATAGCTGCGCTTTATTTTGTCGGCGACCGACGTCTGCTGCGTCATGCAGCCGCAGACAATGACCGTCATTTCAGGCTTTTTGCGCTTGCAGGCTTTCAGCAGTCCGACATTTCCGAAAACGCGGTCCTCTGCGTGCTCTCTTACGGCACAGGTGTTGTAGAGCACAAGATCGGCTGCCTCAAGTTCATCGGTAAAGCCGTAGCCCATAAGCTCCAGAAGTCCTTTTTAAGCGTTCGCTGTCACTGACATTCTGCTGGCAGCCGTAGGTGTGAACAAAGGCAAGCGGCTGTTTTTCATATCTTGAGCAAAGTATCTGTTTAACCCGTTCGGCATAGCCGAACTGCTGCTCAAGCTCGTTATCTGCGTTTTGCAGTTGTGTACTTCTTTCCAAATTTAAAAACTCCAGTACATAGTTATCCATACTTAGTTTAATTATACATTACAGGAGTATTCAAATCAAGAGCGAAATGCAAAAGGTGTGACGGTGCCGTGAATTTTTTGAATAAAAGTGTTGACAATACCATTTGTATGTGGTAAAATTTTAGAGCGTCGAACGGAAGATGTCTCACACGCATACGGCGTGCTGAAATTCATCGCCGCCGGCTTTTTAATCGGAGAGGTATCGAAGCGGTCATAACGAGGCGGTCTTGAAAACCGTTTGGGGGCAACCCCACAAGGGTTCGAATCCCTTCCTCTCCGCCATAAACAGCAGTCACGCAGATTTCTGCATGATATATATATGTCCGCTTTTTATAAGCGGAGGTTAAGGCAGCTATGGAGTAGTACTCAAGTTGGTGAAGAGGCGCCCCTGCTAAGGGTGGAGACAAAAAAGATGTCTCCTGCGAAAAGCCCGAATATATCGGGCTTTTTTGCTACCCAAACGGCGATTTTTCTCTGTACCAAAACACAGATGTAAAATCGCCATTTTCCCTTTGTGGATAGACTTGAACTCCCGAAAAATAAATATCAGATATGCAAGGCAGATAGAAAGCAAAAATCTATCTGCCTTTTTATTACCCTAAAAAGGAGAAATCAGATATGCTACAGAAAGAATTAGCCAAATCCTCAAAGCTCGGTATGACACCAAGATGGACGGAAGCGGATGGTTAGAAGTATCCTCGGACGGCATCCCCCTCTGCCGGATAAAATACAACGGTCAATTTCTAAGCAACGCCGACCAAAACCTCTCGGATGAATACCATGGTTTCGGTTATCGACCTGCGAAATCCAACCCAATCAAACGGAAATAATATATTGTACCTTGTCAATAAGTACACCGACCTATACGCAAAGCATCCCGACCGTAGCCGCCGACCTCAAGTATTCGTCCTCCACCGTCCGCCGCGGAATCCGTGACCTCAAAAAAAACAGGGCTCCTCGAAACCGAGCAGCGGTACAGAAAAAAAGGCGGCAAGAGCAGTCTGTTATCCGGCAGATATTCGGCAAGTCAAATCGGACCTAAACCGACTGCGCTTTTTTCTTTCTGCTGTAGTTAAAGCGTGAAAAACCACAAAAAATAAATTTGTCGCTTTATAAGCCGTTGTGTTTTTCACAGAAATATGCTATTATATTCTTGATAGTCATTTCTGCTGTTTTCGGATTTTGTTCGGTGGAAGCAAACCCTAATTGAATCGAGGCTGACGATATGAATATTAGCTATAAAAAGCTCTGGAAATTGCTGATTGACAGGGATATGAAAAAAGAAGGATCTGCAAAAGGCTGCGGGCATCAGCAACTATGTCATTTCCAAAATGACACGGAATGAAAAATATACGGTTGAAACCGTGGGAAAGATCTGCAAAGCACTGAATTGTACGCCGAATGACATGTTGGAATTCGTGTCCGACAGTGAGTAAGAGGTTTGATTATGAACAGCATTTTGAAAAAAATCAGGCAAAGCGATGCCTTTAATGAGGAAAATCGAATTCCCTACACAAAGGCGATCGTGTTGATGAGCTTATTTACCTTTGTGTTTCTGGGCGCGGAATTTCTGTTTGTCAATATGATCTCCCGCACGGTTTCGGGGAATCAATCGGTAAATGCCCAAAATTATGCGCTTGGTATCAGCGTCATCGGTTTCGTTCTGTATCCTGTTTTCTCTCGATTTTGTAAAGGGAAACGGCAAACCGCACTTGCAATGTGCGCAGCGATTTTGTCGGTTATTTGTCTTTTTTGTGATATGCCGCCATGCCTCTTATGCACTAATACTCGGCATGGGACTCTTGCTGTTTCTGATTCTCGGCGCGTTTGGAAGTGCCGTATTCTACAAAACACTATGTCTGTTAGAGGACAACACCTATATTGCGCGACTGACAGGCGTTTCCTATATGCTTGGAATCCTGCTTCAAATCGCAAACAACAATTTGGTTCATATAGATTACATAGAAGCCGGCATACTTTCTGCATTTATACTATTGCTGGCATTTATGCTGATAAAAGCAGAAAAAAACAGCGTTGTCCCTGCCTTCTCCAAAAGCAAAACCGAAGAGGAAAACGACGAAAGCGGAAAGGATAGCCTGAAAATCATTTTGCTCCTCGCCCTTTTCATCGCACTGATGACCTGTATTTTCAGCACCATGGACAATGCGGTCACCGTATACCACGCAAACGGAACGGTGAATATTGGTCAGTGGCCGAGAATACTTCTCGCACTCAGCGGTCTTATGGCAGGTTTTTTATTTGATATTGCAGGCAGAAAATATATGAGTGTGATCATGTACTGCGTAATGCTTCTGTCTACAACCTGCCTTGTCATTATTCAGTTTGCCGGGCCGTTCACGGTGGGTCTGGTCATATTCTATCTGTCCGCCGGCTTCTTTGCTGTTTTCTTTACCACAGCTTTCATGGAGATCGCCCGATACACGGATACCCCCGAGTTATGGTCAGGGTTTGGCAGAACCGTCAATAATCTTGTTGCCGCTGCAATCTCGGGAGGCTCCCTTGCACTTTTGCATTCCGAAAACAATATTGTCATGATCACCATAGAGCTGATTTTATTCGTGGCAATCAGCATTGTCGCGCTTTTCTATACCAACAAAAAGAGAGGCGCTTTTTGACAGGCTTGCCGAAGCGGACAGCAGTGAACTAAGCGACGGTGAAAAACTGCAAAGGCTGGCAGAGCAGTTTTCGCTGACGCAGAGAGAAACCGAGGTTTTCGGACTGCTTGTCAATACCGAAGACGGATTGCAGACGATAGCCGATGGTTTGTATGTCTCCAGACGAACCTTAGAGAGATATGTCTCCGCCATATATGAAAAAACAGGTGCAAAATCACGGATCGGGCTTGTTACTCTTTACAACAACGTATAATTAAACATAACAAAAAGCATTTTATCCTCCTGCCTATGTGGGAGGATATTTTTTTGCGGTTTTTTCAAAGGAAACCGATATTTTTGCCTTGATTTTAGGAATGGCGGAGTTCCGCCACCCCATTTTCGGCAGATTGGCGGACTTCCCTTATATACAAAACAGCTCTTTACCAATACAATTATAAGCAAAGGCGGTTGATATAAGCCGACTACTCGATCTTGAAGAAGGAGAGGAACGCATATGAAACACAAAAACCATAAAAAGCATCGGGCGCGGCTGCTGACCGCTGTCTTTGCGGCTGTTATGCTTCTGTCGCTTATGCCGATAACCGTGTCGGCAAGGGAAAACGGGCATACCGTGCTTGATGAGGATTATTACGGGCTTACCGACGGCAATGCCGCCAAGGTTCCGGGGCTTAATTATCGTTGCTCAGGTCACGGCGACAAAATGATTGAATACTATGTGGAGGTTGAGGACGACGGGCGGTATACCGTTCCCGGAATTATTGAAAAGGTCGGAAATAAGCTGCGATATGTGTATGCATACTATTGCCCATCGTGCTATTCAACATGGAAAGACGGTGTGAAAGTTTCCGGTGGAGATGTAGTTGCTGCCAATGATTATGATGAGTATAACTACGATAAGAATCTAGAAGGCTATTTTGAATTTGTCTCCAACAACACGGTAGCCGGAATGGCATATTACGGCTATTACTATCCGCCGAAGGACGATTCGGATAATGCGCCACAAAGAAATTATACTGTCGGCACTTCAACAATTACAGAACAGCCGGATCTGTTTCAGGTTGACGAAAATGGGTGTCTAATCGGAACTTCCGGAAAGGCGCTGACGACTGTTTCCGGAAAGAAACCTGATGAAAAAGATCCCCTTGCCCATTGGGATATGCCGGGTGCTTTTGCGTTTTATCAATTTTTCTACACCGGTATGTCTGAGATGATAAACAAGCCTGCAAGCACTGATGACCCGGCGTGGGACACTGTCCGGGATATGACCCGTATCTATTACATGAAACGTCAGCAGGAGGGGCAGCTTGTAGGGCCGAGGGTAAACTATTCGTCTCACTGGTACAGCTATGACTATTCCATGCTGGGCGAATGGGTCGTGACCGATCTTATGGCGGAATACAAGACCGGCGAGATATGCGGATATGTTTCCTATGTGGGGCAGAAAACCGAGATTGCCGTGCCGGAAACGGTGACGATTCCGCTGTACGGAAAAATAAAGGTCATTGGCGTGGATATCGAGGATCACAACCTCAAAAAAGGTGTATATCAATGATAACGTTACCTGTATACGCCGTTTAAGCTCTGTAAATCTTGAAGAAATCTCGGGCTGCAAAAACCTTGAATACATAGAGAAATATGCTTTCCAAAATGACGTGTCTTTGAAAACCATTCCTGAAATGCCGAAGCTCGATTGGATAGCCATGGGTGCGTTTGAGGGCTGTATATCATTGCGCGATGTTAAGCTACCGGACAATATGACATTCATCGACTTCACGGCGTTCGGTTGGTACGACACCGTTCTCGGAAATTACGATATCGGTATGACGGATCAGAGCTGGGAGGATTTTCAGTATCTGAGCGACCTCTCCGACAACGACAAAATCCTCGGACTGACCCTGTATGCCAAAAAAGGCAGCACGACCTATAAGCTGCTGGATACCCTGATCAATAAAAATGATGCGCTGACGCCGGCACTTGACGATAGCGGCAAGCCGTATTTCAAATCCTACGGCGACGCGGTCGCCATGATGAGCGGCGAGGTAAAAGAATTTACCTCTCATTGGAATCTCAAAAGCAGCGGTGATTATAAAGGGAAGCCTTGCTTCCACCGACAAGGATGTGGACGATTCCAGCGGCGGCAGGCTCGGCGAATACGGCGAGGGCGAGCCGTCGTGGAAACCCAAAGATATTGTAAAAAACGGCGCTGTCACGGGCGGATTGCTGCTTATGCTGACAGCGACGGTCGGAATTGCCGGTTATGAGGCGACCAAAAAGAAAAAGAGCAGTGACGCCCGAAAGGACCGCGGCAACATTTTTTTCGACGACGATTCTGAGGAGGATTATTGGGGAATATCCGAAGTGTATGACGATTTGGACAGAGCAGACAAAACCAAGCTGTATTTCGACCTGCTCGATGTGTTTTCTCAAGCAGCTTAAAAAGCTTGGCACATATGGAAAAATCGGCAAAGAGCTTATCGATGACGGTAAGAAGCTGCAGAAAGTTCTGGATATTTACGCTGAAACAGGAGATTTAACTCTGGCATTCAGCAAGGTTCGGTTTTCTGACAAAATCGGGGAAAAAGGTTGCCGGCATGGCGACCAAAGCTGTGCCGGGCATTGCCGTATGGGACATTGCTACCGGTATTTTCTTCGGAAACTCCAGGACGGCGGATGCCGTGAACTTCGGTGCAAATGCGGAGCATACGGTTGACTTTGTTTTCGATATGTGCCGCGCTGTGGCGGGAGAAGCACAGAAAAAACCCGACCGCTCCGAAGGGAACGAAATATCCCGGTGTGTTCGGTGTTGACGAATTCTGCAAAAAGTTACCGACGGCGCCTACGGTGAGAACCTGAAAAACATAGGTCTTACCGGCGACCTGCTCCTTTCAAAGGGCAGCATCGGTCAGACATGGAACGGTATCTTCGGCGAGGATGGCATGGGATTCATGGGATTTGTAGACGGTATCTGCCGGACTGCCACCGAGGCGACGACCGATCACAGTTTGGTTTCCGGCTATTTGCTGGAGCATTTCAACAACAAGATCGAACAGTTCTACGAGAACCTTTAAGGAGGGGATGATATGCAATTGATAATTTCTTATCTTGCCGCAGACAGGCTCGGCGAGCTTGAAGGGCTGACAGCAAGCGACATCTCACCGATGCACGACCTTGCACCCGTCATTGCCGAAATGAAAAAAAGCATTGATCCGCAGACCCTCGAAAAGCTGGACGGTCTGCTGTCCGGGCAAAGGCTTGTTACAAACGAGAACGGCATCATAAAAGCCGCGCCGGAAATGAGCGGTTTTCTGAAATCGCTGTTTCAGCCGCAGAAATGCTTCCATACGCGAATAAACGAGCCGGAAGGCTGTTCCGCGACCTACTATATTCCGTTTGACGGCGCATGGATAAGGCTGGACGCCGTCAGAGGACAGTTGAACATAACCTTTCCGCTGTCCGAAAGAGGTGCGGACATTTGCCTTGCCGCCGATATACGGACAGCATTAAAGGATGAAAACATAAAGCTGCTTGCCGAGCGGCGTGAGACGGACAGCCTGCACGGCGCGGTTGTTATGAATGACGAAAAGGGATACGCCTTTTGTCGGCAGTGTAATCAATAAAAAAGAGCATGCCTGTACGGAATATGTACATTCCTTTGCAAAAACGGATGAGAACATCGCATGGATCGCCGATATGCTCACAGGAAAGCGTGAATTTGTCCTCCCCGAAAGCGAGCAGAAAGAAGCGCCCGCCGAAAACGTTCTTACAAAAAAAAGCGTTAAAGGGTTTTCTGATAGCTCTTGTTGTGAATGTGTGCGCCGCAGTGATTATTGCCGTGCTGAAAGCGGTACTGTGAGGTGGTGCGTATGAAACTGAAAAACACACTTTCCAATGCGTTTGACGCAATGATCCGCTCATACGAGGGCAAGAAGTTCTGGCCGAGCCTGATACTGCGGCTTGTAATGGCTCTTGCCTCGGCGGTCATCACCGCCGTGTTTGCCAACACGCTGTTTTCAAAAAACAATATTGTCAATCAGATCTTTGCAGCCCTGTTCTTCTATTTTCTGATGGTGTCGGTCAGTAAGCTGATCACCGAAATCAGGCGCGGCGGCTTCGGCAAGCGACTGAAAACGACCGTTTGCAATATGGTGCGCCTGAAGCCTCCGGCTCTTTGGTTTTTTATCGCCGCAATCGTTATATCGCTGTTTTTGCCGTATGCCTTTGTTCTGTCACTGGCACTGCTGCTGTTTGGCTCGGCGGTATCGGGGGAGAACTCCCTGCTGCTCGGCGTAAAGAACGCCGTGACAAAGGGCAAAATTCCGAGAAAAACGGCAAAGGACTTGCGGCATTTACAAGCGGACTGATCGCCTGCGGGCTGATCATCTGCATACTGACAAACTTAGGGTTCCCACTTTTACGGCGTGATAGACGGCAGCAGCCCAAAGCCCGGTACGGCGCAGACCGAACCGGCGGGGAAAGACGACGGTTCACAAATTCCGTCGGATACGGATAAAACGCCCGACAGCACGACAAAGCCGAACGGCGGAGATACTAAAGGAAAACGATGATTCATCTATTGAGGAAACAGCAAAGCAGCTCACGGATAAGCTGATCGAGTATGCCGGCAAGGACAAAAAGGCGTTCAAAAAGCTGTTCCGCAATACGGACGACGCGGTCATCGATCAGTATTACAGCACCTCCTATGATAAATTCCGTGAGTACGGCAAGAGCCTGATCGCCATTGCGGCACAGGACGGCGATTCCGTTTGGTTCACGGCGCTGTATTATCAGATACCTGCAAACTATCCGGCAGAAAAAGAAAAAATCTGTCTATCTGTCAACGATCATGACGCACGCGGACGACGGCTGGAAATTGGAATGGAACGACGATGTCCGGACTCGGCTGCAGGCAAAATACGATAATGCCGGATTTACTCCCGAGGGGCTTTGGGCAAAGGAAAGCGGCTTTGCGTGGGCAAAGTTCTTTATTCCGTTTGATCCGGACAACACGGCGATATTCTATGAGGACACCGTCATGTGCAAGGTTACGGAAATGTATATGGACGAAAACGATAACCTGAACCTTACGGTATATGCGTCAAACGGCACGGAAAGCGATGTTAAGCTCACCGGAATGGATATTTCGGCAGCAGACGGCGACAGGGTGCTGTTTGAAAAGCACTTTGATGTCGAGATTGAGCTTAATAAGGACGGTGTGTCCCTATGCGCTCTGAAGCTGTTCTCGCCGCAGGACATCGACTTTACGACATGGAGCACACCGAAGATCATCGATTTCAAATTCAGCTATGAAAACCAATAAGGAGGGGAGCAGCCGATGCGGCACAACTACTTATATTCAAAATGAAAGGCATAACAAGCATTTTCTGCTCCGGATATTGGCAGTCTTTCTGCTTGTGAGTATGGTGCTGTGGGCTGCGGAAAGTGCCGACCGAGAAGCCTTCGGAAGCCGTCAGCACCAAGCCGGAAACTACGCAGAGCGAAGCAACACAGTCAGATCCGGTAAATCTTGAGCAGTTTCTCTTAAAGGAGCGCGGCAAGCCGTATGACCAATCGGACTACAAGACATTTGTCGGCGGTGAGGGGCTTCTGAACTTCGATACCGTTTTACCGACACGGATCCGGCTGTCGCGAAGGGTGAGCTTTCAAGCGTTTTCCTTTCCGGCGGAAAGCTGTATAAATTCGGCACGGATTCTGCATGGAGATATACAGTCTGCCGGATAAAAGCAAAGCCGATCTATCTTCATTCCGGCGACTTTTAACGGCGCCGATTTGATGTAATCTTTTCCGACGGCAAACGATTTTCTCTTGATGCGCCGTCAAATAACGGGCCATATACTGCGAAGGAATCAAAGTTCGGCATGATATTTTTCGAGCATACCTATCAGTATTCCGCTGACGGAAAGACCCTTTCCGAAATACCCGATTTCAGGAGCAGAATAACGCGGTTTGATCTTGGCAGCGGAACGGTAATCGCCGACGGCAAGCTTTACATCTACGCCGCAAAGCAGGACAAGCATGTAACAGCGGGAATTACCTCTGATTTCGACGATAAAAACCGCGGCGTTATCATATGGGAGGCAAACTGCTCGGCAATGTCGGACGGCGAAAAAATAATCACCCTGTTTAACGGCAATATCTTAGTGACCGACAAAGCCTTTTATAAGTTGGTTTACGATGCCGTTCCCGATAACAGCACAGATTATACCGATAAGACCACAAACAGCGACGGTACTGCAGCTGATTATCTGCCCAAATTCGGAGGCGGCAACAGATACCGGCTCAAGAAAATCGAGAAGCTGACCGCGTATTATAACGAGATCGCAACCATAACCCATTCGGCGGTTATAACATATGATAATAAAATTTTGCCGCTTACCGAAATCATTCCGGCAGAAAACGAATACAGCAAATACAGCGCAAACAATATTGAAATACCGCCTGATATAACCGAACTGATGCACTGAACGGAGGAAAAACTATGAGAAAATTTATCAAGGCAAGCGCCTTTCTTGCCGTTATTCTTGCCGCTGCAATCTCCCTTTGCCGCCTGCGGCGCTAAAACAACCATCAATGACGACGGAACAAAGACCAAAACCGAGGGCGGGGTCAAGATCACCGAAACGGCGGCAAAAAGCCGTGCAGACCGAAAAATACGAAACCGCCGATTTCAGCATGACCATCCCCAAGGGCTGGACGGTAACGACCGGCGGAACAAATATCTACCACAGTATTCGGGTAAGCGACCCGAACGAACCGCTCAATCAGATGTTTGTGCTGCTCAAAGCCGATGTGTTGCTGCACAGTCAGGCAGGTAAAGATGCATGGCAGCAGAACTACAATATGGGCGATACACAGGCGGCGCTTTTTGCTAAGGCCGCTGTGCTTGATAACCCGTCTACAGAGGGCTTTTTCAAAATATTCTCACAGTATACTGCATTTGCATCGGAGGTGGAGCCTGCTTATTCGGGATATGCCTTCCCCCGGTTTGATAATTTTACGGTAACCGACCGCTATCCCTCTGCCAGCCCGATGAAGTCCTCCGCTCTCGGCGACGAGCAGCTTCGCGCGACATTCACGGATAACGGCAAAGAGGGCGAGGGCCTATTTGCCGCCAGTGTGGTGGACTTTGGCAGCTTTGCCATCTCCAACGGCAATGTGGTAGGCTATCAGCTCCAGGCGGTGGACGGCGGCTACTATATGGCTTACAACATCGTTGCTGTTACCGCCGCAAAGGACACCTTTATCGAGTGGGAAGGTGTGCTGACCGATTGCTTCAAAACCCTGCAGTATTCCGACAGCTTTGTCAGTGCCACCAATCAGGCAAGCAATGAAAAGGTTGCCCTTGCAAAACAGATCAGTCAGAACTTCAATGCGACCATAGACGGCTTTATGTCCTCCTGGGAAAGCCGCAACAGAAGTCAGGACATTATGAGCCAGAAGCAGAGCGATGCCACCCTCGGCTACGAGCGCGTTTACGATACCGAGACCGGCGAAATTTACAAGGCTGCGAACGGTTTTTACCGATGTGTACGACGGCAAGCGGTACAAGGCAGTAACCGACGACAATATGTATGCCGAGCCTATCAGCGGGTATATTGAAAAGCAATAACACCATAACAAAAACGGTTTACCGTAGAATCGTGATGAAAAGGAGGTGCCGGACGGTGAACAGGCAACTTTCCGCTTTGCCGGACAGTAAAACAACAAGAATAATACTGCCGTATAACCGGCAATATGTGATCTTCGCCGTTTATGAAGTGCTGGATAAAAACGGTGCCGAATATGAAAAAACAGACGCATCCACCATTTTAGCAGAGATGTCGGTATACGGTAATTTAAGCCGGTTTTCCGTCTCCGTAAATGAACGAGAAGCAGGAACGGAACTTACCGTAACAATGATACATCCTTGCGAGGGACTGTCCGATGCCGGTATCCGGCGGGCAACGACCGCCATAGCCGACAGCGTATCGCAGCATTTGGAAAACGAGCTTGAGATAAACAAGGTATCCCCAAAAAGGCAACCTGTTTGAAGTTTCAGAACAGAGGCAATCAACCATACTCAGCATTGCAAGCAAGAAGAAAAGAGTCGGCATAAACAAATAGCACTGAAAACCCGAAGTACCCCCATAGCAAACGGTCAGTGACTGAAAGGCCGTCACTGCCCGTTTATAAAAATAAAGGGCGGCATTACAGAACTGCTTAACGAAGTCTTTGCCGATCCCGAAAGAATTCAGATACCGAAGTCCGACCATGAGGAAAGCCAAGAGATAAAACGGCTGAACGCAGAGATATCAAAGGCACTCAATACCTTCAGCTTCGATAAGGAAGCCATAAAGCAAAAAATGCTCACTTGCGTGAGCGAAAAAATACACAAGCCTTGTAACTGAAGCAATCACGGCTCAAAGCCAAAAGATATATTCAAGGACACGCCGCCGCTGACAGCCTATGACAGCGACTTAACAGACCAGGCAGTCAGCGAGATCCAACTGAAAAGAAACGGCACGATAAGCCTTGTACTTATAAACGGTCAGCGGATCGGAAATGAGAAATCAGCATGATGCAAGCAACAAGCGTACAGCCGTTCAGGCCGCCGGACTGCAAAACAAAACGGATGCAAGGGTTCCCCATGCATCCGTTTTTCATTATTGCTCCTGATTTTGTTCCTCAGCCGCAGGCTTATCCTCAGAACTCCGTTTCCTTTTCGGTGCCGTCCGCTTTGTCGTCGGTCCCGGTCTCGGATGTTTTGTCCTCTTCGGTCGGCGTTTCGGTTTTGCCGCCGGCATCAGGCTCCTCTGCAGGCTTATTCGGCTCCACAGGCTCCTCTGCAGGTGTTTCCTCTGCCTTTTCGCCGTCGTCCGGTGCCGAACCGGTATCATCATGCTTTGTATCGGCAGGTGCCGCAGTCTGGCTTCCGCCCTTTGCACTGCCGGAGCCGCCGGACAATCCTATATACGGAGCCGGATCGACCATCTCACCGTTTAACATGACCGAGAAATGCAGGTGATTTCCGGTTGCGTTTCCGGTCGCGCCGACCTTTGCTATCAACTCGCCGGCTGAAACGATCTCACCGACCTTGACAAGGTTGCGGCTGTTATGCGAATAAAGCGTTTCAAGCCCGTCGCTGTGTTTTTTATGATTATGCATCTGCCATAGGCACCCTTAGTGCCCGAGAAGGTCACAACGCCGTCCATCGCAGCATAAATATCACTGCCGTAGGGCGAAGCAATATCGACTCCTCTGTGTCCGCGTCCGTCGCCCCAGAATGAGCTGATATATGTGCGCGAGGTTACCGCACACGGGAATACCATTGATCCCGTCCTGCCGCCCAAAGCGGATGACGCCGGAACATATCCACCGGATGTCAGCCTTACCGACTTGGTGCTGATACCGTTTACGACCTCCTCGTTGACGGGAGCCTGCAATATCTCACTGTAGAGAACACCGGAGGTTACCCTCTTGCCGTTGCAGTATATAACGCGCTCGCTGATAAAACCGACTCCGCTCTGACCCTTGGTCTTTACCTTTGAATAGTCGGACGTGTGGCTGTCGTCATATGTCACTACCGTGTCATACGGCAGTTCAACATCATATCCGTTTTCGATCCTTGCGGTAAGTACCGATATCCCAGCCTTTCCGGAGAGGAAATCCTCCGGGCTGCTTGCGATACCCTCGATACCGTCCTCTGTAACGTATATGTCGGTTATATGAAGATCGTTTTCATATCCTATAAACTCAAAATCATCGCCGGTATAGCTTGCGACCAGCGACGCCAGAGCCTGCTCTATGGTATCTCTGCTTTCGGCAACCCCCATAACCTCACCGTCAACGATAAGTGCCGAGCATTTCTTAACGCCGTCCATTGAGTCAAGGACTACGCTTACCAGCTCGTCATTGTCCGAAAGATCGTCGCGCTTTACGAGCGTTTCTTCATATTCCATGGATGCAATATCCATTTTATTTCCGTATATTTTAGACTGCACATCGTTTTCCACGGTCAGCGCCGCATTTGCATCGGTAACATACCCCACCGTCTCACCGTCAAACTTAACGGCAACACCGGCGGTATAATTTGCGGCATTTGCGGTGACTATAACAGCAACGGCAGCAGCCACCGTACCGGCGGCAAGTATGCCCTTGCCCTGCTCGAGCGCATTTTTTCCGCACCGGCAGAAATGAGTACTCCGGCGGTCCTATAAGCGGCACCGAAAGCGCGCACGGCATAAGGCTTTACAACCCTTGCTGCGCGGCGCAGCACACGGCAGACAAGCCCCCAGCCCTTTACGGCGCTGGCGGCAGCAAGACCTGCCAGCGTCTTTATGATCGGAAGCAGTGAATATAGCATATTAACGGCAGCGTTCTCCTGCTGACCGCGTTTATTTTCGGTTTTAAAAGATTTTACGAAAAACAAAAATCACCCAACGATTACAATTTTGTAACAAGCACAAATTTAATTATACACATAGTTTACAAAATTGCAACCTTTTTGGATGATTTTATTACAATTTTTTTATTTTATTCATAAATCAAGAGCTTTTTGTCTCTTAACACGTCAAAAAATGCGTCAACCCTTGAGTCCTCTTGACTGCCTGTCCATATCCTCGACGACAATATCGAATATCTCACCGAGCGAGGCGCAGTATTCAAGCACCTTCCACGGCTCGTTGGTATGGTAATGTATTTTTTTATAAGCGTCTCGTCACCCACCGCGAGCAGACAGTCTCCCTTAAAGTTTTCGCGGAAGTAATTGCCTATTACGTCCTCGTCAAGATCCGTGCCCTCGATAAGCAGCTGCGTGTCATATCTGAATTCAGTCATTTTGCCTTTTCCTTTCTATTCCTTATATTTCAGTCTGTCGACCGTATACCCGTTTAACGTCTTTACATATTCGGCAGCCTCGCGCTTTGCGCCTTTTAGGTCATGCTCAAGGTAATTTCCGCACTCTATCTTTGTAGCCCCCGGTATTTTGCCCTCAAAATCCGCCAGGAACCTGAAAGCGTCGCGCACAAGGGCTATCACCTCTTCAGGCTTTATGTCACGCACGAGCAGATAATACCCAGTCCTGCAGCCCATGGGACCGAAATATATTATTCTGTCACTGTAGCAGCTGCTGCGGACATATGTGGCTATCAGATGCTCGGTCGTGTGCATCGCCGGCGTTTCCAGATAATCGCCGGCATTAGGCAGCTTGACCCTTATGTCATAGGTAGTGATATCGCCGTCTATCCGCGATATGTAAATTCCTCTTTCAAGCGTGTTGTGATTCACGCTGAAGCTGGCTATCTGCCTCAGTTCCATTTTCATCACCCTTTGCGTACTCATCGTCGGTCATTGCGTATATGTCAATGTCCGCCGATATACCGTTATAATAATATTCCTTTTTGTGCCGGCCCTCAAAGCCGAAGCCCAGCTTTTTGAGCACGGCTGCCGACGCCGTGTTTTCCGGGAGAACTCTGGCAAAGACCCTCTGTGCGCCTATCCTTTCAAACGCATATCCGGTCAGTGCTCCGGCGGCCTGGGTTGCATATCCCCCTGCCCCACAGCTCCCTTTAATATGCTGTAGCCTATCTCGGCGACCTTGTATGAGTCGTCAAAGGAAACATAGCTGCATGTACCTATCACGTTTCCGGTCGACTTTTTGCTCTATCACAAAAACGTGCAGCAGTGCCGCCTTAGTGCGGTAAGCTGATATGATATGAACCTTTTGGTTACGCCGAGCGATGAATGAGGGCTCCACATCGAATATTTTGAAGTTTCGGGCCGGCTGCACAGCTCGTAGAGCTGTTTTGCGTCAGACCTTCCTGACCATCCGAAGCCGCAGATCCGGCGTTTCTATTGTCGGGTAGGGTATAAAATAATCTTCATACATAAAAGCACCTCAGGCCGGCGAGAGAAAGAACACCACACGCCTTAAAAACGGAAAAATCCCGGTTTTTATTGTCTCATCACTTGAAATACGTTAGTATTCCAGCGTTCTTCGACTTCAAAAACACAAAATTTTTCGGTTTTAAGGTCGGAGAGTTTCTGCCGTCGAATTTTTAGGCAGCGAAGCGTGAGATTACCCGTAAGGCTGGCGCCTACGGGTAATAAACGCAAAGCTGCCTGAATAAAGGCGGCGAGCGAAACCGTATGGTGTTCTTTCTCTCGCCAGCCTAAAAAACGACATCTGGTTGGTATCGGGCAGGAAGCTCAGCGCACCTGCGCTGCGGAGCGCCTCTATGACCGATTTTGATACGCCCGACTCTATCTGCAGATCGTCTACCGAAAGGAAATTGCCTGCCTTTACCGCCCTGCCTATATCGGCGGCAGCCTTTTCGCCCACACCCGGCAGAACGCCTACGGGCAGACGCATATTTCCGTCCTCGACCAGAAACTTCCTCGGATCGGATTTCAGAAGATCGATAGGCAGTACCTTTATGCCGCGGCACATCATTTCATTGAATATGTTAAGGTTGTCAAGCACGCCCTTTTTCCTTGACGCCGGCGGCGTTACCCATAAGCTTTATCTCGTTTATGCGGCGCTTTACCGCGTCGTGACCCTTCATCAGCGTGTCAGCCTCGATATCGTCCGAACGCACCGTAAAATATGCACAGTAAAACTCGACCGGCTTATGCACCTTGTACCATCCGAGGCGCAGCGCCGCTATCATGTAGGCTGCGGCATGTGCCTTAGGGAACATGTACTTTATTTTATAACACGAATCTATGTACCACTCCGGGACATTGTTTTCACGCATTGCCTGCAAATGCTCCTCGGTCAGCAGCTTTTTCGCCTTGCCCTTACGGACTATCTCCATTATCTTGAACGCCATTTTTTAGGAACGCCCTTATATATGAGGTAGGTCATTATGCTGTCACGCGTACCTATGACCTCGGATATGGTACAGGTCTTGTTGCGTATAAGCTCCTGCGCGTTGCCTATCCAGACGTCGGTACCGTGCGACAGACCCGATACCTGTAATAGGTCGGAAAAGGTCTTGGGCTTTGACTCTACAAGCATATCACGGACAAACTTGGTGCCAAGCTCCGGCAGTGCAAAGGTGCCGGTCTTTGAGCCTATATCGTTTTCGGTCACGCCGAGCACGGCAGGCGAATCAAAAAGGCTCATAACGTCCGGATCGCTCATCGAGACCGAAAGAACCGGTATTCCGGTATACTCCTCAAGGTATTTGTAAATGGTCGGCACATCGTGTCCGAGCTCGTCAAGCTTCAGTATATTATCATGTATCTTATGGAAATCGAAGTGGGTGGTGACCATGTCGGAGTCGTCCTTGTCGGCAGGATGCTGAACGGGGCAGAAATCGTATATTTCCATATCCCTCGGCACAACGACCATGCCGCCCGGATGCTGACCGGTGGTACGTTTGACCGCCGCGTCGCTTATAGCCGACGCAAGCCGTGTTTCCTCCGCCTTGTTAAGGGTCTTGCCGTAGTCCTCGGCATAGTGCCGCACATAACCGAACGCCGTTTTTTCGGCAACGGTAGCTATAGTTCCTGCCTTGAAAACGTTTTCGGAGCCGAACAGCTCCTCAGTGTAGCGGTGTACATACGGCTGCACCTCGCCCGAAAAGTTCTGATCTATATCAGGCACCTTGTCGCCGTCGAACCCTAAGAAGGTCTCAAACGGTATATCGTGACCGTCGCGGTTATACTCTGCACCGCATTTAGGGCACTTTTAGGCGGAAGGTCAAAGCCCGAGCCTACGCTGCCGTCGGTTATGAATTCGGCATTTTTGCACGACGGGCAGACATAGTGTGCACAAAGCGGATTGACCTCCGAAATTCCCGCCATAGTGGCGACGAAGGACGAGCCGACCGATCCACGGGAGCCGACAAGGTATCCCTTTGCTTTCGGAAAACGCCACCAGCTTCTGCGCCGTAACGTACATGACCGAAAATCCGTGCTTGATTATGGAATTCAGTTCCCTTTCAAGCCGGTCGGCAACGATGTCCGGCAGCGGATCGCCGTATATCTCATGTGCCTTTTTGTGTGTTATTTCGGTCAGTATATCGTCCGAGCCTTCTATTTTAGGCGGATAGTTACCCGACGGCACGGCACGGACATTGCCGTCGACCATGGCGGCTATTTTTGCCGGATTGTCGATGACGACCTCCCTTGCGCGGTCGCCGAGATAGCTGAAATCGGACAGCATCTCATCGGTGGTCTTAAAATAGAGCGGCGGCTGATGCTCAGCGTCTTTAAAGCCCTGTCCTGCCATTAAAATGGTGCGGAGCGCAGCGTCACGCTTGCGTAAAAAGTGCACGTCGCCGGTAGCCACGACCGGCTTTTTTCAGCCTGTCGGCTATTTCAACTATTTTAAGATTGAAGTTTATAAGCTCCTGCTCGCTGCTCACCGTTCCGTTGCGCAGCATGAACATGTTGTTGCCTATGGGCTGTATCTCAAGGTAATCGTAAAACTCGGCAAGGCGCATTATCTCCTCGTCGGGGCGCTTTTCGACCACCGCGCGGAATATCTCGCCCTGCTCGCAGGCGCTGCCTATTATAAGTCCCTCTCTGTACTGTTTCAAAACGCTTTTGGGGGACAAGCGGCTTTGCCGGTCTCGGCTTGCCGGGATTTTCCTTGTTGAAGGTCTTTTTTATAGTATTTGAGATGCGCGAATGACACCAGCTTGTACAGGCTTTTAAGACCTGCCTGATTTTTTGACAAGTATTATCTGGTGGAACCGCGGCAGCAGCGTCGGATCGGCACCGTGGTCGATATCGTTGCCGTCGGGCGAGCCTTCGATATCGTTTATAAAATAATCCTCAACTCCGTATATCAGCTTGAAGTCATCTGCTTCGCCGCTCTTTTTGAGGTCGTCAAGGGTGCTCATGGCGTCGGGGAAGGACTGTACTACGCCGTGGTCGGTTATGGCGACAGCCTTGTGTCCCCATTTTACCGCCTGCTTTTACAACGTCGGCGACCGGCGAAACGGCGTCCATCTGCGACATGCTGGTATGCAGGTGCAGCTCGATACGCTTTTCTTCTGCCGTATCGGTCTTTTCCGGGCATTTTTGACCGTCGCGATGCCGTCCGGCTCAAGGCAGTAATCCTTTTCCCAGTCGTCCATTTTATAGACGCCGTGCACTATAACGCAATTGCCCTTTTTAAGTGCTCCGGACAGTATATCGAACTGGTTGTTTCCCGGACCATTTTGACGGTGACCGAATTTGTCCCGTCGTACATCTGGAACTTTACCCTGTAGCCTTTGCCGCTTTTGGTGGCGACTATCTCCGAGAAAATATCTCTCCCCAGACAAGGCTTTCACCCTCGTCTGGCGTAAGGTTTGACAGTTCTATCAAATTGCCGGTCAGCTTTTTGCCGTAGACCTGCTCGGCAGTGTCGGCAATTATTCCTGCGGTGGGCGGTATATTAAGCCCCGTCACCTTTTTGGGCGCCTGTACCCTTGCCGGTGCTGCCGGTGCCGCCGGCTTTTGTACCGGCTGCGGCACTGCGGCTTTATTTACTATCGGTTCCTGCTTTATCTCAGGTCTTTCCATAGTGACGTCGTCGAGCTGACCGTCAAACGCAAGCTCTCCGTCTATCGAAAAACGGTCATGCACGCGCTGCAGAAATTCCCGTTCAAAATTGCAGGCTTTGAGCGTTTCCATTCCGCCGAATTTCAGCGTGACATTAGTCACCGACAGCGGTTCCTTGCCGTCGGTTATCTCGAAAACAGCCTTGTTGAAATAGCCGTTTAGCATCGCGTTTTCGGCGCGCAGCTCGGCGGCGATATCCTCAGCCGCCGCCGGGCAGTAGGCGGTTTTCGGAAATACATATGAAAACTTCACACTGTCCAGTGACAGCCGCGATCTCACCGCTTCGGAAAACATCAGAAGGTCGTTTCTTCTTATGTATGTATCAAACGAGCAGCAGCCGGTAAGCCGCCTTTCGTCCGGATCGACCGAGCAGCTGAGCAGCACACCGTTCATTATTTCCTTTTTAAACTCTCCGACCGGGGAGAACACCTCGCCAATAGCCGCAGCCAATCAAACGTCACACCTTTTCAGAGCTTTTCTATTTCTTCCATAAGTGCGTCAAGCAGTTCGCTTTCCGGCACCTTTCTTACTATCTCGCCTTTTTTGAAGATAAGACCGCAGCCGTCGCCGCCGGCGATGCCTATGTCAGCCTCTCTCGCTTCGCCGGGGCCGTTTACAACGCAGCCCATGACGGCGATCGTTATGTTTTTGCCGCAGTCGCAGAGCAGTTCCTCAACGCGCTTCGCGATCGATATAAGGTCTATCCTCGTTCTTCCGCAGGTAGGGCAGGAAACTATTTTCACCCCGTCCTTTTTCAGTCCCACGGCTTTTAAAATGTCCTTTGCCGCTCTTACCTCTTTTACCGGGTCGTCGGTCAGCGACACCCTTATAGTATCGCCGATACCTCTCAGCAGCAGTCCGCCTATTCCGGCGCTTGACGCGATGACGCCGCCCCTTTCGGTCCCAGCCTCAGTCACTCCGAGGTGCAGCGGATAACGGCAGCGCTCGGCTGCCTTTACATACGCTGCATACATGGTCGGCACATCGGATGATTTTATTGATATAACTATGTCAGAAAAATCGAATTTTTCGAGCAGCGACGCATGGTACATGGCGCTTTCGACCAGCGCGTCGGCAGAAGGGCCGCCGTGTTTTTCAAGTATATGCCGCTCGACCGAACCGGAATTGACACCCTATCCTTATCGGTATATTTTTAAGTCTGCATGCGTCGGCGACAGCCTTCACATGTTCGTCGTCGCCAATATTGCCGGGGTTTATCCTTATTTTATCAACTCCTGCGGCGACAGCCTCAAGCGCCAGCCTGTAATCAAAATGAATGTCGGCTACTATAGGTGCTTTCACTGCCGTTTTAAGTGCAGGTATCAGCCGCACGGCGTCCATATCGGGTATCGCGGCACGGATGATGTCGCACCCCGCCTTTTCGAGCGACACCGCCTGTTTTATGCTGCCGTCTATATCGTACGACGGCACATTGAGCATCGACTGCACCGTAACCTGACTGCCGCCGCCCACGGTGATATTTCCTACTTTAACCTTTTTGGTATCACTGCGAGTATACATTACTGTAGGACCCGTCCTTTCAGAAAAATCCGACTATATCCTTTACCGTTATGACCGCTATGAATCCAAGCAGTATCACCAGCCCCACCGCGTGGACCACAGCCTCGAATTTCTTCGGTATGGGACGGCGGAATATCATTTCCACCAATATAAAAAACGCCCTGCCGCCGTCGAGCGCCGGTACCGGCAACAGATTGAATACTCCGAGATTTATAGTTATAAGTGCGATTATCGCGAGCAGATCGCCAAGTCCCGTTTTTGCGGCGCTGCCTATAGCAGCGGTAACGCCGACCGGTCCCGACATCTGACTTATGCCGTACTTGCCGGTCAGAAGATCGATAAGCGAAAACCACGACCTTTACATACGAAACGGTACGGGTAAACGACTGAGAAATAAATGTGCCGAACGTTTTTGCCTCGGTCTCAAGGTAAAAATCTATCTTCACATAGTTTATCCCGTCTACCTCCTCGGCGTCGAACGGGACCGTAAGTTCGGTCTTTTGCCGTCTCGCATGACCTGCATATCGAGCGTATCACCCTCAACATTGCTGAGGCAGTAGCTGAGGTCATATACTGACAGCACCCTTCTGCCGCCGACGCGCATTATCCGGTCTCCCTCCTGCAGCACCTCGGATGAGCGCGACTGCTCATGAAATCCGTCAACGGTGGTGGTTATAAAGCGCTTAGCAGGGCTTAGCATACACATTACGAGTACAAAGCCGAAAATAATGTTGAAGGCAGCACCTGCGATTATTATAATAAACCGCCTCCACGCCGCCTTGTTGCAGAAGGCTCTCGGGTCCTCGCTGCCGTTATCCTCGCCCTCCATGGCGCAGTATCCGCCGAACGGTACGGCGCGCAGGGCATAAAGGGTCTCCTTGCCCTGTTTTTTGAAAAGCGCGGGACCGAAGCCGACCGAAAATTCATTTACCCTGACACCCATGAGCTTTGCGGCTAAAAAATGCCCGAACTCATGAATGACTATCATAACAAGAAAAAGCAGGATCGCGACAAGATAAGGCCATATCGTACCAAAAAATGAACCATGGTATCTCCTTTGAAAGCTAAAAATTTCAGTATACTGCAATGCCGCGCCGCAATAAAATGCAGAGCATTTTGCTGCGGCGAAAAAGGCGGAAGAAAGACTGCAAAGAAACACTGCCTGCTTTACCGCCTTTTTCGCCGCAAAGGGGCTTTGCCCCTTTGCGGCGCGGCATCATCCTAAATTTAGTTTGGACAAAACAATCATGGTCTAACGGTTCCTAAAACGGATTATTTTCCCGTTTTGTTTGTCTCATCACTTGAAATACGTTAGTATATCGGCGTTCTTCGACTTCCAAAGCAGAAAAATCTTCTCGTTTTAGGTCGAAAATTTCGGCAAGCGGATGGCAACAAAGCCGATAAAGTATGCCGCTTAGCCGAAAACCATTATACCCTGATTGCTTTGTCTACTGCAATTAACAGAAGTTTAATACTTCATGTGTATGAACAAATTATTTTACGAACATTTTGCGTACAAGCTCTCTTGCCGCTTTGTCAGCCGAAAAAACATCATCGACGGTGTAGCTTTCCACCAGCGGCTGGGCATGGAGCGCCTCAGTCACGGCAGCGCCTATATCAAGAAAACCTATGCTGCCGTTAAGGAAAAGCTTTACAGCCTCCTCGTTTGCGCCGTTTACGGCGGCAGGCTTCAGTCCACCCTGCTTTATTGCCTCTATACAGACAGGCAGGCAGACAAAGGTATCGGTATCCGGTCTTTCGAATGTCATTGTCCCAACCTTGAAAAGATCGAGTCTTTCCTCCGGACAGTCCATCCGTTCGGGGTAGGTCAGCGCATACTGTATCGGCAGACGCATGTCGGGCGTTCCAAGCTGGGCAATGACCGCGCCGTCCGCAAGCTCGACCGCAGAATGGACGATGCTCTGCCTGTGTACGACCACCGTGATGTCGTCGGGCGAAACATCAAAAAGATGCACCGCCTCTATTACCTCAAGGCCTTTGTTCATAAGGGTCGCGGAGTCTATCGTTATCTTGGCTCCCATGCTCCAGTTCGGGTGGCGCAGAGCCTCCTTCGGTGTCATTTTTACTAAGCTCCCCGGTGCTTTTCCCGAAAAACGGACCACCGGACGCGGTAAGAAGTATTCTTTTTCAAAGCGCCTTTCGGCACGCCCTGCAGACACTGAAAAATCGCCGAATGTTCGCTGTCTACCGGCAGAAGGCGCACATTTTTCAGAGCCACCGCCCTTTTGACAAGCGCACCGGCAGTTACAAGGGTCTCCTTGTTTGCAAGGGCTATGTCCTTGCCGGACTCAATAGCGGCAAGTGTGGGTTTAAGGCCCGCAATGCCGACTATCGCGTTGACAACCGTGTCCGCTCCGGGCTCTGCCGCGGCAAACACTGCGGCGTCGGCACCGTAGATCACATGTGTATCGGTGTCACCCACCGCTGTTTTGAGCTGCTTTCCTGCCGCTTCATCAGAAACGGCGGCTATATGTGGGTGAAATTTGCGTATCTGCTGCTCCAAAAGCGTTATATTTTTATTTGCGGACAGCGCGGATATTTTATAACCGTTACGTTCCGCTATGTCAAGCGTCTGCGTCCCTATCGATCCGGTCGAGCCGAGCACAGATATCGTTCTTTCCATAAAGACACAGCCTTTCTATAATATCAGATCAAAAGCAAGGAAGCCTGTCAAAGCAGCACCGGGCAGTGCGTTACAACGATATACATAAGCGGTATCACGGTCACAACGCTGTCAAAGCGGTCGAGTATTCCGCCGTGACCCGGCATGATTTTTCCGTAATCCTTTATGCCGCATGCGCGCTTTATATAGGACGCTATAAGGTCGCCCATCATACCGGCAAAGGCAAGTACCGGAGTGATCGCTACGAGCAGCACGGTGTTGGCGGTGTCGTCCTTTATGCGGTTGAAAATAAGACAGGCTATGAGCATGCCGAGCATGGCGGCGACAATACCGCCGACCGCACCCTCGACCGTCTTTTTAGGGCTTATTTCCGGCGCCATTTTATGCTTTCCAAAGAAGTATCCGGTGAAATACGCGCCGGTATCGCAGCCCCACGAGGCTACGAACACAAGTATGAGATAGAACAGTCCGTGACCGTCCGCGCTTTCAAAGACCGCCGCCATCGCCCAGAAGCAGAAGGTTATTATGACGGTCATGGAGAAAGCATATGTGACGTCGTGCGGAGTTATTTTTTTGTGGTTGAACATAGCGTATGAGAACATGACCGAGCCCAGCACCACTATAAATCCGGCGTGGTTCACCGGAATATATCCGCTGTAGGCAAACGGTGCTACTGCGGAATAGATTATGCAGCAAAAAAAGCAGAAATCTGGATTTAACATACCCTGTGTTGTGCAGCGCCTCGTAAACACCGACAACGCCTACCGCAGTCAGCAGCACAAAAAGTATCATGCTGCTCCATTTTATTGATGCCGCAACCGCAGCCACAAAAAGTCCTATTCCGACTATCGCGGTTATGATCCGGGTTTTCATTAATTGCTCCGCCTTTCATTTTTACCGTTGAGTTTTGAGGACACTGCCTCGTCCACGCCGCCGAAGCGACGGTCGCGCTTTGCAAAATCGCGAAGCGCCTTGTCAAGATCGTGCGGCTTGAAATCCGGCCACAAAACATCCGAATACCAGAACTCGGCGTATGCCGACTGCCAGACAAGAAAATTGAGAGCCTCAGCTCGCCGCTCGGTCTTATAATAAGCTCCGGCTCAGGCTCGTCGCTTAAATACAGCCGCTTTGAGACCGCGCTTTCGTTTATCTCATCGATACTGAGCGTTCCGTTCTGAACATCGCGGCAAATGGCTTTCACGGCATGGACTATCTCATCCCTACCGCCGTAGTTTACCGCCATGTTGACCACAAGACCGGTGGCGTCCTTGGAGTCATACTCCGCCTGCCGCATCAGCTCCCTTATATCCTCGGGCAGCGCCGACAACTCGCCTATAAAGCGCAGTCTTATGTTTTCAGCCTTGAAATTTGTAGAGTCCTTAAGATATTTGCGGAGCAGATCCATAAGACCGTCAACCTCCGCCTTCGGGCGCTTCCAGTTTTCGGTAGAAAAGGCATACACCGTGAGGTATTCAATGCCTATTTTATTGCAGTATCTCGCAATGGTCTTGAAATTTTCCGATCCTGCGGCATGACCGGCAGAGCGCGGCAGCATGCGCTTTTTCGCCCACCTGCCGTTGCCGTCCATGATTATTCCGATGTGCCGGGGAAGCTTATCTGCATCCGGCAGCAATACACTGTGTTTTTTCCTGCCGAACATGCGGCACACCCCGTTTCATCACTGAAATATTACGGTCAGATCTCCATGATCTCCTTTTCCTTGGCGGAGGTTATGTCGTCGATCTCCTTGCAGTATTTGTCGGTATAATTCTGTATCTTCTTCTCGCCGTCAGCCTGCTCATCCTCGGTTATCTCGCTGTTTTTCTTGAGAGCCTTCAGCTTTTCAATGGCGTCACGTCTTATGGAACGTATAGCAACCTTGCCGTCCTCAGCCAGCTTTTTGACCTCTTTGACAAGCTCTTTACGTCTTTCCTCGGTCAGCGGAGGGAACACAAGGCGGATAACACGTCCGTCGTTCTGCGGATTTATGCCTATATCAGAAACCTGAATGGCTTTTTTTTCTATCGCCTTTAACGACGATGCGTCATAGGGCTGTATCTGAAGCACCCTTGCCTCCGATACCGATACCGACGCCATCTGGTTCACAGGCGTCGGGCAGCCGTAGTAATCGACCGAGACACGGTCAAGCACCGACGGGTTTGCTCTGCCTGCTCTGACGCTTGCAAAGTCTCTCGCTACCGCGTCAAGGCTCTTTTCCATTTTTTCTTCCGCTGTTTTAAGAACTGTTTTCATAGGTATGACCTCCGTATACTGTATTATTCTACTATAGTGCCTATTTTTTTCGCCGCTTAACGCCCTAACGATGTTGTCGGGGTCGTTGAGATTAAAGACAAGAATATCTATTTTGTTGTCGCGGCAAAGGGACGCCGCCGACGCGTCCATGACATGCAGGTCACGCGCCAGAACCTCAGAATGTGTAAGCCTGTCATATTTCTTGGCATTTGATTGGTCTTGGGATCGCTGTCGTAAACGCCGTCAACATTTGTGGCTTTGAAGATGACATCGGCGTTTATCTCAGCCGCACGCAGCGCGGCTCCGGTATCGGTCGAGAAGAACGGACTGCCTGTTCCGGCTCCGAAAATGACCACCTTTCCGCTTTCAAGGTGCGCTCTGGCGCCCCTTGCGGTAAACGGCTCGGCTATTTTGACCATATCGACCGCCGTCATGACCACCGAAGGTACACCCATCTGCTCCAGAGTATCGTTCAGCGCGAGGCAGTTTATTACCGTCGCAAGCATACCCATGCTGTCGGCTCTTGTTCTGTCCATCTTGCCGCTCGAACGTCCGCGCCAGAAGTTTCCTCCTCCGATAACTATGCCGATCTCAGCCCCCATATCACGGCAGGTCTTGATTCTTTGCACACCGTTTCGACCATTTGGAAGTCAATTCCGGTTTTCTCTTCTCCGGCAAGCACCTCGCCCGAGAGTTTGAGCAGTATTCTTTTAAAAGCAGGTTCCATATATAAAAGCACTCCTTCGGTTTCATTCCATATTATTTTACAATAAATGCTTTCCAAAGTCAATTACAAAACCTAAATTAAAGACCGCCTTTGTACCCCTGCCGTCAAAACACCGAAAACGGTCAGATGAATTTTAGTTTATCTGTACCGTTACAAGAGCCGAAGCGGAGAAGGAATGTATGCCTTCTCCGCTTCATAAACAATACAATCAGCTTTAAAACAAATCATATTTCCTTTGCTGTCTGCCGCATTGCCGGTCATTCTTCATCAAATGACGCGTCGGCGGTACTTTGCGCCGGAATCGTATCTATTACCTCTATAACTCCGCTTTTGGCGTAAAGCGACGGCGTTATCCTGACCGTAAAACCGGTGCCCGGATCGCACGTCCATTCGACCGGGCGCCTTCTCGGCAGCGCAGCCGCGGCAAACAGCGACATTATGACTCCCCGTGCATGACTGCCGCCGCCTCGAACACTTGCTTTTCCATCATGGTCTTTACAACCCTGTTAAGTCCTAAGCAGAGGCGCTTTGTAAATTCCGTCGGGTCCTCACCGCCGGGCGGCGACGGTATTTTGCCCGATATCCAGTCCATATAGTTGTCTGTGCCGTCAAGCTCATCCGCAGTTTTGTTCTCAAATTCGCCGAAATCATACTCCCTTAGCTCATCGATCAGGTAGGGTTCCTTGTCAGGGTAGATTATTCCCACCGTCTCGGTACATCTTGCAAGCGGACTTGAAAAAACTATATCGGCGGCAGGATAAAAGCCCTCTTTGCGCTGCGACTGGAGCCAATCGATGCCTACAGCCGACAACGGCACATCGGTTACTCCTATGTATCTTCCGTCGGTATTAGCCTCGGTCAGTCCGTGTCTTATCATATGCAGTTTATATGTTCTCATCTGAAGCTTCCCTTCTTAAAACCTTTATTTTGCACTAAAGCGGCGTATACTATTTGTATAGTTTAACGATATACAAAACCTCTTGATTATAATATAATAGTCTTATCGCACGATTTCAAGAGAGGTTTTAAAAATGCTGTGTAAATTTCCGCAGACTCTATCAAAATTACGCCGTCAAAGGGGCATTTCCCAAAAAAAAGCGGCAGAGGAGCTCGGCATATCGCCGGCGCTTTTGTCGCACTATGAAAACGGCATCAGAGAGTGCGGGCTTGATTTTCTTCTTAGAATTTCGGAATACTATTCGGTGAGCTGTGATTATCTGTTAGGCAAAAGTGAGATAAAAAACCCGACCTTTATGAGGCTGAGCCCGAGGCACTGGCTATAGACAGGCTGCTTAAGGCGTCGCGTGAACATTCTGCGCCGGCGCATGAGCTGCTCAGCGACATAGCGGAGATTAACGCCTACCGCATGGCGCGCGCGCTTTGCGACAACGCGATGCGAAGCGATACGTTTACGTTTGAATATGAGTCAAAGGACTATAAAAATCTTTGCAACGCGGCTGAAGGCTCGCTTTACAGCCGTATGAGCGACCTGCCAAAGGAAAAGAAAAGACTTCCGTCCTCACTAAGGGAGTCTACCGAAAAGGTTGTAAAGAGCGCCGAAAAACGCTGAAAAATATATTTGATTTGTTTATTAACAGTATGTTAAAATATACTGCTTTACTTTTTAAGCCGCTATACTGTACACTAAATATGATCTGATAGCAGAAGGTGTTTTTGTTTGAAATTTAATTGTATAAAGCTGACAGCCCTTATATTTGCTGTCGTCGTTTGCCTTGGTCTTGCAGGCTGCGGCACCCAAAGTGCCGGTGCCGGAAACACGGTCAGCATAGGCTACAGCTCCGGCAGGCATGATATGATAATCGATTCGTCCGACAAGATAAAATGCGATTATCTGCTGGTGTACCATTCGACCGCGGGCTATGCCGAGATAGACGCATGTATCGACCTGCTTGAAAAAATGAGCGGCATGTCGAAGCTGACCTTCCAGATATGCCCGGACACACTGACCGTCACCAAGCCCGATCAGAAAATAATCCTGCTCGGATCCACCTCATACGGGGAATCGGACAAATCGTCGTCAATAATAAACACGATCCGCCGCAACAATTACTATGACTATATGCTTCGCGCATACGATAAGGTGCTGACGGTGAACTGGGTCTCCAAATTCGGCAGAGAGGCTGCCTTCAGTTACCTGACCGACACACTGCTGAGCAACGATCTTTCGGCTGCTTTTGTCGACAGGGTACAGCCACCTTTACCTCAGCCAGCGGTCGGATTCTCCGGTCGTTACCGTGGACGATGTAAACATCGTGCAGTATTCGGTGGTACTTCCCGGCTCGCCTTCCTACATAGAGCGCAGCACGGCGGAGCTGCTTGTAAAGGCTATAAAGGACGCTACCGGCACCGAGCTGCCGCTTGTGACCGACGCAGTCGAGGAATCAACCTATGAAATACTTGTAGGCGACACAAACCGCGGAGCCACCTATGTCACATCGTTCTTTGCGGAGCGCCGCTTTGCGGTTGCGGAATATGGTTCGAAGCTGATACTCAGAGGCGGTAACGTCGAATCGACCGTCGCCGCCGTGTCGGTGCTGACCGATATGATAACCAATGCGGTCATAACCGCCGAACCGGTGCATCTGCGCGCAGGCTATTGCAAAACCGGAAGCTCGCTCGGATATACAAAAAAAATAATTTCGGCGGCTACACGCTCAGATATTCGGACGAATTCAACTCGACGACTATAGACAGCAATATATGGAACACGCCGGAGAACGCCATCCCGACCTACGGCTCAGCGCCCTCTATCATGTACTATGACCCGAAAAACGTCAGACTTGACGGCAACAATCTCATTATAAGAACCTATCTCGGAAACGACGGGTATGTCACTGGAGCCGTTGACTCGTACAACAAAATGCGCTTCAAATACGGCTATTTTGAGGTGAGGGCAAAATTCCGCACCGCACCGGGGTATTGGGTCAAGCTGATGCTCACCGATCAGAAGGACAGAAAAGATACCGTCACGCAGATCGATGTTTTCAACTCCATAGCGACAAACGAGTCCGTTTTCGGCAGTCTCGGCATCCTGTCGCAGGAAAAGTATTATCAGGAATTTTTAAAGCTCAACGAGCCGGGATATGAGTCATACCGCGAGGGTACGCTCGAATACGGTCAGGTGCTTAACGACGGTGAATTTCACACCTACGGAATGGAATGGACGCCGGAGTATATAAAGTTTTACATTGACGGCAGGGCGTACGGCACCGTGGAAAACGACCGACTCAAAGTATAAGGATCTCAACAAAGAGCTTTATCCGGAATTCTTCATAGGTGTTGAAATGACCAATCAGGCAGCGGACGACGAAGCGGCGCAATGGCCGGCGGATGTCACGGTTGACTGGGTAAGGCTTTATCAGAAGGAAGGTCAGACCTTTACCCTCGGCAGCACGGAAAAATCGGAATAACATATTAAAGAACAAATCCGACCGGAAACACATCATGTGCTTCCGGTCGTTTCTTTGTTCATTGAAGGCATCATCAAATGAGCCGCCGTGCAGATATTCCATGCTGCCGAGGACACTGTACAGATCATTGCTTTTCAACAGATCGACACCCGGATCACCAAACAGCAGCCTGCCTTTCCCGTCAAGTATATACACGCTGTTGTTGCCTTTATACGATTCACAGACAAGGTACGGTCTTAGATCCGACATTTCGCAGAACATACCGTAATATATAAGCTCAGCCTGACCGCCGGAGGCTTCAAACGTGAGCGGTTCGCTGAGTCTTTCGAGCATGACCATTCTTTTTATTCCGGTAATTTCCGACGTGTGAACATAGCTGACGCGTTTCGGACTGTCGGCGATATAGCCGATCCCGTCAAGGCTGCCCTCATACCGTTTTGCGTATAATAGATGCCGTTTTGTATCGACCGCGATAAAATCGGGTCTTGAACGCTCGGTGAGGTTTGCATTGCACTGCCTTTTCATAAGATCGTAGACTCATCCGCCGTTGCAGGCTTTTCCTGAAGCAGAAATTTGCTCTGTGTCCCGGCTACAGCCCAATGGTTTTCCAATGCGTCCTCCAGACCGGAGAACAGCTGCACGCTGACATCATGCATCTGATTCAGCCGCTCGGCATAAAGGATCGAGTCGATGTAGGCGGAATAATATTTTAAAAAGACGCACACCCCGATAACGACGACCAATATAAGAATAATAACCGTATACAGTAACTGCTTCGGAGTTCCGACCTTTTCTGTCATTCCGAAGCCGCTTTTATTCATCGCTTTCCTCCAAAAGACTGCATGGTGCGCCCTGACCTTTGCGGATTAAATGCCTGTGGTATTATTTTACCATAACACACAGCCGTTTTAAATGCTGCAGAAGTTAAAAGGCGTTGCAGCAAAAAGAAGCAGTGTCGCTTCCTGCGGCACTGCTTCTTTTAATTAATAAGTTTTCGGTTGCCTGACATGGCATTGCGGTCAATAAATCGGTTTGAACCCGCAAAACTATACCCATGGCAGTTCCAAAGCGGTCATGCTGATGCCTTGAGGCTCCTCGACACGATCTTTTTGCCAAGGGTCTGCATCGGTTTTTCTATTACATACCATGATATGACCGCGCAAACAAATGTAAGCGCAAAGCATATTACAAATGTCACATTAAGGCTGAACAAAGGATTATTCAGCTTTTGAAGCTGGTGGGAAACTATTTGCTGAACGACAAATCCGTAAAGGTATAAGCCGTAAGAGAAGTCGCATTTTTCGAACCAGTGGGAAAATACCGGTCTTTCGACAAGGGCGAAAGATAAAACAAAGTACGGAAGTACAAAGCAAAGGATAAATTCGCATTTTACGGAGCTGAATCTGAATATCGCAGTAAGCGCCATAAGAAGTGTTGCCGTTTGCAAATTAAACAGTTTGTTCATCCCTGGCAAAGCGAAAAAGGCTGCCTGCAAAAAAGTAGGGTATTATTCCAAAAGTGTCGTACCAGTTTGTGCCATAAACAACAAACCTTGCGGTGGGATTGTAGCTGATATGCATATAATTTATAACTGCCAACGCAACAGTCACGATTAAAAGACCCAAGCGTGTGATCCTCAACTTTTTAAATATCCACAACAAGACCGGCAAAACAAGATACAATGCAAATTCAACCGGCATAGTCCATAACGATCCGTTTACGGCATTTGGATATGTATACCATTCAAAAACACCCGGCAATGCATACACCGGATACAAAAGTATATTTCTGAGATACTCCCACGTTCCAGCAGAAGCAAAATATTCGGACAAAGGCAGCCGTGTAAAGACCGGTCCGACTATAAAAACGGCGAACAGGACAACACCTATAAGTCCCGGAAAGATCCTGAATGATCTTCTTAACATATATCTGCCGAAATGCGAATCACTCATAAGGCTTTTTCATTACAAGATAACCGCTCACTATAAACAATATCTTAACAGCAAGAGTTGATACGCTCTGTCCGTAGATCCCATGAACGGGCAGACCCATTAAAGATGACATATGCCCATATATCACCATTGCAGCCGCAATTATTCTGATAACATTAAAATTATTGGTTCTCGGACCGGTTGCATCGGTCGGCGTGAAGTATTTTGTGCCCACGTTTTTCAGCCAATTCAATTTTCATAACCCCTTTTGAGTAGTCTGTATATTCTTCTTGAGTATCCTGTATAGCAGTGATCGTTTTATAACTACCGCATCGATCACCCTGTCGGGTATCGGTGACGTAATATCGATGCTGCAAAGGACGCTGTCGATATGCATCGGTTTGCCGAGATCGACCCATATCTGCGGATCACTTTTCAGAAAGACAAGTGACTCCCCGATGCGCTTTCCGTTGTGCTTAAGAGATCGGATGCCATAAATCTTTTCGGTTTGATCCTCAAAAACAATTTTAATGCATGGGGATTCTACCACGATATTTCCGGTGTCAACAGGATCTATCCTGACGGAACATATGCCGCTGTTTTTCGGAATGTTCGTAAAAAGATTTGTTATATTCAGACACATCGGATTTATGTGCCATCAGGCTGTTTGCCTCGCAAAACCCGGTCCCTGTATCGTAATACATTTTTTACGCTGTCACGCTGGTCAACCACCTGACAGCAGCTTTCCTGCGCCTCGTCCTGCACCTCGATAACACTGCCTGCCAGCACGGGAACATAATACTTCTTAAGCCTGTTCCGAATTTTCTTGTAGTTGAGTTTCCATTCCTTGTTATCATGCTGAGTGTATGAATTCTCGGAATTTGTCCATTTACGATATATGCTGGTGACATTTTCCGAATCCGCAACACCGCATACAAATGCTACCCGGATCAAAAAGTCCCAGTCCTCAGTCGTGCTGAGCCCTTCGTCAAAGTTGGTTCCGAGCATTCTGAAGGCATACGCCGGGAACGCCAGGCTCATCGTCGGGCAGTGGTTTACCGTAAGCTGATCGATCATATTAAAGCGGCAGCAGTATTCGGGTTTGGTGGGCGACAGTGCTATAAGACTGCCGTCCTCGTTGAGTCCCCAATTCTGACTGACCGCAAATGCATGAAGAATCCTGCCGGGCATACTTTTGTAAAGCTCATGAAAGGTTTCGACCCAATTATCAAAGATAAGGTCGTCATCATCATATATAGATATGTACATTCCCCGTGCATTTTCGAACCCGGTGATCAGCGGAGTGGTTCTCGTTCCGCCGGTGATCGGCACCAGCCTAACATGCTTTTGAAATTCATCGGGGAATTGCGATATGATGCGCTCAATGCCGGTCCTGGTCTCATCGTCGACATTGTGCGCCATAACGATAACCTCAAAATCCTGATCAGTCTGTGCGTTAAGGCAGAGCAGTGCCTCCTTCAGCGCATTTGTTCTTTTGCCCTGCGTACGCATAACCACCGACAGAAACGGTGCGTCGTCGGCGAAATCTATGCTTTCGCCCCTTAATAGAATTTCAGCGTTTTTCTCACCGAATTGATCCTTGATCTCACTATAATAGTTAGACAATAAATTATATTTTGTGCTGCAACTGTTCATTGATTCACCCATACACCGTATCAGTGCCTGTTATACCGTTCAAACATTATTGTCAGTCAATCGGCTTCATTGTCGGGACGAAAGCAACCATCTTTTCAATCTCTCCTAAACCTCCTCATATCTCATAACAGGTCTAAACGGAGTTTCTTCCTGAATCGCTATATCCCTGTAAATTCGTGCTGTTTTTCGGTGGATTGGAGTATAAATTGGTGTAAATGGTGTAGAAGCTTTTATCCTCGCTCAAGAAATGCCGCTTATTCGTTAGACACTTTATTATACTCGCTTTTGAAATATGAGTCAAGACCTTCAAATTCGGACTGCCGAAGCTCCTTCGTTACATCGGTATAGATATTAAGCGTTGTTGAAATATCCTTATGACCAAGCGTGTCTTGAATGACCTTGACATTCACTCCTGCTTC
>VOFC01006818.1_pt1 | contig 78911 bp, 116 predicted proteins | sample 5384161 | NCBI WGS metagenome assembly VOFC01 (sample SAMN12384722, study PRJNA508395) | human gut metagenome | isolation source: healthy gut B | host: Homo sapiens | reverse complement strand
TAGATGTTCAGCCCATGTGCTTTGGCACTACTGCGCTGGCATTCGCTCCGTCTACGGAACTGCTGAAGAGCCAGTTCTTCCGGCCTACTGCGAATGGACGGATCGCATTCTCACTGAGATTATTGGTAAAGCTGCACCGTCCGTCTTCCAGATAGGTCTCCGCTGTATCACGTCGGTTGAGAACATAATTCACGGCTTTATCCATCCGGGTATTCCGGACGGGCTTTTTCCTTCTCGCTGGTCAAGCCACGTTACCCATGAAAGCCTCCAGAACAGGTTTTTTTTTTTCCTTCAGTCTTTTCCAAAGAATGACGCAGTTGTTTCCGCTTTTCCATAATTACCGGGATACTTTTTGTTAATTCCTTTGTTCACTTGATACTGTCTTTCGGGTGTATGAACTATAAACGTGCTTCTTGAAAATGTTAACTAGAGCGTGTTTGAAAAAGTCTTTCTCAAGATGTGCGTCACAGTTTGTGGGAGATTTTGTCTGAATGAGGGAGGCGTAGCGGGCTACGACGACCGAAAGAAGGGCAAAATCTCCCGCAAAGATGGGGCATGCAGATTGCAGGAATGATTTTTCAAACAGGCTCTAGAGCAAATTCATACAATCCGGTCTATTCCGCACAACCCATACGTCTTCCCCATCACCTCCGATTCCTGCCAAACAGTCAAATCAATTCCAAACAACGAATTATACCTCCCCACCATCCGCAAATGCTCCGGATACAAAAACGCCTGTTTTTCGCAGAATCTGGGACACTTCCGCGTACCGGCACCTGGGTACCGCGGCTTCCTTTGACACACGTTGCATACATTGGACAGTACTGCGAAGTATTGGTCTGATAAAACGGGAAGATGCATACTGTTTTTCCCTTCTGGAAACTTCCTTGTACTGGTATCGCCGCAGCTCTCCCATTCATACCGTTCCATCCGAAATTCTTCCTTTAAATAGTCCCGATAAAACGCCGCATGGACGCTGTTTTGCTCAAACAGCGTGCTGTCCCCCAGCTTATAGGCCATCCGCGGATCTTTTTTTCGCTTGTTGAGCAACACGCCAAGACAGAGGAAAACACCGGAAGCTGAACTGCCAGATGGGCCGTTCCCCAGTCATTTACGACAATCTCAATGTTTTTGTTCTTTTGTTCACACCATCTGGCAAGATGCTGCAGACGTGCCTGCGTTTCCGTCAGATTTTCTTCCAGTAAAAATGGAAAGACCAGCGTAATTGCAAATGACTCCTGGCAGGCTTTATCCATCAGTGCGAACAGTTCCTCTTCCGTTGGTGCCAGATGCGGGCAAAAAGCATTTCCTATATAGAGCCGGTCCGGGTGAAAAAGCGGCGGATCCGGAATCTGGTTTCTCCGAAAATAAGCATCAAAAAATGCCGCACTTTCCATCGAAAGATACGCCTTATACCATTCTGGCCGGTCCAGTTCGAGCGCCAGCTCGACCGGCTGTCCGGCTGCCCGATTCCGCAAAGCCATTTTGCAATGCCGTAAATGTTTCCTTCCCGATATCGGAAAACCATACCTTTTTCTGCTCTTCCAGGCTTTCCAGATGAAACGCGTCCTGCTCCGCAGGATATCCTGTCATCTCTTCTGCAAGGATGCAGAAGAACAGACAATCATAAATCGCATTCCACATCGAGCAGTACGGCTGTACTTCCTGTACGCTGGCTGCATCGATTGCCGGAAGCGGATTTTCCTGGCCTTCTACGGTTTTCTGCTGCAATGGCGCAGTATACGTCTCGGACCAGTTCATGTTGGTCGCATCGGCGCCCCAGCGTTTATAGCACTCCATCAGCAGGTTGCTTCCTGCGACACGGATTTTCAGGTTTTTCATGTCATCGACGGATTTCACTTCCTGCTTGCTGTTGGTCAGCTGACGGAAACCGTTCTCGGCGATTCCCATGCAGTGCAGGCCGTACTCATCGAGGATCTCTTTTAATTTTTCGCCTGCCTCGCCGTCCAGTTTGGCATCCGCATCTTCTACGGAATCAAACAGGAAGGGAAGGGACACGACGTTAAATCTCGGGTCAAAGGCAGAGTAGATCAGGTTGCTGTGCATCGAGATCTGTACCGGGTCCCCATCGATCAGTGCCTGGATGCCTTCGGACTGGTTTCCGTTGGTCAGCTGGTCTGCGGCGTATACGTTGACTTTGATCTTGTCCGCCGGTTGCTTTTTCGATCAGCTCACCGAACTTCCGGCCGCCTTCTGCCCAGGTACTGGTTTCTGTCGTGGAGCAGGTGAAGTTCCAGGTCTGCTCCGGCCAGTCGAGATCGCTTCTGTCTTCTACATCGTAGGTGCTTGCAGAAGATGTATCTTTCTTTGTAAAGACTTCGATCAGGTCTTTTGCATCATCATATCCCTGGCTTTCCAGCTCGTTCTGATACCACGCATCCACACCGTCTACCGCCTGTTTAAAGGAGTCGATGTCCATATCTTCGTATTTTGTGATCTTGACACCGTTCTCGTTCTGCCAGCGGTCCATAATCTCATCGTCACCGGCACGGTTGATGGCACGTTCGTAATCGACGGCTTTCTGTCCGGCCTCATCGACAACTTTCTGCTGCTCCGGGGTCAGGTTGTTATAGATATCTCCGTTAATACAGAAGAACAGACAATCATAGATTGCATCCCACATGGAGCAGTATGGCTGTACTTCCTGTACGCTTGCCGCATCGATTGCGGGAAGTGGGTTCTCCTGACCTTCTACTGTGTTCTGCTGAAGTGCTGTGTAAGTTTCAGACCAGTTCATGTTTGTGGCATCAGCGCCCCATCTCTTGTAGCATTCCATCAGAAGGTTGGAACCTGCTACACGAACCTTCAGGTTCTTCATATCGTCTACAGTTTTGACTTCGCGGATGCTGTTAGTAAGTTCACGGAAGCCATTCTCTGCAATACCCATGCAGTGCAGACCATACTCACTGAGGATTTCCTTTAATTTTTCTCCTGCCTCGCCGTCCAGTTCTTGCATCTGCATCTTCTACGGAATCAAACAGGAACGGAAGAGATACGACGTTAAATCTCGGGTCAAACGCAGAGTAAATCAGGTTGCTGTGCATCGAAATCTGTACCGGGTCTCCGTTCATCAGAGCCTGGATGCCCTCGGACTGGTTTCCGTTGGTCAGCTGGTCTGCCGCGTATACATTGACTTTGATCTTGCCGCCGGTTGCTTTTTCAACGAGCTCGCCGAACTTGCGGCCGCCTTCTGCCCAGGTACTGTTCTCGGTTGTGGAACAGGTAAAGTTCCAGGTCTGCTCTTTCCATCCAAGGTCACTGTAATCAGCGATATCATTGTAATCCTCATTGCCGGAGGAATTTCCTGCTGTGCTGCCATCCGCACCATCGCCACTGGAAGTATCGGAATTCGTTGCTGCAGCTACCGTTCCGGTATAAGCTCCGTCTTTTGCCAGTGCTTTTGGAAGGAACGTGGAAATCTGCGGAACATACGTAATCAGAAGCAGAACCGCTACCGATGCCGCGATCATCGGCATAACAGCCTTTGAGATCTGCTGGATCGTAACTTCCATTCCTTTTTTCAGTTTGACAGAAATAGCAACAAACAGGTTGACGCCGACCGGCGGAGTTACCTGTCCGATGGCCAGGTTGACGGTTGCCACGATACCGAATGCTACCACATCATAGCCCAGAGCCTTACATACCGGAAGCATGATCGGTACAAAAATATACATTGCAGAGTTTGCATCAATAAAGCATCCGGCGATCAGCAGGATGATGTTAACGATCAAAAGGAAGGTAAACTGATTATGTGCAACACTTCCAAGCAGATCGGAAGCTGCCTGCGCGATACCGAATTTGGTGCAGACAAAGGAGAACAGGGAAGCGCTTGCTACGATGAGCATGATGCCGCCGGTGGTCTTCGCGGAGTCTACCATCAGATCCCACAGGTCTTTGATTTTGATTTCTTTATAGATAAAGATTCCGACGAACAGACCGTATACAACGGAAACGGCTGCTGCTTCTGTTGGAGTGAATACGCTTCCATAGATACCGCCAAGAATAATAACCGGCATTAAGAATCCCCAGAAAGCATCCTTAAATGCATCCCAGCGCTCTTTTGCCGTTGCCTTCTTCTGCGTCGGCTGAATGTTGTGTTTCTTTGCCTCCAGAAGAACAACGATGACAAGGGCCACACCCATCAGAATACCAGGAAAAATACCTGCTGTGAACATATCTGCAATGGATACGCCGGTGATGGATGCGTAAACAACGAATGCAATACTCGGCGGAATGACGATTGCGATCGAACTCGATGTCGCCATCAGCGCTGTGGCAAACGGTGCGGAGAAGCCGCCGCGCTCGATCATGGCAGGAATCAGAACCATACCAAGAGCTGCAACAGTTGCAGGGCCGGAACCGGAGATCGCGCCGAAGAAGCAGGCTACGATAACACATACGATGGCGATACCGCCTTTTTTGTGGCCTACGCAGGTATCAACGAATTTGATCAGTCGTTTGGAGATACCGGCTTTTGCCATGATGTTTCCGGACAGGACAAAGAACGGAATGGCAAGCAGCAGAAACTTGCTGATGCCGGAATACATGTTGGTTGCCACGATCGTTAAGGATGTGCCGGAATAGAGAATCGCACATACGGAAGAAAGACCGAGACAGATTCCGATCGGAATACCCATGATCAGGAAAATAAAGAATGAAATAAAAAGATTGCACTGATCATTTTTCTTCTCCCTCCTCTTTCGCTTTTACAAAGGTATCAATCAGATACTCGATCATGTGGAGCGTCATGCAGGCGGCTCCGATCGGTACGAAGGACCAGAAAATCCATTCCGGCCAGTTCAGCACGAAGGTTCTCTTTCCGTTGGCTAACTGGGTCAGAACCTTGTCCATGCCGTATTTAAACAGGACTGCGGTAAATGCAACACTGAAAGCCGTGTTGACCACCAGCAGAATTCTTCTCGCTTTTTTCTGAAAGACGGTCCGGCAGTAAAGAAAGATTGACCAGCTCTCCGTCACGGGCAGCGAGTGCTGCAGCGAGAAGTGTAATCAGGACAAATACCGCAACAACGAGTTCCTCGGTAAATGACCAGGATTGATGCAGAATCTTACGGGACAGGACATTTCCGACCGTAAGCACAACAATCAGGATCGTGGACAGCACAAGAATCAATTTCTCGACAAATGCCACGCCGTTCATGATTTTTTTGTACACTTTCATATGTTTCCTCCCTTTTCCTGTCTGCGCGTGTTTTGCAGCAGGATTTGTTTCTTGCCAGGCTGTATTACCGGTGTTTCTGCATAAAAAAAGCCGCCCCACGATAACCAGGGACGGACCATATTTTTTTCCGCAAACCACCCTTGTCTCTCCTTTGAAACAAGTACGAATACACGCACAAGCATACGCGGTTCCTGTAACGGGAAACTCCCGTGAAAACCTACTGGAATCCTGTCTTTATCTTAATGAAACAATAAAAACAGTTCTTTGGGTTTCCCTTCTCCGAGATGATGTTCAATCCGGACACGCTGCTGTCTCGCACCTTCTCCGACAGCTCTCTGCAAACGCTTTTCCGCATTTACTTTTTCTCTTCCCAGAATTTATCTTACGACGGCTGTAATTTTAGCGCGATTTTTGTCATTTGTCAAGAATTGGTTCTGAAATTTTGTTATAATTTTGAAAAACCGTAAAATTTTCGGTTTGCTGTTCTGTTTCGATTGCAGCACCTTTTTTCCTTGCTATTTTCCCACAGATACGATAAAATAACAGACAGATAAGATCCGATGCGACGGGTCTTTTTTCTCGGCATTCTGCCACGATTTTTACTACCCAGAAAAGAGGAACAGCAACTATGAAAATAGATCTTAGAACGATTCCGGATGCAGAGGTTTCCGGCATCGACCTGATGGACGTTGATATCACACTCCCGGCTCCGGAAGCAGAACCGCAGCGCCAGTATTACTTTATGGCGCTCTTAAAACAGCAGCTCGTCCCGGAACGCGCGAAAAAAGAACGGCAAAAAGAATTCCTGACTGCCTGTATCACAACATTCGGATGCCAGATGAACGCCCGCGATTCTGAAAAACTCGAGGGAATCCTGGAAACCGTCGGCTACCACATTGTGGAGACCGAGGATGCTGACTTTGTCGTTTACAATACCTGTACCGTCCGTGAAAATGCCAATCTTCGCGTCTACGGCCGTCTCGGACAGCTTGGCAAATACAAAAAAGAAAAATCCGGGCATGATCATCTCCCTCTGCGGATGCATGATGCAGGAGCCGCTCGTTGTCGAAAAGCTCAAAAAAAGCGATCATTTCGTCAACCTGATTTTCGGAACCCACAATATCTACCGCTTCGCTGAATACCTTGTCCGCTGTATGACCGAGGACCGCATGGTGATCGATATCTGGAAAGATACCGACAAGATCGTGGAAAATCTTCCGGTTGACCGGAAATATCCGTTTAAATCCGGCGTCAATATCATGTTCGGTTGCAACAACTTCTGCAGCTACTGTATCGTACCGTATGTGCGCGGCCGCGAGCGCAGCCGGAAGCCGGAGGAAATCGTTGCAGAGATCAAACGCCTCGTTGCAGACGGCGTTGTCGAGGTCATGCTGCTCGGACAGAATGTCAATTCCTACGGCAAGAATCTGAAGGAGCCGGTGACGTTTGCGCAGCTTCTGCGCGAGGTTAATAAAATCGAAGGGCTGAAACGCATCCGTTTCATGACCTCCCACCCGAAGGATCTCTCTGAAGAGCTGATCGATGCGATGCGCGACTGCGAAAAAGGTCTGCCTCCATCTTCATCTCCCGCTCCAGTCCGGAAGCAGCCGCATCTTAAAGCTGATGAACCGCCGCTACACGAAAGAGCAGTATCTTGACCTTGTTGACCGCATCCGCGCGAAAGTACCGGATGTCTCCCTGACAACCGATATCATCGTCGGTTTCCCTGGCGAGACAGAGGAAGATTTCCTCGAAACGATGGATGTGGTACGTAAGGTCCGCTACGACAGCGCCTTTACCTTCCAGTATTCCAGAAGAACAGGAACACCGGCTGCCGCTATGGAGGATCAGATTCCGGTCGATGTTGTGAAGGACCGTTTCGACCGTCTTCTTGCTGAAGTACAGGAAATCTCCCGTGAGGTAACGGCAAGACATACCCACACAGTTCAAGAAGTTCTCGTCGAGAGCATCAATGAACAGGATCCGTCCCTTGTGACCGGCCGTATGAGTAACAATACGCTCGTTCATTTCAAAGGTGATGTTTCCCTGATCGGCACGCTGCAGAATGTATATCTGGATGAGTGCCGCGGTTTCTATTACATGGGAACACCGGTGGAAAACAACTAAATCTTTCAAAAACAAAAATCCCGGATTTTCGGTTCCTGCTTTTACGGCAGATATCCAGAATCCGAGATTTTTTATTTTTACTTCGAAACACCTTTTGACAGCCGCACCTGATACACCAGATACGTAACCATCAGCATCGCTCCCGCGCCAATCCATGCGGAAATCTCAGCGAATGCGACACCGCGGAACGCAAAGTGCGGAACCGCAATCTGAACGATGCCGACACGCATCACAACTTCAACAACACCGGAAATCATCGGCAGTACCGTTTTTCCCATGCCCTGGCAGGCGTTTCGGAATACGAAAAGCCATCCAAGCGGAAACAATGCAATTCCGGTGAGCGGAAGAAAGATACAGGTGTAGGAAATGACGGTCGGATCGTTCAGCATCAGAGATGCCAGGAATTTCGGCGCGAAATTTCCAGCGCCGCAAACGGCAGATTGACCAGAATCGACAGGATCACACCGGCCCATACGCCGCTCTTGATTCTGTCATACTTCTTTGCTCCATAGTTCTGTCCGGTAAAGGTCAGAAGCGCCAGTCCGACGGTCACACCCGGCTGCTCAAACAGACCGCAGACCTTCATGCATGCCGCATACGCAGCCACATAAGCGGTTCCCATCTGGTTGACAAAGACCTGAAGCACCATTCCTCCGATGGCAGTAACAGAATTCATCACTGCAACCGGAAGACCTTTTCCGGTCAGCGCGGCAAGAATTTTTCCATCCGCTTTCCAGTCCCCCTTCTGTGGAAGCAATTCCGGTGCACGGAGGATGTGCCTGAAGCAGTACAGCGCGGAAATCGCCTGCGCCAGAACAGTGGCAAGTGCTGCTCCAAATACACCCATGTGAAGCGGAAACACAAAGAGAAGATCCAGCACAATATTGGCAATGGCAGAAAGCACCATGGAGACGAGCGGAACCTTGCTGTTTCCGACCGAGCGGAGCAGTGTCATCACAAAGTTATTGAAAATCGTGATGGTGCTTCCGGCCAGGATTGTTCCGAAAATACACGAGAGTATCCGTCATCATATCCTCCGGCGTCTGCAGAAAAGATAAACAGCCGCCGCATCAGAAGCAGGCTGAACGTTGTGATCACAATTCCGATGGCAAGGCAGATATAGACCGACATGGCAATCTCTTTCCGCAGCTTTTTTGTATCGTTTGCACCAAAAGAATGCGAAATACAGATGCCAAGGCCACCCGTCAGTCCGACGGCAAAACCGATAATCAGAAAATGAACGGAGCTTGTGTTTCCAACTGCGGCAAGCGCCGTATCTCCGATTCCTTTTCCGACAACCATGGAATCCACAAAGCTGTAAAGCTGCTGGAACAGATTTCCGATCAGAATGGGCAGGAAAAACTGAAAAATCAGCTTCATGCTGTTCCCTCTTGTCATATCATTTGTTGTGTTCTGCATGGTATTTTTTCTATCCTGTCCTTTCTCTTTTAGAATTTCCTGTTTCTTTATTGATTCCCCCCCTCGTCTTGTCAAGACCGCAAAATGCGGCTATAATAGAGCATAACTTAGACGAAAGGTTTTTACATCACTGGCATGAACAATTTATACGAATACATCGATCCAATTGCTTCCCCCTATGAGGCATTTCTTTCTGACAGCACCCACGATCTCCTGCCGATTCCGGCGCACTGGCATTATTATGTAGAACTTCTCTACGTCCGCAAAGGCGAAATCGAAGTTTCCCTTGACAATGTCGTATCCACCTGCACGAAGGGCGCTGTCATTCTTTTTCCGCCCAAATGCGTCCACTCCATCGCTCTTGCGAGAGGTTCTTCTCCGGTTCAGTACGATGTGATCAAATTCGATCCCAATCTTCTGCCGTCCTGCAAAACGGATGAAATCGATCTGCGCGCCATGCTGCATGGGATTCACGCCTACCGCTGTTCCCTGTATCTTTTCTCCGGAACAGACGGCCCAAATGAATCTTTTTCCGCTTTTTTCCGATATTCTTTCCGAATATCAGAGTAAAAATTCGGTTATTCGATGGTATTAACTGCCGATCTTCGGAAAATCGTCACCAAGTTTGCGCGGATCTGGCAGAAAAATGGTGATTTCTTTCTGGCTCCTGGCGTTCATCCTTCTTATGAAATCGGGTTTGACCTGATTTCCGAATACATCGATTCCCACTACTTTGAGGAGCTGACCGTAGAAAAACTGGCCGCGATGTGCAATATGTCGCACTCCACCTTTTCCATGAATTTCTACCGCCGGTACAATATGACCTGCAAGGAATACATTACAGCAACCCGGATCAATGCAGCCGAAAATATGCTTTTGTTTTCCAGCCACGACATCTCGTTTATCGCGCGGGAGGTCGGTTATACGGACTGCAGTTACTTTATCCGCTGCTACAAAAAACTGAAAGGCGTCACGCCGAAGCAGGCACGAAACTCCAGCTTGGACGGTAACGATCATCTATTTTCGAATTTTTTCAGAGAAAGAACGCACAGGCATTTGCTGCACGCTCTTTCTTTTTTATGTATTTCTTTAAACTTTTTCCTTATCTCTCTGCAGTCTCATAAACGCTTCTTACGCGGTATGCGCCCGATACGCCGGTTCCCTCTGCGGTAAAGTCTGCGGTCGGCAGAATGCGGAAGGTCTTTGTTCCGGCTTCCATATCCACAAAGTTATCGTCCAGACGAAGCACACCGTTCTCAGTCTCTACGCTGACAGATTTTGCAAAGTTCTCTGCGGTTACGGTTACGGTATCGCCGTCTACTGATACAGAAAGCTTCGGATCTGCAAAATGGTAATGCTTCGGTGCGCAGAACAGAGTTGATCCGGAAGATACTACGTTTCCATCAACAACCAGCTCATAGGTCAGATGAACTTCCAGCGGATCCTGATCGTTGAAATCAAGATGCGGCATCCACTGTCCGCCGTAAGCCGGTGCATTCACCTCGAAGGTTCCCTCTTTGACTACGGAAGAATCCGGACGGCGCAGAGACCATTTTACGGTTCCAACAATCGGCTCACCCGTTTCATTCGCAACGTGAAGATCTGCACTGACATCGATCGGATGCGGCAGTGTGTTGACAAACGGTTTCTGATCGATCTCTCCATGCTCCTCGCAGGAAAGCAGAACCGGTGCAAACATCTTCTTCTCTGCGTACTGCAGGGCTTTCCAGTTTCCGTAATAATCGACGCTTGCCCAGGATGCTACCGGCCAGATATCGTTCAGCTGCCATACAACAGCACCCATGCAGGTACCGCGGAAGCGGCGGAAATGCTCAACGCCGTAACGGATCGCATCGGCCTGAAGAAGCTGTGAGCAGTACAGAAGCTCGTCGAAGTTCTTCGGATACAGGTATGTCTGTGAAATGTAGTTCAGGATCTTTCCGTTGGCAGCCGTATTTCTCTGGTGCATTTCCATGACACGGGAGAAGATGTTGCGGTCGCCGTCTTCGGTAAACCGTTTTACAGTCTGCAGTGCCGGGAAGGACTGGAATCCGAACTCGGACAGGAAACGGTAATGATGGGAACGATAAGCGGTGAACGGCTCGCTTCCGTGCCATACACCCCAGTAATGGGTATCGCCGACGTTCTCTGCATTGCTGTTTTTCGTAATTTCCGCCTGAAGACGGGGATGACGGCCAGTAGAATTTCTCCGGATCCTCTTCTTTAACGATTTTCGGAATGATATACTCATACAGATGGATGTAATCATACGTCTGTTTCTTAGATTTCTGCCATGCCAGCGTTTCGTACTGGGTTTCCATCTCGTTGTTTCCGCACCACAGAGCAATACTTGCATGGGAACGGAGTCTGCGCATATTCTGACGGATCTCCGCGGAGATATTCTCTTCGAAGTCATCTGTCAGCTCGTAGGATGCGCAGGCAAACATGAAATCATGCCAGATGAGGAGTCCTCTCTCATCGCAGACATCATAGAAAAAGTCATCGAGGAAGTATCCGCCTCCCCATACACGCAGGGAGTTAAAGTTTGCCTCCTGTGCGGATTTCAGCAGCAGATCGGTACGCTCTCTCGTCTGACGGGTTAAGATATTGTCCTCCGGAATGTAGTCCGCGCCCATCGCGAAGATCTGCAGTCCGTTGATTTCATACGCAAAGTTACGGCCCTTTACGGTCTTTGCAGGTTTATCGGTGATGATGATTTTTTTTCACCGTTGGTCATGATCATGTTGTCGCCGTCATCGTAATCCGGTGACTGGCCGGTCATGTGCTCATCAAAGACTTCATCTTCCATCACGTCAGTATTTACGGTGATGGTACGAAGACCCATTTTCTTCTCCCAGGTATCCAGGATATCCTCTGCAACGAGCTCCACCTTTACCTGATACAGTGCCTGTGCACCGTAACCGTTCGGCCACCACAGCTCCGGATTTTCTACGGTAAGGGAAGCCTGTACATGATTGCTGCGAAGATCACAGGTAAGTCCGGTCAGATTCTTTGCCGGTGCAGAATTGGTCAGCGGATCCATTGTGCCGCTTTCTGCTGTCAGAACGGTTTTTCCATCCGGAGAAGTAACCGTCATGACAATTTTTACGTTTCCGTCGGTAACTCCCGGCATCCACTCGATCTCGGCATCTGCCGTCAAGCGCACGAAGTCAACCACATTTCCATGAACGGTTTTTCCAGTTACATGATGCTCCTGTCCTACAAATACCTGTGCCAGACGGGCAGTTTTTACTGCGAGAACAGAAGCCTCACGGAACAGTCCTGCATCTGGAAGACGCGGACCCCAGTCCCAGCCGTACATGCAGGCTGCTTTACGAATATGCGGGAATCCCGGCATTGCATCGGATGCTGCTCCAACCGGGCATTTTGCTTCTTCTTCTGCGATGAATTTTGTCGGGGAATGCAGAACCACTTTTACCTGATATACGGTATCGGCTGCATCACCTGCAACAAGATCGGTAATATCATACTCCCAGACACGGTTCATGTTGTCTGCGGAGCCGATTTTCTCTCCGTTCAGATAAACATCTGCGATGGTATCAATTCCGTCGAAGTGTAAAAACAGACGGTCCGCTTTTCTGTCTTCCTCACTGATCACGATCGTTGTCTCGTATGCGAAATCGTTCTCCATCAATTTCAGTGCATCGAGCTCATTGTCACGATAAAATGGATCCGGGATCAGGCCTTTCTCCAGAAGGGTGCCGTAAACGGTAGACGGTACCTTCGTTTCAATTGGAGTTTCCGGAATATCGTAAACATTTTTTCCGAGGACAGTTAATGTCCAGTTGTCTTTCAGACATATTGTATGCATTACAGTATGTCCCCTTTCTTCATAGTTTCTGCTTTTTCGCGTAGTTTCACCACGCTTTTCACTTTATTTTTATCTTACTGCTTTTTTAACCAAAATGGTACAAAAAAGCTCTTAAAAAATAGGAAAAATCTCCAAATGCGAAACGATTTTAGAAAATTTCGGAAACAGTGAGACAAATTCTCAATCATCACTTTGACAGATCTGGAAAATGTGATAGAATAAAAATGTTGGCATCCTGAAAAAAATGCCGACATTATTTTTTCGAAAAGAAAAGATGAGGAAAAAATTATGATACCAGAAAGATTAGCTGCTCTCCGCGAAAAATGAGAGCCTACGGCGTGGACGCTTATCTGGTTCCGACCGCCGATTACCATGAATCTGAATATGTAGGAACTTACTTTAAAGCAAGAACGTATATCACAGGCTTTACCGGTTCTGCCGGAACCGCCGTTATTACCCAGGATGAAGCGTGCCTCTGGACCGACGGCCGCTACTTCGTACAGGCAGCCAAAGAGCTTGCCGGAACCGGCGTTACTTTAATGAAAATGGGCCAGGAAGGCGTTCCGACGGTAGAGGAATACCTGCAGGCAAATACAAAAAGAAGGCATGACCATCGGCTTCGACGGCCGTGTTGTCAATGAGATGCTCGGTGAGACACTGGAAAAGACACTTCCGGAGCGTTTTCTCTCCTATCGAAGTGACCTGATCGGTGAAATCTGGTCCGACCGCCCAGCACTTTCTGCAGAACCCGTGTGGATCCTTGATGCAAAATATACCGGTGAATCCGCTGCGGAGCGTCTTGCAAAAGTACGCGAAAAGATGAAAGAGAACGGTGCCGAGGTGCATATCCTGACCGCACTCGACGATATCGCCTGGATGCTGAACATCCGCGGAAACGATATTCCGTGCAATCCGGTTGTCCTCTCCTACCTCATTCTGACCGAAACCGAAGGCCATCTGTTTATTCAGGAAGCAACTTTAAATGATGAAGTGAAAACAGTATCTTGCCGGTCTTGGTATTTCGATTCATCCATACGATGCTGTCTATGATTTCGCTGCCAGCATCACAGGAAAAACGATTCTTCTGGAGAAAGCCAAAGTCAACTACACGATCTGCCAGAGCGTCATGGGCGAAAACACGATTGTCAATGTGATGAACCCGGCTTCTTCCTTAAAAGGCAGTGAAAACACCAGTTGAGATGGAAAACATCCGAAAAGCCCACATCAAAGACGGCGTTGCTGTGACCCGTTTCGTATACTGGTTAAAGAAGAATATCGGAAAGATCCCGATGAATGAAGTTTCCGTTGCGGAAAAACTGGAATCCTTCCGAAAAGAGCAGGAAGGCTATATCGAGCCAAGTTTCGGAACCATCTCCGCTTACGGCCCGAATGCCGCTATGTGCCATTATCAGGCAACGAAAGAAGATTTCTCCGTTCTACAGCCAAAAGGCATGTACCTGGTAGATTCCGGCGGACAGTATTATGAAGGAACAACTGATATCACGAGAACGATCGTTGTCGGACCGCTGACCGAGGAAGAAAAAGAGCATTTCACCATCACCACGATGGGAACCCTGCGTCTTGAAATGCAAAATTTCTCCATGGATGCATTGGCATCAACCTCGATTACCTCGCAAGACAGGCATTCTGGGAGAGAGGTCTTGACTTCAATCACGGAACCGGCCACGGTGTCGGCTATCTCTTAAATGTCCATGAGCGTCCAAACGGTTTCCGCTGGAAAATGGTTCCGGAGCGCATGGAAAATGCCGTTCTCGAGGAAGGTATGCTGACCTCTGACGAACCTGGTATCTACATTGAAGGAAGTCACGGTATCCGTACTGAGAACCTGATGCTCTGCCGCAAAGCAGAAAAAGAATATGTATGGCCAGTTCATGCGCTTTGAGTTCGTCACCATGGTTCCGATCGACCTCGACGGTATCGATACGCAGTATATGACAGAGAAAGATGTCGAGCTGCTGAACAATTACCACAAAGAAGTGTATGAGAAGATTTCTCCATATCTGGAGGGCGAAGAGAAAGAGTGGCTGAAAGAGGTTACACGGCCGATTTCGAAATAAGTTCTTTCTTTCATAAATCAAAAACCGATGTTCTGTGCGATTATTTTCACAGAACATCGGTTTTTCTTATCTTTCTTTGCTTATAATACTTTCGATAAAAATTCTCTCAGGCGCGGATTCTGCGGATTTGCGAAGAATTCCTGCGGAGTATTCTCCTCCTGAATATTTCCCTCGTTGATAAAGACGACGCGGGTTGCCACCTCTCTGGCAAAACCCATCTCGTGTGTAACAACGACCATGGTCATGCCCGATTCGGCAAGCTCTTTCATGATTTCCAGAACCTCTCCTACCATCTCCGGATCGAGTGCAGAAGTCGGTTCGTCAAACAGCATAACATCCGGATTCATCGCAAGGGCGCGCGCGATGGCGATTCGCTGCTTCTGTCCGCCGGAAAGGCTTCCCGGATAGGCATCTGCTTTGTCCGGCAGTCCGACACGGGTCAGGAGCTCCATCGCTTTTTTCTGCTTCTTCCGGTGTCATCAGTTTTAACGTCACCGGAGCGAGCATGATATTTTCCTTAACGGTTTTGTGCGGAAACAGATTGAACTGCTGGAAAACCATGCCGATCTTCTGACGCACATGGTCAATGTCGGTTTCCGGTGCTGTGATGTCAACACCCTCGAAATAAATTTTTTTCCGCCGGTTGGAATTTCCAGACGGTTTAAGGAGCGCAGAAACGTCGATTTTCCGGAACCGGAAGGACCGATGACAGCGACAACTTCTCCCTGACGGATCTCTGTGCTGATTCCGTCTAAAACTTTATTATCCTCGAAGCTCTTCTGCAGATTTTCAACTTTAATTAATACTTTTTTCGTTAGTGGTCACTCTTACGCAGTCTCCTTTCCAGTTTGCCCATGAAATAGGTCAGAATCATAACAAGAATCAGATAAAAGATCGCTGCGGAGAGAAGCGGAACCAGTGCATCGTACGTACGGCTCTGTACCAGGGTTGCTGCTTTTGTAATATCGATGGTTCCGATATAGCCGATGATGGCAGTCTCTTTCAACAGCACGATCATCTCGTTGATCAGCGCCGGAAGAACGTTTTTAAACGCCTGCGGAATGATAATCAGACGCATGGTCTGTGCCGGGTTTAAACCAAGGCTTCGTCCCGCTTCCGTCTGTCCTTTATCCACAGACATGATTCCGGAACGGAAAATCTCGGCAACGTACGCACCGGAGTTGATACCAAAGGCAATTCCGCCGATCACGATATTGTTCAGGTTTACGGTTGCAAAAATAACGGAATAGAAAAACAGAATCTGAATCATGGACGGCGTTCCGCGGATGATCGTCAGATAGACGCGTGCAACAATATTCAGAAGTTTTAATTTACCGGTCTGCTCGTGTGTTGAACGGATCAGTGCGATGAGAAGTCCGAGCACAACACCGATGCACAGTGCGATTACCGTGACAAGCAGCGTCGTCTTCAGACCGGTCAGCCACCACTCTGTAGCACCGTTGTCTACAAAGTAACGGTTAAACTGATGCTGTAAATTTTCCATAAAATACATCTCTCCTTTGTGGTTTCATTTCCTGCAAAAAAGAGCGGCTGCACCATTTTGCCTGGCGGACAGCCGCTCTTTTTCCTCTTATTAGATTACTTTCTTACAATAACAACCTGCGTTGCATTTGCGTAAGTATCGGTGAAATCAACGCTCTCCTCACGCTCCGGGTAACAGTCATTCCGGCTGCGCCAAAATCTGCTTTTCCGCTGTTGACGGATGCAAGGATAGTTTCAAATGACATATCCTCGATTTTCAGCTCATAACCAAGCTTGTCGCAGATTGCTTTGGAAATGTCGGCATCGATACCAACGATATCATTTCCCTCTTTGTACTCCCACGGCTCGAACTCAGCGTTGGTTGCCATGGTAAGCGTTCCGTTGGAACGGTCCACGTCTGCCGGGGACTCATACGGATGCTGTCCGACTTCATCACCAATGTAGTTGCTCATGATCTCATCCAGCGTTCCGTCCTCTTTCAGCTCTGCCAATGCAGTGTTAAATTCGTCTCTTAACTCATTTCCTTTTTTGAAGCACATCGCGTACTCTTCGGTATCAAAAATGCCTTCTACAATTTTCAGATCATCGTTTGCTGCAACGAATTTTTCTGCCGGCAGGGAATCGATGACAACACAGTCAATCTTTCCGTTTTCAGTGCCTGAATAGCATCGGCGCCTTTGTTGTAACGCTGCATCTGGGAATCTGCATTAACGGCATCGCTCGCCTGAGAATCACCTGTTGTTCCGGTCTGTACACCAATCTTCAGATCTGCCAGATCCTCTACGGATGTTACTTCTACTTTCTTTGCGGTAGATGCAGAACTCCCGCATCCTGCCATCGAAACAGCAAACAGAACGGACATTGCAAGTGCTGTTGCTTTTTTTTGCAAAATTCATTTTCATAATAATCTCCTTCTCTCCTCATGTGATGTATATTTATTCACTTTCTCTTATTATAACAGCATCTTTCTGAAATGCAAGGAAAAACGGAAAAAAAAGCATCAGAAATGAAAAAGAGGGCGATGTTACCTTCCTGAAAGCCGACGGTGTCGTCGGCACACGCGGCGCTTTTGTCGATCTCGATCTTGCTGACATCCAGAACACGATCTGATGTTGTCTGCAACGTAATAGAACGCTTCGACCATTTCCGACCTCATAATCATTTCCCAGCTCAATCACTTCACTTTCGTTTCGGCTCTGTTGCTCCCTGTCCTACGCTTAAATCTAACGTTACCGCTTCAATTCCAAGGACTCGGTACAAGGCGGTTGGTTAGACCTTACCTTGGTGGGTTTCCCACTGTATTTTATCAGCTTCAGGTGAGAGAAAAAAACAGGCACTGATTTTCTGTCCCATTCCAAGCCATTTCCCCCCTACATCGACGCTTATCAGTAGCGTGTGCTAATAATTTTTATTGAAGGATAACCTTTATTTCATGCTTTTTATTGTCTGCAAAATCCGGAATCCTGTTTCCTTTTATCTGTGTTCCGTCCGCAATAATTACGGATGTGACAGCCTTCCGACACTGCGGATTCTCAATTACAATATGATAATCTGCGTTTCGGAAATGTCTCGTCATCTCAGCCCGTTCCCATTCTTTCGGAAAACATGGGGTAATTTCCAGCCCGTCATATCCGCGTTTTACCCCCATAATGCCTTCATACAGTCCCTTCATGCACCATGCAGAGGTTCCGGTCGTCCAGGACCAGTAAGATTTGCCGTAATATTTCGGATGTGTGGAATAGCAGTTGGTAAATACATATGGCTCGGCGCCGGACTGCGTGGACGGATTCTTTTCACTGTCCGGCATGATTTTTTCAGAGTACAAAGTGCCTTTTCAGCTCTGCCGAGTTTACAGTCCATAAGGATCTTAAATCCCGTTGCATGGCAGTATACTCCGCCGTTTTCAAACAGCCCCGGCAGCATTCCCGACATCCGCCCAACGTTTGGAGAATATTTTCATACGGCGGCATATTCAGAGGGAAACCAAAATCATGTTCCATACTGTCAACCGCAGCCAGAAGCTTCCGGGAGCTTTTCTTCATCTGCCACGTCTCCCAGAACTGCCCAGGTCTGGGCGTTCAGATAGATTTTACTGCCTTCACTTGTTCTGGAACCAATGTTTTCCTTCTTACTGAGTGCCCGCATATACCATTCACCATCCCAGGCTTTCTCATTAATAGTCTTTCTCATGGTATCATATTCTTTTTTTCAGAAATTCTGCATAATCAGTCTCCCCTGATTTTTTCCATAAGCAGCTTCAGTTCTCTGAAAGCAAGACAGAACTGATGAGAAAGCATGACGGATTCCGCTTCCGGATCGGTTGTGATATTCAGCGCATCATTCCAGTCTGCAAAATAAATCCGGCTCAGCCCATTTCTTCCCTTTATCCCGGATAAGACAATCTGCGGCTGCTTTTAAATGTTCCACTACAGAAGCATCGCCGCCATCCTGCCACTCAATCTTCTTTTGCAGAATCGTGTAATCTCCCGTCTCCTTGATAAGTTCACACACCGCCCAGATAATCCAGAACGGCTGGTCTGAATACCTGGTGTCGTCATACGGATACCAGGTCAGTACAGCATGTCCATCACGAAACTGATGGCGCAGACATTCCAAAATCTCCTCCTTGGCCTTCTCCTGACGATAATTCAGAAGTGCCACTGCAATCTGCAGATTATCCCGCACACCCTTTTTTTCCAACAATACAGCAGTCTATCTGCTTCTTCAGCCACTGGTTCATAATATGATTGATTTTGCTGTCCGGTGTAGTGACGGACAGGGAACTGTATTTGTCCAGATTATATTCCACGGTCTCCTTACAGGCACTTTCCGTACGCTTAGCATCCGCATACATTTTAGCTGTCGCTCTTGCCTCATCCAGAGATTCACTGACGCCGAAGACCATCCTGATTTCCTTCGTCTCGCCCGGCTGCAGTATGAACTTATGCTGCAGCACACCGCCAAGAATAAACAGTGCCGCCTCAGAATTCGTACAGTCACCGCCATTTACGACTACATCCGGTCTCTGAAACAGTGCATAAGCAGAAGCATCCAGTTTCGTGACAGATCCTGCCGCTCCACAGAATCTGGCCAGATCCCCGTCATAAGCATACACAGGCTCGGAAGAAGCCAGATAAGCATTGTACCGTTTATGCGGTGCAAACGGATGAGCGGATCTACAATATATTCCATTTAATTCCCTGTCAAAGGAAGTTTCAAGGCAACGGTACATTTCATAATAACGGGGATATGAGAACCCCTCCAGTTCAAAAAGTTACCGCTGAAAATGTACTGAGCATACGGGCTCTGTCACTTTTGTTCCTGAGTCGAAACGTCCACACTTCCTGGAATCCGGTCTGCGGCACAAAAATTCTCCAGGAGCTTTCTATCCCCTGACACTCGGACTGAAGTCTGGAAAATCCGATACTGTGCTCACACTGATAGCTTTCTACCTGTTCATTCAGCGGTGCCGCACCGATATTCCAGCTTTTATTCATTTCATCATCCCGATATAGAAATATCTTGCATCATTGTTATTGATCATACACATATCTGCTCTTTCATTCAGGTAATAGCTGCGTCCATGCCCGTTCTGGGAAACCTGCGCGCAGTAGCCGTTTTCATTCCACAGATAGTTAAACCAGTATCTTGGCGGCTTTGCATCATAAATCACACAGGAATTGCCGTCGTTTGTAAATTCATATATCTTCTTTTCCATTCTTTCCATTTCTTCCTTTCAAACTCTTGATTACCCGCAGCAGATGACTCGCCGCTGTCTCCAGCTGCCTGCGTGTCACTCGCCCTTCCCGGTATCCATTCAGAATCTGTTTAATCACCGGCGGTCCGCCTGGCATGACAACATCATTTCCGGCCGCAACTGCATCCGCGCCATCCACCACAATATCCATATCCCCCCAGTCAGTCACCAGAAATCCTTCATATCCCCATTCTTCCCGCAGAATCCGGTTGCACAGGTCGCTGTTTCCACCTGCAAATATCCCGTTAATTTTATTAAAAGAAGTCATAATGCAGCGTACATTTGCTTTTTTACCAGCATTTCAAATGGTTTCAGATACAGTTCCCGGGCTGCCCGTTCCGTAATAACAGAATCTACTGCGTCATACTGTTTCTTTGCGTTTCCCCTGCGGTAGGTTTCCTGCTCATTAACTGCGAAATGCTTTGGACACACCAGTACCTGATGATTTTCCTGTACGCCTTTTGTAATTGCGCAGGCACACACTCCTGTAAGAAAAGGATCTTCTGAAAAATACTCAAAGTTTCTACCACACAACGGATTTCGGTGAAGATTTACTGCAGGTGCGAGCCACACATCAACCTGTGCTTCCTCACACTCTGCCCCCCACTTGCTTCTCCAAATCTGTACCACGCCTCTTTATTAAACGCACATGCCAGCAGCATTTCCGTCGGCCACGCAGTTCTCCCGATTCCGGCAGGTCCATCCATATAGAAAACAGAATGGATTCCTTTATCTTTGATTGCTGGTGACACATATCCATTATGCCCTGCCGGATGATCATTGCAGGTCAAAGGCTTTCCTTCTTTATCACAGATGGTCTCCGGAAACGCTGTATCCAGAAATCCTGCAAAGGGAATTCCGGAACCGTAGCCTACGAGAAGTGCCGCAAGCTGTTCCTCTGTGAAATCTGAAAAATCTCTTACCTGCCTTCCCTGCCCCGCCTCTCTTTTTCTCCGGTTTGACATCAATTCCTGAAAGCGTTAGTTTATACATTGGATTTTCTTCACAGACTCCGCCGCATGCATCACTCGGCAACTCCCTGGTCTTTCAGGCAATTTTTCTTTAAAAACGTAAGTTTTCCATCATTACATGCTTTCAACCCAAGCGCTGAACGACAAATGCTGTATATAATGTCCTCCGAAACATCTAACTCACAGATGCAGACGGTCTCTTCCGAGGACGTTCCCATTCTGAGCTTATATCGTCCCTTCTCAATCAGCCATACGGAGGATTTTTCCTCATAACACGAAAGTCCATCCCATGGTATATGGATTGACACACTTGTTTTCTCTCCCGGTTTCAAAACTTCTGTCTTGGCGAATCCCTTTAATTCTCTCTCTGCTTTTTTCTGTTTTTCCATCCGGCATAGAAACATAGATTTGCACGACTTCCCTGCCTGCACAGAGTCCGACATTCTTCACATCAATTATTATAGTTATCCGTCTTCTTCTTTTGAAACAGCGGCCGCATCTAATGCAAATTTTGTGTAGGAAAGCCCATGTCCGAATGGAAATAGTACCTCTTTCCCAAAAGAACTGAAATACCGGTAGCCGTTATAGATATCCTCCTGATATACGGTCACCGGGCTTTTTCGGAAACCGAAACTCCCGTTTTCTTCCGCATCCAGTCCATAATCCTCATAAGTCAGAATATGCTCTTCCTTCTCCTTGTCCCATGAAAAATGCTTTGCAGAAGGATAATCCTCATACCGGTGTGCAATTGTAAATGCCAGCTTTCCGGAAGGGGAAACATTACCTTTAATGATTTCTGCAACAGCCTTTGCACCACCCTCTCCCGGAAGACCAAGGAACAGAATACTTTTTACGGAAGTATACTTTGTTGTCCATTCCAGGTCAATAAGTCCATTTACATTAAGGATTACAATGACTTCCGGGAAGTTTTTCGCACACCTGGCTGACCAGCTTCTTTTCTTCTTCGGTAAGATAATAATCTCCTTCCAATCTTCTGTCACATTCCTCTCCGCCTGCATTTCTTCCTAGCACAAGAATTGCGGTGTTTGTCTTGTCTCTCACATTAGTCAGCAGACATTCCGGAATCGGATACTCGGAACCGGCGCATGGTACGTTCCAAATATCTCATACATCAGGCCACTGTTTACCGCCTCCTTCATCTGGGAAAAATCGAATTCTTCCTGCGGATTCGCTGCTTCCGCTTCCCGCTGCTGCAGATAGTACTGTTTTAACTCCTCACATACAGAGATTCCTGCTTTCTCAAGTTCTATTATGATATTACTGCTTTCTGCTCCTCTTGCCGCTCCGGAACCATTTCCGGAAACATAGGTCACAAGTGCTGATCGTCCGAACACAGCAACTGTCTGTCCTTCCTGAAGCGGAAGAAGCTGATTCTCATTTTTCAGCAGAACAACCGATTCTTCTACCAGCTGCTCTGCAAGCAATTTTCTATTTTTAACCATTCTCTTTACTCCACTGTCACATCTGCATAAAACGCTCTGTCTCTTCCGGCAACCCATCCATTTTCTACAATCTCAAAAGCGCCGCTTAGTCTGATATCCTCTGAAGAGCCTCCTATTTCTGCCTCAATAGTTCCTTTCTCAATCTTCCATTTCATCCTTCTATCCAGAAATGCAAGCTGTGATGCTTTTATCTCAAAGATTACTTTTTTCTTTTCTCCCGGCACTAGCGTAATTCTCTTAAATCCCGCCAGTTCCTTGACCGGTCTTGCCATGCTTGCATGAATATCCTTCAGATAAAGCTGAACGACTTCATCCCCCTTGTATTCTCCTGTATTTTCCACATCACACTGAATCCGGATACTTTCTGTCGGCATAATGCAATCCTTGGATAACTGCAGATTGCTATATTCGAATTTTGTATAAGACAAACCATGTCCGAAATAATACCTCGGTGTATGCGGCATATCCACATAATTCAAAAAGCCGATGCTTCCGGTCTGATGCCATGCGGAATTATGCGGGTGATTGTAATAAATTGGAATCTGACCGGAAGTATAAGCTGTCGTTACCGGCATTTTTCCTCCAGGATTATACCTGCCAAGCAGAGTGCTCACAACTGCCTCCGCCCCCATCTCGGACGGATTCCAAGCCTCCAGTATTGCATCCAGATGTGCATCTGCCGCATCACTGGATATAGGGCGTCCGTCAAAATGAACTCCGATCAGCGGTTTCCCAAGCTTTGCTGCCTTCCTGATAAATGCATCCTGGCATTCCGGAAGATTGATATTTGTCGCATCCACACCCTCTCCCATGGAGGCCATAGAACAGGTTCCGTGCTTTCCTCCTAAAGTAAGAATCACAATATCGGCATCCTCTGCAATTTCAAGCGCCCGGGCATAACCGGATTGATCCGCTCCTGCAATCGGGTATCCATAAGCATAACGAATCTCTGCATCCGGCATCTGAGCTTTCAGTTCCTCCAATATACTTCGGCAGTCCGGTTTCTGACGTTTCAGAATCACGTCAAATTCCGGCGTTTCATCTGACTGAATATTGGTTCCCGGAACAGTCACGATTTCTTTGTTGTCCACATTTTCACTTCCACTGACCCCGGCAATCGAGTTGGCAATTGCATAGGTAGATTCCATCATACACATATGCGTATATCCTCCGAAAAAACTTTCTCGGACTGTCTGCGTGAGGTCCGATCAGTGCAATCTTTTTACGGATTTTTGAATCGGAAGCACACCATTATTTTTAATCAGTACCATAGATTCTTTTGCAGACTGCAGGGAAATTTCTTTATCCTTCTTATTCATAAAAACTCTGCGAAGCTCTTCTCCTTCCAAAGCAAAAGGATGTTCAAACAGCCCCATACGAAACTTTGCCGTCAGGACTCTTTTTACAGCCCGATCCAGAATGTCCATATCTGCCCTGCCTGACGCAAACAGATTCTTAAATGCTTCCCCATAGCCCTCAACACTTGGAAGCTCCATATCCATTCCCGCCTCCAGGCATAACAGTCCTGTTTCCTCTTTGGTTTCCCCGATTCCCTGAAACATAAATGCATTATTAATGGCGCCATAATCACTGACGCAAAGTCCGTCAAACCCCATCTCTTCTCTCAGCAGTTCTGTCAAAAGATGATGCGATGCGGAAGCCGGCTCTCCATTGATCAGGCAATAGCAGGGCATGATTCCTCTTAAACCTGCTTCTGTAATGGCTGCCTGAAATGGCTTTCCATAGATTTCTTCTAACAAACGTTCCGGTGTATCACTATTGGCCCCATGAATACCTGCTGCTGAATTATGAAATGCCAGAAAATGCTTGGCTACACTTTCTGTTCTGCGTCCTGCTGTCTCATATTTCTGGCACCCTTTTGTATAAGCTGATCCCAGGCTGGCTGTAAGAACCGGATCCTCTCCATACGTTTCTCCCCTGCCGTCCCATTCTGGAATCTCTGGAAATATCAAGCACAGGGGCAAAGACATGCGTAATACCACAAGCAGCTTCCTGACGGCTTACAATTTCTGCAATTTTCTCCTCCAACTTTGATTCCATCCGGCACCCTTCCAATTCCGGAAGGAAAGCTTGTGGAATCCTGAATAAATGCTCCACAGAGTCCTTCCATATGAAAAATTGCCGGAATACGGTGCGGACTGTTTTCCATAACGATTCTCTGCACCTTTCTCTGCCACCGGACCACTTCATCCAGACTTTCCATTCTCCGCATTTCCAGCGTACTTACCTGTCCGATTCCATGCTTTGTCTGTTCATTGATTCCGGCAAAATCATAACTCGCCTTGTCAAATGGAAAAACACAGTTCAACTGAGCCACTTTTTCATCCACACTCAGTTCCTCTAAAAGATATGCCGCCCTTTCCTCCGGTATCAATTCTGTATTCTGATATTTGTCGCTCATTTTATCATCTCTCCACTTTCCATTTAATTTCTGATATAGCATGAAGCCAGTCATAAATGGCCGGCTCCATACCTGATATATTTTTATTTAGTTATTCTGACCCTTTCTACGTGCTTCAACTTCCGCTCTCATTTTTGGAAGCTTCTCTTCCAAATCAAACTTTGTAAATACAAAGAACATCAGCAAATTCATCACTAACGGCAGATAATTTGAGAACCCGTAAATTGCATATCTCATAGAAGTAGTTGCAACTTCCAATGTAGCATCATAGGCTCCGATTGCAAGAAAGACTGATAAAATAATGCTTCCCAGTCCGCCGCCTACTTTACTTCCAAATCCGATTGCTCCTGAAGATACTGCTACCAGCTTCTTGTCGTATTTCCATTCATTATAATCGACAGCCATTGCAAGAAGCACTCCATATAAGCACATCAGCGGAATCTGTACTAAACTTCCGATTAAGGACATCACCGTACATGCCATGAAATTCGTCGGAACGACACACCTGACCACACAGGTAATTGCCTGACCTAACACCCCAAAGTAAACCGTTTTCTTAATTCCGAGTTTAGAAATGATTGGCTTCGCAAGCACAAATCCAAGTAAAGTTGCCGCAAGCCCTGCGATACCTGTTATAGCCACCAGATTATCATTTCCGAAGATCCATTTACAGTAATAAGTTCCGGATACCGCTGCAATCGCATTTGTAACATTTGTAATAATATTGAATAAGAGAACAATCACCCAGTATTTGTTTCCAAAAAGCATTTTAATCGCATCTTTAAACGGAACTGCCTCTTCCTCCTCTACTTCATTTAGCGTTTCTGTATCTTCTGAATACTTTGCCTTGCGTCCGTTGTTATAACAAATTGCAAGCAGCAAAGAACAATTAACGCTAAAATCGCTCCAAATTTAATCCATGCACTCTGTGTTCCACCTAACATATTAGTAACAGGAATAATAATAATCGAAATGATCATCCCTGCCCCATAGTTTCCTACTGCACGGAAGATACCCATATTGCTTCGTTCTACCTGGCTGTTGGTACGCACAACCATAACTGCACCAAACGGTGTTGCAATCATCGTATAAATTACGGCTGTCAACAATACATTAGTCACAAGTACATAAATCATTCCGATTGTCTGACCTTTCGGCACTGTAAACATCAAAAATGTAATTACTGCCGCCGGAATCATCATGCGGAACATCCATTTGTAAAATTTACTGTTTCCGCCTTTTGAATGCTCGATTACATTTCCAAACCAGATATCAGTAAGTGCATCAATAACTTTAGCGATTGCCATCACAATACCGACACCGCCAACAGCAAGACCCACCTTGTCTGTATAGAAGTATGTAAGCTGACCGACTACATTTGCCATAAGTCCAAGTGCCCACTGCCCTGACATATCTGCCATATAGTCTCTTTTTCGCATGACTTTTTTGCGCCGTCACTGTCGAAACCAAGTTCTTTTTTCTTTTTTCCCATTGATTTTACCTCTCTTAAAAGTTTTATGCTTCGTTTATTGATAAATGGTACATGATACCCGGCACCATTCCATCCAGATGAAAGAGTACAGATTCTCCAATCTTCTCTCCGTCCATAATTCTGATGACTTCCCCCACCGGACTTAAAATCTCAAGTGTTGCTTTCTTTCCTTTTACTGAAATTGTACCTTCCAGCGTATCTGCAAAAAGCTTTCCTTTCATTGTCACAGCGGTAAATTCATAACCCATCAGTTCAATCCCCGTCTGCATCTCTGTTTCATCCATTCCCGTCTCACCCATTGCCGTGAGGATAAACTCTTTTGCATCTGCAAGCTTGTCCGTATCCATCGGAAGCACCGAAATAGATATTCTGCTGTTATTCACTTCTGCATTAATTTTTTCCGTCAGGCGGATATTTTTTCTCCGGGGATCCGCTGAAAAAGCTGCAATAATCGGTGTTCAGTGAAAATCTGGAATTATCCGGATCAAATATCATTTCTTTGGTAACTGAAATCATTTTCCCGTCCACAAGTCCTGCATCCTTTGGAACAATCCCCCACTTCTTAAAGGCCTGATCCAGGATTTCTGCAAATTCCCGGTAATCTCCGTCCCCTGCAATCTTTTCAATCTTATCAAAAACCAGTGTTTTTCGCCAAGATGTATACCCGGCTGTATCTCTTTGGTATCCCTTGCCGCAAAAGTCAGCCGGTTTTTATCCGATATCTTCTCATTGCATCCCTGTAAGGAGACCATGCATAATAGACTCCTTTCTTTGCCTCGGAAAGATCGGCTCCATTTAAAAGCCTGCATTGATGGCCGCATCCGCGTCACCGGTGTACCTCTCCCTCCATCCAGGAAAACGTTTCGCATACCTGTGATGTAAGGTAACATCGTTGTCAGCATGCCATGCCCGTTTGGAAGCGTCTTAAGGTCATCCTGTGTATATACAACATCTACTTTTTTATCAGAAACAGCCACAAGGCCCTTCAAAAATACAGATGCCATAAATCCCCACTGACAGGCCACCGCCGGATCATTGTATGCATCAAATACACTTAAAATCTCGTCCGCTGGCTGATCATCCCATTTTTCAGATGTCTGATAATTATAAAGAATCAGTCCGTCCCAGTCATTTAAGCATGCACAGGCCACTGTCTGCACTTGCCGCTGTGGAATGGAACGGATGAAGTCCGTATTCATTCCATTCACTCAGCATAAACGGCTTTCCTTTTATAATGGCAGTTGCACCCATGCTCGGGATCGTTGTTGCTATGGCACCTGCACCTTTTTGTATGGTCAGCGGATTGGTGGAAACATATTCCATCGGACCCGACACCATAAATGTCGTTCCCTGTACCGGAAGCAGCGGATGATTGAAATAGCTGTTATTTTCCATTACGTCCGCATCGCTGTGTCCGTATACATCAGCCGCACCGCCCAGCAGGTTACTGGTGTTAATCGGAACCTTCACCCCGATAGAATGCAGATAATTTTTCATCATCTGATAAAATTCCCGGTTAATAAAAATTCCAAACTCCATATAATCTGCATATCTTGCCGGGCTGTTCATTCCTTCCCATGAACCCATCGGATCATTCACCGGCTGGACAAAATCTCCCTCCGTAATACGTACTGAGCAGTCTTCCGGATTCTCATCCTCCTGCAAAGCTGAAACACCGTCAAATGTCCAGGCTTCTTTTTAATTTTTCCCCTTGTATCGTATTTCATTAGAAGAAAATGATTAAATTTTCTCTGAACCTCCTGCCTATAAGGCTTCATATGTTCAACATGCTCCAGCTCCGCTGTTCCCTTAATCGCCGATTCTTCATTATTGATCTGAACGGTAATGACTGCCGGATCATCTGCCAGTGCAAGCCCGGTATACGGATTCACATGCAACAGAAGCTTTCTTGCATAATCCTTCTGCAGTTCAATCAGTCTTTCATTAATCATCGGAAAGCATTTTGTACAGGAATCCACTCTATCGGAATATTCAATTCCATCTTCCTTATTAAATGCTCTTGCAACTAACAGATCAATGTGCAGATAGATTCCCTTTTCTTTCAATTTTGCGACAAAATAATCAAATCTGTCGAGACCTGCTTTGTTAAATTCCAGGCTGTTCCCTCTCTCGTAATCCAAAAGCGGTGCTTCCTTACAACTGCTCCACGTACACGGTTCTTCACCGATAGGAGCATCTGCTGCATGCAGCCTAATGACATTCACACCCATACTGGCAAATCTTGCAGCCAATTTTTCCGCTGTCTCATGATTCGGAGTATTGGATCTTGCTGCCATATTGAAGCCCAAAAAATCTAATGCGTGTTCCGTCTTCAAAATAAAAATGTCCGTCCTTTACACGTACAAACCCATGCTTTCCTGCAGGTGCATCCAACAGATGTGAAAAATCCGCTGCGCCTTTGTTCGTTTCAGCTTTATGGATTCTTATTCTCTGTCTCACTTCACTTTCTCCTTCCTTCTTTCTTTCTTTTTTGCTTATAAAATACTACATTTTCCATGATTCATATTTCATAATTTTATTTTATATTATATTTTTCTGTATTTTTAAAATTTTTTTGTGATATACTTTTGAAAAAAAGGAGAGAATTATCAATCATGGATTATATTGATTTCTGTAAAAAGTATTATGCCACAACCAAGATTCCTATTAGTTTACTTCTCGGAACGGCCGAAAAGTACTCAACTATCGGTGAGCTTTTTTCTGTAGAACCGCTTACAGATTACCCTGTTCTCGCAGGTGGTCCTAATCCGTCCATACATTTTTATTCTTCTGAAATCATATACGGATGTATTTGTATAGAAGAGACCGACTATGTTATCATTCTTGGTCCTATTTTCGAGTGCCCCGTCACACCCTCACAGATCAATCTGTTCATGCAAGAGAGTGCTGTTCCGGCAGCATACCGGGAGCAAATCGTCGAATTTTTATATACAATACCGACAACCAGCCGCCTGCATCTTGCAAGACATCTGTCATTACTTCATCTGATTCTGAACCGGAAGAATGCCGATATTCCGGAAATACTGGAAATAAGCTTTGGTAATACTGTGAACCGCAATTCACACAATGTAAAGCAGTTTATTGAAAATAAGGAAAATGAAGAACTTCACTCCACCCATTATATGGAGTTGGAGCTCTATGAACATATTCGAAACGGGAATCCAAAGAAACTGGCGGATTTTCTCAAATCTACTCCTTTGAATCTCAATGAAAAGAAACTGGCAAAATCGCCTTTACGCCAGGCCAAAAATATTTTTATCAGTACGGTGACAAATGTAGGGATGATCGGCGCAATTCCGGGCGGTGTTGACGTTGAACGTGCTTATCATCTTATGGATATGTATATACAGGAATGTGAACAGCTTCAGACGCTAAAAGAAATCAACGATTTACAGTATCAAATGCTTTTCGACTTTTGCGGTGAAACCCACCTACCAAGCGGGATATCTGCTGATATCTACGACTGCATGAATTACATCAGAAGTCATACCAATGAAGCGATTCGTCTGGAAGATGTTGCCGCTCATATTGACCGCAGCACCTCTTTCATTGCCAAAAATTCAAATCCGAATTAGGATTTAACCCCGGCGCTTATATCAGCCGCTGCAAACTGGAAGAGGCAAAAAGTCTCCTTACTTTTACGGAAAAAGTCTGACCGAAATAAGCAATTATCTTTGCTATTCCAGTCAGGCCCACTTTCAGACTGCTTTTAAAAAAGAAATATGGTATGACTCCGAGACAGTATCGAAATAAAACACAGCAGATATAAACTCAAATCATAACCACCAGTATTTTTAACGAACTTTTTTGTCCTTTATAGATTCCATAAATGATGATACGCTTTGATTTGATGGAGTTTTTACAAGCATAGGTTTTACAAGCATATGGATCTTTACTTTGTACTATTTTTATACTACCACTACTTACAGTCCGTCCGGGCGGCAAGGATAGCGTCAATCACGTTGCTGCGGGCTTCCTTTGGCTTCATCTGCTTTCGGTAGTCGGCGGCAGATTTCCCTGTTCAGGTTGCCGATGTTGGTCTGAATCCCACGCTTTTCCGGGTAGTGCTTCACTTCTTGATCGTATTCACAGAACAGCTTTTCGCCGCTGTGTGGGCGGCGGGTATTTATAGCAATCCAATAAATTATTGCACATAATTACACGAACGAAACCACCCTATGCAGTCCTTTGGACGAATTGTTAAAAATCCTTTTGAAATAGCTGATGGTAATTCCGATGCAATCCGTATCTTTTCTTTCCTTAAAGATGCTTTGAGTTTTGACCACATCTTTTCAATCGGATTCAGATCCGGACTATACGGGGGCAAATACAGATAGGTTACTTTTGAGCTGTCCAGTAGCTGTTTCACCACTTTTGCATGATGGGAACGCATATTATCCATAACGATAATGTCTGCTTGAAAGCGTCGGCAGCAACTTTGTTTTCAGGTATTCTGCAAACCGCTCTGCAGTAGTTCCTCCCGGATAGACTGTATAGGCACAGTCTCCATTCAGACGTATGGAAGAAAGAACGGTTGTATTGCAGGGCGTGTTGAGTGGAGTTTTATCTACTGCTCTCCGGTTTTTCCATGCTCTGGCATAATGTCGCGTCATATTGATGTTTACTCCGCTTTCGTCCAGAAAGACCAGATGATTTATGTCTTTCTCCGACATATGTTTTTTCCAGTTTCTGCGTTTTTCCCTGACATAGGGGACGCTCCTGCTCTGAGGCATGAAGAGATTTTTTCTTGTAAGAATACCCGAGTTTATAGCAAGACCAGAAAATAACGCAAAAAGGCAGGGCGGCAGGGCGCGAATTACAAGGAACGGATTTGAAGGCGTACCGGGGTACGACGAAAATCTGTGACGCAGTAATTCACGTTCTGCAGTGCTGAATTTTTTGCATTATTGCTATAATAACTGCCTTGCGGACTGTTTCATTACAAACATGCAGACCAAGTTTATCAATGATTTCATCAATTGTGATATCTGGTTCCTGCTGAACCACCCGGTCAATGTTTTGGAGATCTTCCGGTGTCAGGGCATGTTTACGTCCTCTCTGTGATGTTCTTGTTTTTACAGAACCTGTTTCACGCATTTGTTTTTCCAGGCGGTAAACAGTATTGGTATTCACAGAAAAACACTCTGCGATTTCTTTTGTCTTTTTTAAAAACGGCAGAAGAAAACCCTCTCACACCGCCTTTCTTGGCGTATATGAGAGGGTTCCTGTTCTTACGCCTGTCCCAGTACGTGGTCGGAAATTCTTCCGTAGACGGAGATCAGGTAGAGGCCGCAGATGCCGACAACTGCGTAGATGATGCGGCTCAGCCACGTCATGTTTCCGAAGACCAAGGCGACGAGGTCGAGGCGGAAGAATCCGATCAGGCCCCAGTTGACGGCTCCGATGATCGCAACTGTGAGCGCGGTGTAATCCAGTCCTTTCATGTAAAGAAACCTCCTTTTCCCGGATTTTGTATCGTCTTTTTATCTCTTCCGGTTTCTTTATAAATCATTTCCCAAAGAGGAGGCAGCTTATGCATTTTCTTTGATTTTTCGGGCAGAAAAATGGAGACCATTTTCAGGCCTCCATTCGTGCAATTTTGTTTTCTTTATTCAGACAGCAGCTTCTGCAGCAGCTCTCCTGCTGCTGCCGGGTTGGCTTTACCTTTCATTTCTTTCATGACCTGGCCGACCAGAAATCCGAGGACTTTTGTCTTTCCGGATTTGTACTGTTCTACCGGGCCAGGGTTGTTTTCCAGAACTTTTCTCGCGGTTTCTTCCAGAAGGCCGGTGTCGTTTACGGTTTTCAGTCCGTGCTCCTCGACGTATGCTTCCGGGTCGATATCCTCTGCAAAAATCTGCTCAAATACTTCTTTTGACCACCTGGTTGTTGACCGCTCCGGCTTCTGCCAGTTCGATCAGGGATGCCAGATGCTTCGGTGAAAACTGCAGATCCTCCTCACAATGCGGTCGATCCACTCGTCGGAAATGTGCACCGGCGGCAGATCCGGGTCCGGGAAGTAGCGGTAATCCTTCGCATCCTCTTTCGAACGCATCGCGTAGGAATACTCTTTGTTGTCGTCCCAGCGGCGGGTCTCCTGGACAACGGCTTTTCCTTCCTCGATCAGCTCGATCTGTCTTGCACGCTCTCCATCGATCGCTCTTCCGATTGCCTTAAAAGAGTTCAGGTTTTTCATTTCGGTACGGGTGCCGAATTTCTCCGCACCCACCTCACGGACGGACAGGTTCACATCCGCACGCATCGAGCCCTCCTGCAGTTTGCAGTCGGATGCGCCGAGATACTGAATCATCATACGCAGTTTTTCCAGATAAGCGATAACCTCCTCCGCGGAGCGCATATCCGGCTCGGATACGATCTCGATCAGCGGTACCCCGCTTCGGTTGTAGTCAACCAGGGAGCAGTCCTCCCACTCATCATGGATCAGTTTTCCGGCATCTTCCTCCATATGGATCTCATGAATGCCAATTTTCTTCTTTCCCGCTGCAGTGTCGATCTCCACATATCCATCGTGGCAGATCGGCAGATAAAGCTGGGAAATCTGATAGTTCTGAGGATTATCCGGGTAGAAATAGTTCTTCCGGTCGAATTTGCAGAGCTGGTTGATTTTGCAGTTTGCAGCCAGTCCGACGCGCAGGGCGTAATCGACAACCTTCTTATTTAATACCGGAAGGGATCCCGGCATACCGGTGCAGACCGGGCAGGTGTGGGTGTTCGGCGCACCGCCGAATGCGGTAGAGCAGCCGCAGAAAATTTTTGTTCTCGTCGCAAGCTCCACATGTACTTCAAGTCCGATGACGGTTTCATACTGTTTTGACATTGTTTTGCTTCCTCCTTACCGTTTTTCTGGCTGCCCGAATGCACCGCGTGCCTGCTCATAGGTGTACGCTGCACGGAACAGTTTTTTTTCTCTGAGAAACAGTCTCCGATAAGCTGCATGCCGATCGGAAGACCCTTGTCATCCATGCCGCACGGAACGGTGATGCCCGGAAGACCGGCGAGGTTGACGGATACGGTGTAAATATCGCCCAGATACATCTGCAGCGGATCGGAAAGCGATTCTCCGAGACGCGGTGCGGTCGATGGTGCTGCCGGGCTTAAAATCATATCGTATTTTCAAATGCGCGGTCAAACTCTTTTTTAATCAGGGCTTTCGTGCGCAGCGCTTTCAGATAATACGCATCGTAGTAACCGGAGCTCAACACGAAGCTTCCCAGCATAATCCGTCGTTTCACCTCCGGACCGAAGCCCTCGGAACGGCTCTTCTTATACATATCGTGGAGTCCTTCGTACTCTTTGGCACGGAAACCGTATTTCACACCGTCGAATCGTTCCAGGTTGGAGCTTGCCTCGGCGGATGCAATGACGTAGTAAGCCGGAATCGCATAATCAATGAGGTCGAGATCGAAATACTCTACTTCTGCTCCGCGTGCCTTCAGGACATCGGCAGCCTTTAAAATGGATTCCCTTTACCTGCGGATCCAAACCTTCGCCGAAGTAGCTGCTCGGAATACCGATTTTCAGATCGGAGACATCTTCTTTTAAAGCGCTCATGAAATCGTAATCGTCGCGTTTCATCGATGTCGCATCTTTTGCATCATACGAAGCAACCGTCTGCAGCAGTGCTGCACAGTCTGTCACATCCTTTGCGACCGGTCCGATCTGGTCGAGAGAAGACGCATAAGCGACGAGACCGAAACGGGAGACGGTTCCGTATGTCGGCTTGATCCCCGTGACGCCGCAGTAGGAACTTGGCTGACGGATCGATCCGCCAGTATCGGAGCCAGTGCTATCGGTACTTCTCCTGCTGCAACGGCTGCACAGGAACCGCCGGAGGAACCGCCTGGAACGTGTTCGGTGTTCCACGGGTTTTTCGTCACGCCGTACGCGGAAGTCTCTGTCGTACTTCCCATCGCAAACTCATCCATGTTTGTTTTTCCAATGATAACGGCTCCCGCCTCTTCAAGCCGTGTAATAACCTCCGCATCGTACGTCGGAACAAAGTTCTGCAGGATCTTTGACGCACACGTCGTCGCAAGACCTTTTTCGTACAGATGTTGTCCTTGACCGCAATCGGAACGCCGGCCAGCGAACCGGTGAGCTCTCCTGCGTCAATTTTCTTCTGCACTTCTGCCGCGCGTGCTCTTGCACCCTCTTCATCCACAAGAAGGAAGGCGTGAATTGCATTCTTCCGACGCTTTGACTGCCGCAAGGGACGCTTCCACAGCGTCCGCTACGGTGATCTTTCCTTCTTTGATTGCGGCAGAAAGCTGTACTGCTGTCATATCTTTGATTTCCATATCAATCTTCTCCTGCTATTCTACCGTTTTCGGAACCTTGTACTGGCCCTCTTTTGACTTCCGGTGCATTGGCAAGCATTGCATCGCGGTCGTCGCCATTGGTTACTTCATCCTCGCGGAATACATTTCCCATCTCGAAAATGTGGGTCATCGGCTCGACCTTGCTGGTGTCGAGCTCGTTTAATTTATCTACATAATCCAGCATTTTCTGCATATCCTGCCGTGCGGATTCTTTTTTCCTCATCCTTTAATTCCAGCTTTGCCAGAATGCCGACATATTCCATCGTTTCATCTGAAATCACATTTGCCATTTCACTCATTCTCCTTTTTTATTTTCCAGCAGGATCTGCTTACGGCTCCAGTCTTGTAAGATCACGCGGGAACAGCGTTGTCTCGCGGACGTTGTCCTCACCGACCAGCTTCATGGTCAGGCGCTCAAGTCCGATTCCCAGACCTCCGTGCGGCGGCATACCGTGTTTGAAAGCACTTAAATACTGCTCCATGCCTCTTCTGTCATGCCGCGGGCTGCGATCTTTTCAGAGAGCATCTTGTAATCGTGGATACGCTGGCCTCCGGTTGTAATCTCCAGACCGTGGAACAGCAGGTCGAAGCTCTTTGTGTATCTCTTATCCTCCGGGTCGTCCATCGCATAGAACGGTCTCTTTTTTCGACGGATATTCGGTGACGAATACGAAGTCTGCGTCGTACTCTTCCTTGAAATAGCGGCCGATCAGCACTTCCTCCTCCGGCTCCAGATCGAATGGGTTACGGATCTTTCGGTTGTATTTCTCGGCTACCAGCTCTTTCGCTTTCGTGAACGGTACAGTTGGGATTTCTTCTGTCTTTGGAAGCATAACTTTCAGGATCTCCAGCTCTTTTGCGTAATCCTTTTTAAGAAGCTCCACCATGTACTGTAAAAATCCGGTTTCCATCGCCATGATGTCCGTCAAATCCTCGATGTATCCCATCTCAAAATCCAGGCTGGTGTACTCGTTCAAATGACGTCTGGTGTTGTGTTTCTCTGCGCGGAAAACCGGTCCGACTTCAAAGACACGGTCAAACACGCCGACGAGCATCTGTTTGTAGAACTGCGGGCTCTGTGCCAGGACAGCCGGGCGGTGGAAATATTCCAGCTTGAAGATGTTTGCGCCGCCCTCAGCGCCTTTCGCGCCGATCTTCGGTGTATGGATTTCGGTGAATCCCTGGGAATGAAGGAAATCACGGAACGCCCGTACCACGCCTTCCTGGATGCGAAATTTTGCACGCTCTCTGACGTTTCGAAGAGCGATCGGCCGCATGTTCAGCATTGCTTCAAGGGAGGTGTTCATTTTCCATTTGTTGACTGCGAGCGGCATTGGCTCGGTCGGCTCGGAAAGAACGGTGATGGTCTGCAGCCTGACTTCGACGCCGCCCGGTGCGCGGTCCTCTTTTTTGACCGTTCCGGTTACGGCAACTGCCGATTCCTCTTTCAGATCTTTCAGCGGGAAGTTAACGCTTCCTTCTTCGTACACACACTGAACGAGTCCCTCGCTCTTTCTTAAGATGACAAAGGCAACCTCGCCCATGTCACGGATGATGTGTACGGCTCCTTCGAGTTTTACTTCTGTGCCTTCCGGTGTCTCCAGCAGAGTTTTTACGGAGATGTCTTCTTTTTTCTTTACGCCTGTCATAAATTCCATGTCTTGTTCTCCTCTCTTTTCTCGCCTGTCCCGGATTGCTTTTTCAAATAAAAAAGTCCCGGAACAGTTTTTTAACTACTGTTCCGGGACGGGATATTTTATATTCCCGCGGTACCACCCGCATTGCGTTTTTCTCTCCGGTTTTCCGGGGAAAACGCCCACTCATTATACTTAACGCGTATCACGGATCTGCCTACTTGATTTCCTGTTCGGATCTCATGTTCAGCAGACCGGCTCCGGAATGTTCCCCATTGTATGTTTCCTCCATGCTGATGCTCTCAGTCGGTGACATCGGCTTCCTGTCAGATTCCGCATACGGAGTTTCCTTCACTGCCTTTTTTCATACTGTGCATTATAGCACAGCAGTTTTGCATTTGTAAACACCTAATTTTTACGGATTTTATATAAATTCTAATGCATTTTTCGTGAACTTTATCTATATAAAATTATTTTTTCGCGTGTTTATAAAATTGCACAGAAATTCCGTTTTATTGGTATTTCGCACACAATTTACAGTTTTTTATTCTCTCCACTGCCTCTACTGTATTCTCATACGTACCGAATGCAGTCAGACGGAAAGTATGTTTCTCCGCTTGGGCCAAAGCCTGAACCAGGTGTTCCGACTACATTTGCGTCTGCAAGCAGGTGATCAAAGAACTCCCAGGAAGTCATATTTCCCGGTGTTTTCAGCCAGATATACGGAGCGTTGACGCCGCCGGATACGGTGTAGCCTGCGCCCTTTAATCCGTCGTAGATGACTTTTGCGTTCTTCATGTAGTAAGCAACCTGCTCTTTTAACTGTGCTTTTCCTTCCGGAGAGTAAACAGCCTCGCCGGCTCTCTGGATGATGTACGGAGCTCCGTTGTATTTCGTTCCGTGACGGCGTGCCCACAGGCTGTGCAGAGTCACATCGCCGGATTTGATGTCTTTCGGGATAACGGTGAATCCAAGACGCATACCGGTAAAGCCTGCGTTCTTGGAGAAGCTGCGCATTTCGATGGCACATGTTCTTGCACCCTCGCACTCATAGATGGAATGCGGAATGTCTTTTTCTGAGATATATGCCTCGTATGCAGCATCATACAGGATGATGGCTCCTACTTTATTTGCATAATCAACCCATTTCTGCAGCTCGGCTTTGGAAACCATAGCGCCGGTCGGGTTGTTCGGGAAGCACAGATAAATCAGATCCGGGGTTTCTTTCGGGAGCTCCGGGGTGAAGTTGTTTTCTGCGGTACACGGCATGTAAATCACATTCGTGAAACGCTCGGTTGCTGCGTCGTAGTCACCGGCACGGCCTGCCATTACGTTGGAGTCTACATAAACCGGATAAACCGGGTCGCATACAGCGATCTTGTTGTCCAGGCTGAAGATCTCCTGAATATTGCTGCAATCGCATTTTGCGCCGTCCGATACAAAAATTTCATCAGATGAGATATCGCATCCTCTGTCCTGATAATCATTTTTTGCGATGGTATCGCGAAGGAAAGCATATCCAAGATCTGGTGCATATCCGTGGAAGGTCTCTGGGTGTCCCATCTCATCCACTGCTCCGTGCAGCTTTTCAATGATCGCCGGTGCGATCGGCTGGGTTACGTCGCCGATTCCAAGACGGATGATTTTCGCGTCCGGATTTGCCTCGGTGTAAGCTGCAACTTTTTTTGCAATGGTGGAAAACAGATAGCTTCCCGGCAATTTCAGATAATTGTCATTGATTTTGAACATTATTATGTCGCTCCTTTTTCACTTTTTCTTACTCTGTCAAAAGCGTCAGCACCATCTGTGCCGTTTCAACCAGATTGGTGCCGCTGTCCATGCTGCATTTCTGCATGTAGCGATGGGCCTCCGACTCGGTCATGTGATTTCGTTCGATCAGAAGGCTTTTTGCACGATCGATGATGTGCTGTTCCTCGGCGCTGCGCACCTTGGGCTTTGCCCGCTCTTTCTTTCTGCGCCGTGCCGCACTCTGCAGCATCATCTCCAGTGTATTGACCAGCTCGTACACGGAAAGCGGCATCGTAACCGCCATGATTCCGGTTCCCTCCACCGCACTTAATGCGCGGCTCGATGCAATCAGAAGCATCTGGAAGCCGGACGGCATACACTCATTCAGATCCGTAAAAAACATATCCGGGAGCTTGTAGCCGCAGATGACGATACCGCCGTTTAAGTTGTTCATCTCTCCGAGCGCCGCTGCCGCTGTCGAACAGACAGCATCGATTTCATATCCTCTTTTTGCCAGAATATCCCGGATGCGCTTTCCATCTTCTATTTTGGGAAGTACTATCACTATGCTGCTCATGCATTTTCAGGCCCCTTCGTCGTCTAAATACGGTACAGATATTTCTCGGTCTCCCAGTCGGATACCTGGCGGAGATACTCATGCCACTCTTCTTCTTTGGCATTGATATATCCATCCACAAATTCCTGGCCGAGTACCTGACACAGAAAATCGTCTTTCTTTAACTCTGCGACCGCTTCTCCAAGGCTTCCCGGGAGAAGGGTGATCTGCATCGCGTTTCGTTCTTCTTCTGTCAGATCGGAAATATTGCGGTCCACCGGGGACGGCGGAACGATTTTCTGTTTGATACCGTCAAGTCCTGCTGCCATGCAGACAGCAAGTGCCAGGTACGGATTGGCTGCCGAATCCGGGCATCGAAGCTCAATGGCCATGATACCGTCTCCCGTCAGCGGAATGCGGATCAGCGGGCTTCTGTTCTTTGCAGACCATGCCACGTAGATCGGTGCACCGTATCCCGGTGTCAGACGTTTGTAGGAGTTTACAAGCGGATTGGTAATCGCTGCGATTCCGCTGATGTGTTTCATCAGTCCGCCCATAAAGTAATATGCCTCTTTGCTGAGCCCGTATTCATCGGATTTGTCGGCAAACACATCTTTTCCCTCCTGAAACAGGGAGAATGAAAGATGAAGACCCGATCCGTGAACTCCGGTTTTTGGTTTTGGCATAAAGGTTGCGTGAAGGCCATGACGTTTTGCAATCGTACGGATAGCAAATTTGGCAGTCATCAGCTGATCTGCCGTCCGAAGTGCTGCAGCCGGACAGAAATCCAGTTCGTGCTGGCCTGCCGCTACCTCGTGGAAGGAAGACTCAACGTCGATTCCCATTTCTTCGAGGGTCAGCACCATATCGCGCCGCGCGTTTTCTCCCAGGTCCAGCGGTCCCAGATCCAGATAACCGCCTTTGTCGTGCGTTACACTCGTTGCTCCGCCGTCCTCATCGGTGTGGAACAGGAAAAATTCACACTCCGGTGAGATTTCAAACTCATAGCCCATCGCTTTCGCTTCGAAAATTACCTTCTGAAGGATGGTTCGGGAACTCTTTGCATAAAGATTCCCCTCTCTATCATACACATCACAGATCAATCTTGCAACCTTTCCTTGCTGCGGACGCCACGGAAGTATTGCAAAGGTGTCGAGATCCGGGTGCAGAAACATGTCTGCTTCCTCGATGGTGACAAATCCTTCGAACGAAGAGCCATCGAAAACGCACTGATTATTCAGGGCTTTTTTCCAGCTGTCCGGCGGTGATGGCCATATTTTTCATCATTCCAAACATATCGGTAAACTGCAGGCGGATAAATTCAACATCTTCTTCCTCCGCCATCTGAAGGATCGCTTCCTTCGTATACTTTGCCATATCGATTCTCTCCTTTATCAAAGACGATTCTAAACGAAAAGGGTGCTTTCACGCGGCAGGGCAGAAAGACACCTTGCGTAAAAACACCCTTGTTTTGGGCATATTATAGCAGTTTTTCGCGTGTTTTGTCAAGAAAAACTTAGAGATTCGTGTATCCCATCAGGGATTCATCGACTGGCCGCGGTGCATATCGCCTGCGGTGAAGACATTTTCTTTTGTTGTCTGGTATTTTCCGTCATCTGTCTTCACGTTGGTGCGCTGGTTGACTTCCACTTTAAATGCATCGGTCACATATTTCTGGGATCCTAAAAAGCCTGCTGCAATAAGAACGAGATCTGCCGGGAGAATCTCTTCGGTTCCCTCAACCGGAACCATCATCATGCGGCCGGATTTCTCATCTTTTTTCGGTGTCAGTTTTACGGTCTTGATCTGGCAGACTTCACCTTTTTTTGTTTTTGATAAATTCCGTTACGGTTGTCTGGTAAATCCGCGGATCATGGCCGAATACGGCGATTGCCTCTTCCTGGCCGTAATCCGTCTTGCAGATCTTCGGCCACTCCGGCCACGGATTGTTCTCGGCACGCTGATCCGGTGCTTTCGGCATCATCTCAAGCTGTGTTACAGATTTCGCCCCCAGACGGATGGATGTTCCGACACAGTCATTACCGGTGTCGCCGCCTCCGATGACAACAACGTGTTTGCCCTTGGCATCGATGTAGGCATGATCCTCAAACTTGGAATCCAGAAGACTCTTCGTTACGGAAGTCAGGAAATCGACAGCAAAGTAGATGCCCTTTGCATCTCTTCCCTCTGCCTTGATATCCCTTGGATTTGAAGCACCGCAGCAGAGCAGGACACGGTCAAATTCTTTTTAAGAGTTTGTCAGCTTTTACATCTTTTCCGATATCAGCATTCGTCACAAACTCGATGCCCTCGGCCTTCATCAGATCCACACGGCGGTCGATGACGCTCTTATCGAGTTTCATGTTCGGAATACCGTAGCGTAAAAGTCCGCCCACGCGGTCGCGGCGTTCAAAGACCGTAACAGAATGGCCGCGGCGGTTGAGCTGCATCGCTGCTGCAAGGCCGGAAGGACCGCTTCCTACAACGGCAACGCGTTTTCCGGTGCGCACTTTCGGCGGCTGCGGCGTAATCAGGCCGGTTGCCCATGCGTTTTCGATGATCGCACGTTCATTTTCTTTTGTGGAGACCGGTTCTCCGTTTACGTTGCATGTACAGGCTGCTTCGCAGAGTGCCGGGCAGACACGGGAGGTAAATTCCGGAAAACAGTTTGTCTTGGTGAGGCGGCGGTATGCCTGCTCATAGTTTCCAAGATACACAAGGTCATTCCACTCCGGAACGAGGTTCTGCAGCGGACAGCCGGAGGCCATTCCGCAATCATGGTTCCCGCCTGGCAGAACGGTACACCGCATGCCATACAGCGGGCAGCCTGCATCTGCTGCTCCTTTTTCGGGAGCTGCAGATGAAATTCCTTAAAAAGTTTTTGATACGCTCAAGCGGGGCAACGGTGTTTCCCGTCTTGCGCTGATATTCCATAAATCCAGTTGGCTTACCCATAATTCTTCTTCCTCCTACTTACGCATGCTTTCGTAAAATGCTTCAATCTGTGCCTGTTCGCTGCTAAGACCCTTGTCTTCCATCTGGGCACTCAGCATCATCATGCGCTTATAGTCATTCGGAATGATCTTCTTGAATTTAGGCAGATATTCGTCAAAGTGTGTGAGAATTTCTTTACCTTTTTCAGAGCCGGTGTGTGCGACGTGTTTTTCAATCATGTTTTTCAGCTCTGCAATATCGTATTTGCTTTCTACCAGTTCAATCGAAATCATTTCCTTGTTCAAATTGCGGTACAGGTTGCTCTTTTCATCCAGGACATAAGCAATACCGCCGCTCATGCCGGCTGCAAAGTTCTTTCCGGTTTTGCCGAGCACGACGACACGGCCGCCCGTCATATACTCGCAGCCATGCTCGCCGACACCCTCGACAACGGCGTAAGCACCGGAGTTTCTGACACAGAAACGCTCTCCTGCGATACCGTTGATGTACGCCTCACCGCTCGTTGCGCCGTAGAGGGCAACGTTTCCGACGATGATGTTTTCTTCCGGTTTATACTTTCTTGCTTTCGGCGGGTAGACAACCAGTTTTCCGCCGGAGAGGCCTTTTCCGAAGTAATCGTTCGAATCGCCCTCAAGTTCCAGGGTCAGTCCTTTTGGAATAAATGCTCCGAAGCTCTGTCCGCCGGCACCCTTGCACTGTACGGTGTACGTATCCGGCTCCAGAGAGGTGCCGAATTTTCTGGTGATCTCGGCACCAAGAATCGTTCCCACGGTACGATCGGTGTTGGTGATCTCGACTTTGACGGTCTTCTTCTCTTTCTTATCCATTGCCGGACCGAATTTCTTTAAGAAGTACCTTCTCATCCAGGGTTGCGCCAAGTTTGAAGTCGTAAACATCTTTCGGATCGAACGTTACCTTCTCGCCTGCTTTTGCAAACGGATTGTTCAGGATCTGGCTTAAGTCTACACGGTCTGCGTGCTCGTTTGTCACTTTATCATTTCTCTTTAAGAGGTCGGAACGGCCGACCATCTCGTCAACGGTGCGGAAGCCAAGTTTTGCCATGTATTCCCGCATCTCTTCTGCGATGAAGCGCATGAAGTTGATGACGTACTCCGGTTTGCCGCGGAAACGTTTGCGCAGCTCCGGGTTCTGGGTTGCAATACCCATCGGGCAGGTATCGAGGTTGCAGACACGCATCATAACGCATCCCATCGTTACAAGCGGTGCGGTCGCAAAACCGAATTCCTCGGCGCCAAGGAGTGCTGCAATCACAACGTCACGGCCGCTCATCAGCTTACCATCGGTCTCGATCATGACACGGTTACGGAGGCCGTTTTTGATCAGCGTCTGATGGGTCTCGGCAAGGCCTAATTCCCACGGAAGTCCGGCATTATGGATCGAGCTTCTCGGTGCTGCTCCGGTTCCTCCATCGTACCCGGAAATTAGGATAACCTGTGCACCTGCTTTGGCAACACCAGCTGCAACGGTACCAACACCGGCTTCAGATACGAGTTTGACAGAAATTCTTGCATTCACATTCGAGTTTTCAAGTCATAAATCAGCTGTGCAAGGTCCTCGATGGAGTAGATGTCGTGGTGCGGCGGCGGGGAAATCAGGGATACACCCGGTGTGGAGTGACGTGTTTTCGCAATCCACGGGTAAACCTTTCCGGCCGGTAAGTGGCCGCCCTCGCCCGGTTTTGCACCCTGCGCCGTCTTGATCTGAATCTCTTTTGCACTGACAAGGTATTTGCTGGTAACGCCGAATCTTCCCGATGCTACCTGTTTGATCGCGGAGCATCTCTCCGGAGATTCGAGACGGTCATCACTCTCACCGCCCTCACCAGTGTTGGATTTTCCGTGCAGACGGTTCATGGCAACCGCCAGTGTCTCATGTGCCTCCTGGGAAATAGAACCGTAGGACATCGCACCTGTTTTGAATCGTTTTACGATAGAATCTACGCTCTCAACTTCTTCGAGCGGAACGCCCTGCTCCGGATAATCGAAGTCCATCAGACTTCGCAGATAACCGCTCTCCTCGCTGTCAACCATGGCAGTGTACTCTTTGAACATCCTTGTAGTCACCGCGTCTTGTAGACTCCTGCAGGGTATGGATGGTACGGGGATTGTAGCGGTGCTCCTCACCCTGACTTCTTGCTTTATGACGTCCGAGACTGTCCAGCGTCAGATCCGTCGTCAGTTCCAGCGGATCAAATGCCTGAGAATGACGCTCATCAACGTCTTTTGCAATGTCTTCCAGTGTAATACCGCCGACACGGCTGACCGTATCGGTGAAGTATTTGTCGATGACATCTGCTGAGATACCGATGGCCTCGAAGATCTGGGAACCCTGATACGACTGGATCGTGGAGATACCCATTTTCGCTGCGATTTTTACGATACCAGAGATGACTGCGTGGTTGTAATCTTCAACGGCTGCGTAGTAATCTTTCTTGATCATGCCCTCTTCGATCAGCTCATGGATCGTGTCGAGTGCCAGATACGGGTTGATTGCGCAGGCACCGTAACCGAGCAGTGTTGCGAAATGGTGCACCTCGCGCGGCTCACCGGACTCCAGAATAATCGCAAGAGAAGTTCTCTTTTCGTTTTTACCAGATGCTGATGAACCGCAGATACAGCCAGGAGGGATGGAATCGCCACATGGTTCTCATCGACGCCACGGTCAGAGAGAATCAGGATGTTGGCTCCTGCCCGGTGTGCACGGTCAACCTCGACGAAAAGGCGGTCCATCGCACGGTCAAGCGGTGCGCTCTTGTAGTAGGTGATCGGAACGGTCACTGCCTTGAAGCCTTCGACTTTCATGTTCTTGATCTTCAGCATATCGGTATTGGTCAGGATCGGATTGTTGATCTTTAATACCTGGCAGTTCTTCGGCTCCTCTTCCTCAAGCAGGTTTCCGTCACGTCCGACGTAAACGCTTGTGGAAGTTACGATCTCCTCACGGATGGCGTCGATGGGCGGGCTCGTTACCTGTGCGAAGAGCTGTTTGAAATAGTTGAACAGCGGCTGATGCTCATGGGAGAACTATCGATACCCATCGAAGCGGTTGCCTCGACACCGTTTAATGCCATCTTTCCGATGGAGGAACGGTACTCCTCGTAGGTGTAGCCGAACGCTTTCTGCAGGCGCATCCGCTCTTCTTTCATGTACTCTTCGACCGGCAGATTCGGGATTTTGATATCCTTTAACTGTACCAGATAACTGTCGAGCCATTCGCCGTACGGCTGTTTCTTTGCATAATATTCTTTGACTTCCTCATCGTTTAAGACTTTTCCCTGTACGGTGTTGACGAGAAGCATCTTGCCCGGATGGAGACGCTCTTTTTAAGACGATTTTTCTTCCGGAACTTCCAGAACACCGACCTCGGAGGAGAGGATCAGAAATCCATCGTTAGTGATGTAGTAACGGGAAGGACGAAGACCGTTGCGGTCGAGCACTGCTCCCATCACATCTCCGTCGGAGAACAGGATCGACGCCGGTCCGTCCCACGGCTCCATCATCGTCGCATAATACTGATAGAAATCACGTTTCTCCTGGGAAATCGTATCGTTGTTTGCCCACGGCTCCGGGATCGTGATCATGACAGCCAGCGGAAGATCCATACCGCTCATGGTCAGGAACTCGAGTGTGTTGTCGAGCATTGCAGAGTCAGAGCCCTGGGTGTTGACAACCGGCAGAACCTTGTGCAGTTCATCCTGCAGCATCGGGGAGGACATCGTCTCCTCACGGGCCAGCATCTTGTCGGCGTTTCCGCGGATGGTGTTGATCTCGCCGTTGTGTACGATGAAACGGTTCGGATGGGCTCTCTCCCAGCTTGGGTTCGTGTTCGTGCTGAACCGGGAATGCACCATGGCGATTGCAGATTCATAATCGACATCCTGCAGATCGCGGAAGAAGGTGCGGAGCTGTCCTACGAGGAACATACCTTTGTATACGATGGTACGGCTGGAAAGGGATGGCACGTAGGTGTTGTCGTTGCTCTGTTCGAAAACACGGCGTACGACGTACAGACGACGGTCGAAAGCGATTCCCTTTTCCACATCCTCCGGTTTTTTGATGAATGCCTGCATGATGTAAGGCATACACTCTCTTGCCTTATGGCCGAGAACTTCCGGAACGGTCGGCACGGTTCTCCATCCAAGGAGTTCCAGTCCCTCTTTTTCCACGATGATCTCAAACATCTTTTTTTGCCTGGTTCCGTTTCAGCTCATTTTGTGGGAAGAAGAATACGCCGACGCCGTATTCCCGTTCTCCGCCTAATGAAAAACCGAGGGTCGAACAGGCTTTGGAAAAAGAATTTGTGCGATATCTGCAACAAGATTCCTACTCCGTCTCCTGTTTTACCCTCGGCGTCTTTGCCGGCTCTATGTTCAAGATTTTCTACGATTTTTAATGCGTTTTCTACGGTCGCATGGGATTTTTCACCTTTGATATTCACGACGGCTCCGATACCGCAGTTGTCGTGTTCAAAGGAAGAACGGTACAGCCCTTCTTCTCCCATGACACGCTCTTTTGCTCTCTGTCATACGGCTTCCCTTCCTTTACTTTCCTTATTTTCGGTTATCCTTTGTCTTTTCTGAAAAGAATGGAGGGGAATCTTTTGTTCCCCGCCGTTCTTTCTGGATTGCCCTTACTATACTCTATTTTTTTTCGTCCTGTAAAGAGCAAATTTAATTTTTATATAATTTTTTATATTTTTTTTAACTTTCTTAAGTTATTACTGCATTTTACCTAATTTTTCATACCATTTATCGATTATTTTGCCGCATGGTACTCGGCTGCTGCTGCGATCAGGCCGCGGAACAGCGGATGCGGACGGTTCGGACGGGATTTGAACTCCGGATGTGCCTGCGTTGCGATGTAGAACGGATGATCTGAAAGTTCTACCATCTCAACGATTCTTCCGTCCGGAGAAACACCGGAGAGAACCATGCCGTTTTCGGTCAGTGCTTTCCGGAAATCGTTGTTTACTTCATAGCGGTGGCGGTGACGCTCGGAAATCTCTTTCTCACCGTACAGCTCCTGTGCTTTCGATCCGTCTGCCAGGACGCATGGATATGCGCCGAGACGTAACGTACCGCCGATATCCTCGATTCCATCCTGATCCGGCATCAGTGCGATCACCGGGTGCATGGTGTTCGGGTTCATCTCGATGCTGTGTGCGTCGTGGTAACCGAGAACGTTTCTTGCATATTCAACAATCGTCAGCTGCATGCCGAGGCAGAGGCCGAGGAACGGAATCTTGTTCTCTCTTGCATATCGAATCGCTGTGATCATGCCTTCGATACCGCGGTTTCCGAAGCCGCCCGGCACCAGAATACCGTCCACATCGCTCAGATACTCTGCCACGTTCTCCTCGGTTACCAGCTCGGAATCCACCCATTTCAGGTGTACGTTTGCATGGCTTGCAATTCCGCCGTGTTTTAATGCCTCAACAACGCTCAGGTATGCATCATGCAGCTGGATATACTTTCCGACGAGCGCAATCGTCACCTCTTTGTTCGGATGGCGGAGTGCTTCTACCATATGGGTCCAGTCGGACAGATCCGGTTCCGGGCATGGAAGGTGAAGGCTCTCGCAGACAACCTGCGCCAGGTTCTCTTTCTCCATGGCAAGCGGAGCTTCATACAGATACTCCACGTCCAGGTTCTGCAGAACATGGCTTGACGGAACGTTGCAGAACAGAGCAAGTTTATCTTTGATCTCGGTGGTCAGCGGATGCTCGGACCGACATACGATGACATCCGGCTGAATACCGATTCCCTGCAGCTCTTTTACGCTCGCCTGCGTCGGTTTTGTTTTCATTTCACCGGAAGCTTTCAGGTACGGAATCAGGGTAACGTGGATTAAAATCGCGTTTTCCCTGCCGACTTCATGCTGGAACTGACGGATTGCTTCTAGGAACGGCTGGCTCTCGATATCGCCGACGGTACCGCCGACCTCAATGATGGCAATACGCTCCTCGTCTACTTCTTTTCCGCGGTAGAAACGGCTCTTGATCTCATTTGTAATGTGAGGAATTACCTGTACGGTTCCCCCCCCGAAGTCCCCGTGGCGTTCCTTCTGAAGAACGGACCAGTAAATTTTTCCGGTGGTCACGTTGGAATTTTTATCCAGGCTCTCGTCGATGAAACGCTCGTAGTGGCCGAGATCGAGGTCTGTCTCTGTGCCGTCATCGGTAACGAAAACCTCGCCGTGCTGAATCGGGTTCATCGTACCCGGGTCAACGTTAATGTACGGGTCAAATTTCTGCATCGTCACTTTGTATCCTCGGGGCTTTTAAAAGCCGTCCAAGGGACGCCGCCGTGATTCCCTTTCCAAGGCCGGAGACTACTCCGCCTGTCACAAAGACATATTTTACTGCCATATTGATTTCCTCCTGCTTTTCTCTTCTGATATTTTCTTTTCCGTCACAAGTTTCTCTAAAAGGAAATGTCGCCTGCCGGCGACATCTCTATGATGAAAGCCAGTTACTCCGCGCCTGCGTCGCTCCCGTAACTGCTGACAACATTCGTAATCCGGGCTATCGCCCTACTTACTCATGTCGTCTTGCCCGGCCAATATCTATGAATTCGCTCATGCAAGCATGGCTCATCCATAGCTGCTGTCCGGGGCTTTCATTCAAAATCAAAAACGATTATAACACATCTCGAATTTCCTGCAACTTTTTTTACTATTTTTTATTATTTTCGACATTTTCCACGAAATCCTAAATTTCTGCACCATATTTTATACATATCACGATTTTCTTGACATCATCCGCAAAAATGAGTATGATAATCAATGTTTTTAAAACATGCAGGTCTACAACTGAAAAAAAGGAGAATACCTATGCAGCCATCGTCAAACAATTGTTATGATACCGGTCTCCGGGAGGAATGTGGTGTTTTCGGCATTTACGATCTGGATGGTGCCGACGTCAGTCCTTCGATCTACTATGGCCTTTCCGCCCTGCAGCACAGAGGACAGGAGTCCTGCGGAATTGCCGTCTCTGACACCAGCGGTCCAAAGGGCCATGTGAAATCCTACAAAGGCCTTGGCCTTGTCAACGAAGTTTTCAAAGAATCCAAATTAGAAGAGCTGTCCGGCAATATCGGCATCGGCCATGTCCGGTACTCTACCACCGGTTCCACTACCGTAGAGAATGCACAGCCGCTCGTTCTGAATTATCTGAAAGGCTCCCTTTCCCCTTTCGCACAACGGAAATCTGGTCAACGCTATGGAACTGCGCGAGCAGATGGAAAACACCGGCGCAATTTTTCACACTTCGATTGACTCTGAAATCATCGCCTACGGCATTGCGCGGGAACGCGTTCATTCCAAAACGGTAGAAGAAGCGATTCTGCGCACAGTAAAAGAAATCCGCGGCGCCTATGCCCTTGTCATCATGAGCCCGAGAAAACTCATCGGCGTGCGCGACCCATATGGCTTAAAACCGCTCTGCATCGGAAAGCGGGACAACGCCTGGGTTCTCGCCTCGGAAAGCTGCGCCCTCACTTCGATCGGCGCCGAATTCGTCCGCGATGTCGCTCCGGGAGAAATTGTAACGTTTGACAAAACCGGAAATCTGAAATCCGAATTTATGCCGGTTGACGTAAAAAAAGAGCATTGTATTTTTGAATATATTTATTTTGCCCGCCTCGACAGCAAAATAGACAATATCAGTGTCTACGAGGCCAGAATCCGCGGCGGTGCAACTCTCGCAAAGACCTACCCGGTTGATGCAGACCTCGTCTGTGGTGTCCCGGACTCCGGACTTGCCTCCGCAAAGGGCCATTCCGAAGAATCCGGCATCCCGTTCGGTCTTGCGTTCCACAAAAAACAGCTATGTCGGCCGTACCTTCATCAAGCCGACCCAGAAGGAACGGGAATCCAGCGTCAAAATCAAGCTGAGCGTTCTCGAATCTGTTGTAAAAAGGAAAACGGATCGTGCTCGTCGACGACTCCATTGTCCGTGGAACAACGATTTCCAACCTGATCACGATGCTTCGCAAAGCCGGCGCGACCGAAGTCCATGTCCGTATCAGCTCTCCGCCGTTCCTGTATCCGTGCTATTTCGGCACCGATGTTCCTTCGAACAAACAGCTGATCGCAAGCTCTCACTCCACGGAGGAGATCCGCCAGCAGATCGGAGCCGACTCTCTTGGCTACATGCCGATTGAGGAACTCCAGAACATGGTCGGCGATCTGCCGATCTGCCGTGCATGCTTCGACAGCCATTACCCAATGGAAGTACCGAAACAGGATATCAGCGCTCTTCTCGAAAGCTAATTCTATTTCGTCCACCTTACCGCGCAGACACTGCGTCAGGTAAGGGGGCTTTTTTTGTTTCATGCATACTTTGACGTAATGTTTGCATACAATAGCATCAAAAACAAAGGGTCTCTTTATGGATCTTACAGACATCATTTATTCCAACGATTACATCAACATTCTGATCCAGAATTACGTGGCACAGTCCGAGCGGTACCAGATGCTGTTTCCGGAATCAAGTGCTCTTCTTACGCTGAACCCGCAGTATTCCGTTCTCTTTCTCGAGCGGAGTCTGCTGCCGGAAAATCTCTTCGGCGCAGTTCCCTTTACCGGGCTTCCAAAACTTTTACGCCGCTCTCCACGCTCTCACTGGAAGTCTCCGGGATTGTCCAGACGCAGAATCTCTACGGCGGCGGATATACAGGCAAAAAATGTAATCATCGGTTTTCTGGACACCGGCATTGATTACCGCCACCCCGCATTTCTGCATGCCAACGGACAGAGCCGGATTCTCGCCGTCTGGGATCAGACGGACCGGACGGGAACGCCGCCGGCGCAGTTTCCTTACGGCAGTCTCTATACCAAGTCCGCTCTCGACGCGGCACTTGAAAGCGGCGATCCACTCTCCCTTGTTCCAGTCACCGATCCCGACGGGCACGGCACGTATGTCGCAGGCGTGGCCGGCGGTACTCCGGATGCCTCCGCCGGATTTCTCGGCGTCGCACCGGAGGCAGATTTTGCCGTTGTTAAATTAAAACCCGCCAAACAGAATCTGAAAGATTTTTATCTTGTGTCCTCCAATGCTCCCGTCTTCGAGGAAGATGACCTGCTCTCCGCCATGCACTTTCTGAATGAAACCGCAGCTGCGGAAGGAAAAACCGCTCGTCCTCTGTCTGGCACTCGGGACGAATCAGGGCAGCCACTCCGGCACGCTCCCCGTTTCTCTGACCTTGGCGCGCTACGGCAACACGCCTGGTGTGATCCCCGTCTGCGCGACCGGCAACGAAGGAAATGCATCACACCATTATTATGGCTCTGTATCCGAAACTTACACCCCGAAAAATGTAGAGTTTCTCGTTTCTGAAGGAAACCGCGGTTTCACCCTGGAACTCTGGGGACAGGCTCCACAGCTTTTTTCTGTCGGTTTCCGCTCTCCCGGCGGCGAGACGATTCCGCGGATTCCCGTCTCTTTGAATCAGGAACAGCGGATCACCTTCGTTCTGGAACGCACCGTGATCTACGTCAACTACGAAGTGGTCCAGGCCACGACCGGCAGCCAGCTCATTCTGATCCGCATGCTGGATCCGACCCCCGGTATCTGGACGCTTCAGGTTTACCGCGCTTTTCCATCGCCGCCGGATTTCCACATCTGGCTCCCGATCACCGGATTTTCCACCTCCGATGTGACATTTCTGGAACCGGATCCGTACACGACACTGACGACACCTTCTGCCACGGTTCCTGTTCTTTCTCCCTCCACGTATCAGGCAGCAAACAACAGTTTTTCCCGGAATCCGGCCGCGGCTTTACCCGGCTTGGTGAAATCAAGCCCGACTTTGCCGCTCCCGGCGTCTCCGTTACCGGACCGGGACCGGCCGGCTCCTATGTAAGCTTCAGCGGTTCGAGTGCGTCCGCCGCCATTACATCCGGCGCCGCTGCTCTTTTTCTGCAATGGGGCATCCAGCGCACTCCCGCCCGCTATTTCACGGCACAGGAGGTAAAAAACTACCTGATCCGCGGTGCAGACCGAACTGATACTATTACGTATCCGAGCAGAGAATGGGGATATGGCCGATTACAGTTATATCAAAGTTTCACAAGCCTTATGACAAACTGATTTTCCCGCTCACAGGTTTGCTTCTATGGTATATCCGTTTGTTGATGCAAACTTTTTAATGTGCAAGTGCCTTGTTTTTGATTGTTTTCCGTTGTATCATTACGTATTATCATTATATTTATAAAACTAAAAGGGGGATTCCTGACTATGAATTACGAACGCTTGAACGATCTTCGCCTTCTTGGACTTACGATTGCCTACTACCGAAGAGCAAAAAGGAATGACGCAGGCCGAACTTGCCGAGGCGGTACATATCAGTCGTACCCATATGAGCAACATCGAAGCGCCAAATACAAAAACCTCTATTTCGATGAATCTTCTGTTCGATATCGCTGAGGCACTTGACATTCCGGTAAAAGAGCTTTTTGATTTTCAGGGACGCAGTCTGTAGGGTCTTTGAATTTTTCTCTTTAAGAGTAACCCCGCCCGGCAGTTTTTCATATCATGAATTGTAAGCAAAATGATTCCTTTGGAGGAACAAACATGAGTGATTTAGCTGCTACAAACTGTGGATGCGGATGTGACAACGGCTGTGGCTGCGATAATGGATGCGGTGTTTCCAACAACAACCTGTTCGGAAACAATGGCTGCAGTATTATCTGGATTCTGCTTCTCCTCTCCTGCTGCGGCGGATGTGGATGCGGAAACAACAACAATGGCTGCAATTCCGACTGCTGGCTCGTTCTGATTCTTCTGTTCTGCTGCGGCGGATGGAACAACAACGGCTGTGGATGCGGCAACAGCAATAACTGTGGATGCGGCTGCTGACCTTTTTCAGTCCTCCCAGATGTTCGGGCAGAAAAAGCCCCGGGTGCGGATCAACCGCCCCGGGGCTTTTTTCACCAGAATTCTCTTTCAGCGAAACCGTTTCGGTTTCCGTGCTTCTCTTTCCCGCTTTTCCATCTCTTCTCTTCTTTCTTTTTTTCTCATACATTCCAGATCTATTTCATAAAAGGCATTCCCTTCGAGTACCTGTTTTCTTTTTTGCTGTTTCTTTTCCATCCATTTTCCGGCGGTCTCCTTTTTTTTTTCTTCCTCTTATCATATGTTTTTCCCGCCTTCTGTCATTTTTTTCCGGCCCGGAACATAAGATAAAGAGAAATAAAAAGACAAATGCAGGAATGCTGCCAGGAAGGATCTTAATTTGAATCAGGAACAGGAACAAAATGTGGAACAGATGACACCGCTGGACCAGATGATCGCACAGGATCAGCTTCAGATGCTGAAGGCTGCCATTCCCTACGCCTCCTTCGGCCTGCAGCCCTCCCTTGCGATTTTGAGCAAATGGCTCGAGCTCCAGCGGACCATTCAGCTTTTTTCCCGTCCGGCCGACCTTTCCATGATGTCTGTTGATGCCCCGCACGTCTCTCCGCTTGAGATGCTGCAGGATATTTCCCGTTTTGCCGCCGGTCCGCAGCGGGATCTTCTCTCCCAGATGTTTCAGACCATGCAGATGGTCCAGATGCTTCAGAATATAAATCCCGGAAATGAGGAGGATCTGCTATGAGTTCGGATGATAAGCAAAACGACTGGTCGCAGGACCCCTCTCTTTCCGGAATTGACTTTGCCCGGCTTCAGGCACTGCAGCAGATGGCCTCTCAGAGCCGTGGAAAATCCCAGGCGGAAATGATGCCGTTTCTTCTCTCCCTGATGCAGGGGAAATCAGGGCGGCGCACAGTTTTCCGCCTCCGAGGCGGACCTGATCATCTCTGCCATCAAAGCCGGAAAATCCAAACAGGAAGCGGCAAAATTGACCAGATGGTACGCCTCTTCCGCTCCGCTGCTTCCGGGAAAAAACGCTGAAAAACTACAAACCAAAAAACGCTGCCGGTCTGGAATCCCAAACCGGTCAGCGTTTTTATTCTGTGCTTTTTCCTGCCTAGTTCTGCATGGAAAGAACGTTTTTATTTTTTACCAGGTAATCAATCAGAGAAACAACGGTCAGAATCAGTGCAACCCAGATCAGCACGGTATTCAGCACGGAAAGTGCCGGAATGTCGGCGATCAGAAGAATGATCATAATCATCTGGCTGATTGTTTTCGATTTTCCCCACCAGCTTGCTGCGATGACAATTCCATTGTCCGAAGCAACCAGGCGGAAACCGCTGATGATAAATTCTCTTGCGATGATAATAATAACCATCCACGCCGGAAGCTTGTCCAGCTCTACAAAGCAGATCAGTGCAGAGCATACCAGCAGCTTATCTGCCAGCGGATCCATAAACTTTCCGAAATCGGTAATCAGATTGTCACGTCTTGCAATGTAGCCGTCCAGCGTATCCGTGATGCTGGCAGCGGCAAAGATTACCAGTGCAATCCATTTGACGCGCTTCCGCCTACGCCAGACAGCAGGAAGAACACGAAAACGGAATCATAATTATCCGCAGAATCGTTAATTTGTTTGGTAAATTCATTGGCTTATCTCTCCTATCAGATCATATTCCAGAGCGCCGGTAATTTTCACTCTTACGAAGTCGCCGGATACGAGTGTTTCCGGTGTATTGACAAATACATAGCCGTCTACACCCGGTGCGTCCGCCTGGCTTCTGCCCACATAGGCATCCTCATCCGCCACTTTGCCCTCGATCATAACAAGAAGCTCCTGGCCGATCCTGCGCTCGCCGAGTTCTGCAGAGATATCCTGCTGCAGCTCCATCAGTTCTGCCTGACGGTCCAGTTTTACCTCCTCGTCGATCTGATGCTCCATCGCAGCAGCTGGTGTTCCTCCTCCGGAGAGTAGGTGAATACGCCGAGACGGTCGAACTCCATGTCGTTGATAAACTCGAGGAGTTCTTTGTGCTGCTCTTTTGTCTCTCCTGGGAATCCTGTGATCAGCGTGGTGCGCAGTGTGATATCCGGCATCTCGCTTCTCAGGAAATCAATTTTGTCGATCAGCTCCTGTTTGGAGGTTCTGCGACCCATGCGGCGCAGGATCTCATCGTTGGCATGCTGAATCGGCAGATCCAGGTAGTGACAGACTTTCAGCTCTTCCTTCATCGTCTGAACGAGTTCCGGATAGATGTCCTCCGGATAGCAGTACAGAATCCGGATCCAGTAGAGCTCCGGAATTTTGCAGAGCTCTTTTTAACAGAAGGTGGAGAGACGGCTTTCCGTACAGATCGATACCATAAATGGTTGTCTCCTGCGCAACGAGAACGAGCTCTTTGACACCCTGTTCTGCCATCGTCTTCGCTTCTGCTATCAGTTCCTCCATCGGAACGGAGCGGTACGGTCCGCGCAGCTTCGGAATGATGCAGTAGGTACAGTGCTTGTCACAGCCCTCTGCAATTTTCAGATATTCGTAATGGCCGCCTGTCGTTACAACGCGCTGTGCGTCAATTTTCGGCAGTCCTTTCAGATCGGCATACTCCTGGAAGCGGTCGCCGCCGAGGACATCCTGAATGGCATCCAGGATTTTGTCATAGCTGTTCGTTCCAAGTACGGCGTCAACCTCCGGAATCTCCTCAATGATTTCATCGCGGTAGCGCTCTGCCATACAGCCCGTTACCAAAAGAACCTTACAGCTTCCCGCTGTACGGTACTTCGCCATTTCAAGAATATTTTGAATGCTTTCTTCTTTGGCGTCGTGGATAAAGCAGCATGTGTTTATCACGATAACCTCTGCATCTTCCTCGGAATCGGTGATCTCGAAGCCATGCTCTACCAGAAGACCCAGCATATGCTCGGAATCTACCAGGTTTTTATCGCATCCAAGGGAAATAAACAGAATTTTCATATTATTCAATTACTGGCTCCTCTTTTGTTTCCTCTTCCGCTTCAACTTCAGATTCCGGAAGGATTGTAACCTCTCCTTTGTACATCTCCTCTACGGCGATGGAAAGCGGTTTCATGCCTTTTTCACTTTTACAAGCGGTTCAGCTCCGCCAATGATCTGTCTTGCACGTTTGCTTGTTGCAAGTACCAGAGGTAACGGCTGCTGACAACCGGTGCCTCGTCCAGATCCTGGCCCTCGTTAATAGTTGCAATCAGTTCCTGATAAGATGGATGAATCATAATAAATGCTCCTTTCTATTTTTCCAGACTTTTTTTCATCTGTTCGATAAAGTCTTTCTGGTTGCTGCTCATGAAATGCTGGCTCTGAATGGTCTCATGCATCTGTTTTACGCAGGTTTCGAGGTCGTCGTTGATCAGGACATAATCGTACTGGTCCATGCCCTGTGCTTCCTCTTTTGCACGCTCCATTCTGCCTTTGATGACTTCTTCTGTTTCCGTTCCGCGTCCCCGGAGGCGTCGTTCCAGCTCCTCGGCGGTCGGCGGTGTGATGAACACAAGAAGGGTGTCCGGACGTTTTTCCTTGACCTGAAGTGCTCCCTGGATTTCAATCTCAAGCAGAACATCTTTTCCGGCATCCAGCTGCTCCTCTACGTATGCCTTCGGCGTTCCGTAGGAATGTTTTACGTAACGCGCATACTCGAGGAAGGCATCCTCTTCTACCATGCGGTCAAACTCTTCTTCTGTACGGAAAAGTACGATACGCCGTCTTCCTCGCCCGGACGCGGGTCTCTTGTGGTGACGGAGATGGACAGCGCATAGTTGTCGTACTCCTCCATCAGGCGTTTCATCAGTGTTCCTTTTCCTGCTCCGGAAAATCCGGAAACTACAGTAAGTATTTCTCTACTCATTTTCAGATTCCCCTCGCTCTTTTTTCTGTTTCCCAGCCGCCGTTGAATCTGCGGCTGATCGTTTCCGGCTGCAAAGCCGAAAGGATGATAAATTCTTCTCCGGTGATGAGCACTGCTTTCGTGCGTCTTCCCTGCGTCGCATCGATGATGCGGTTGCTTTCCTTTGCACGCTGCACCATACGCTTGACGGGCGCCGCCTCGGGACTCACCACTGCTATTATTTTATCCGAATTTACGACATTGCCGAATCCGATGTTGATCAGTTTTGCCACAATCCGTCCTTTCCTGTACCTTCTGAAGTCTTTTTCAGAAAATACATCTACCCATACGGATTTATTATAATTCATTCAGAAAGCCTAGTCAAATCTTTTTTTTTCTGTATTATAATGAAAATACTAGAATTTCAAACAAAGGAGATATTTTCTATGGCTTTTGATGGAATTACCATTGCAAATATTGCACAGGAACTGAATCAGACCATCGTCGGCGGAAAAATCAACAAAATCGCACAGCCGGAAAAAGACGAGCTGATGCTTACTATAAAAAATAACCGTACCGTTTACCGTCTTCTCCTCTCGGCAAGTGCTTCGCTTCCGCTGATCTACCTGACGGACAACAATAAGCCCGGCCCGATGACCGCACCGAATTTCTGTATGCTGCTCCGCAAACACATCGGCAGCGCCCGCATTCTCTCCGTTACCCAGCCGGGACTCGAGCGTATTCTTATTTTTGAGCTCGAGCATTTGAACGAACTCGGCGATATCTGCCGCAAGAAGCTGATTGTGGAGATCATGGGAAAACACAGCAACCTGATCTTCTGTCAGGAGGACAATACGATCCTTGACAGTATCAAACATATTTCCGCCAACATGAGTTCTGTCCGTGAGGTTCGTCCGGGCCGCACCTGGTTCATTCCGCACACGCAGGATAAGAAAGATCCGCTCACGATCACAGAAGAAGAATTTTTCGATTTCGTCTGCACGAAACCGATGGCTGCCGCAAGGGCAATCTACACTTCCCTTACCGGCTTCAGCCCGCTGATGGCGGAGGAAGTCTGCTGCCGCGCCGGCATCGACGGCGGATTTGCGGTCAATGCACTCGAAAAAAATGCGAAGCTTCATCTGTTCCGCACCTTCTCTTATCTGATTGAGGATATCAAAAACGGCGCATTTACGCCGAACATCGTATACCAGGGCGATGAGCCGAAAGAATTTTCCGCACTGAAACTGACGCAGTATCAGGATTTGCGGGAGGAAACATACGATTCGATCTCCGGTGTACTGGAAACATACTATGCCATGAAAAACCGCATCACCCGCATCCGTCAGAAATCTTCCGATCTGCGCCGTGTCGTCAATACCGCACTCGAACGGAATGTCAAAAAATACGACCTGCAGCAGAAACAGTTAAAAGACACCGACAAGCGGGAAAAATACCGGATTTACGGTGAGCTTTTAAATACGTACGGCTACAGCTGCCAGCCGGGCGATACTTCGCTGAAAGCCGTCAATTACTATAACGGCGAGGAAATTACGATTCCGCTCGACGGAACGCTCTCTGCCGGCGAAAATGCGAAAAATACTTCGACCGCTACGGAAAGCTGAAGCGGACCCGTGAGGCACTCGAGGAACTTCTTTGTCGAGACGAAAGAGGAAATCGACCATCTCGAATCCATCAGCACGGCGCTTGATATTGCGCTCGATGAGGCTGATCTGGTACAGTTAAAAGAAGAGCTGATCGAGTACGGCTACATCCGCCGCAAGGGACCGACAGGGAAAAAAGCAGAAAATCACCTCCCATCCGTTCCACTACCGCTCTTCCGAGGGCTTTGACATTTATGTCGGCAAGAACAACTTCCAGAACGAGGAACTTTCGTTTAAATTCGCCTCCGGCAACGACTGGTGGTTCCACGCGAAAGGCCAGCCGGGCAGCCATGTCATCGTAAAGACGAACGGTAAAGAGCTGCCGGATTCCGTCTACGAAGAGGCCGCTGCTCTCGCCGCCTATTACTCGAAAGGCAGACAGGCACCGAAGGTGGAAATCGACTACACCTTAAAGAAAAACCTGCGCAAACCAAACGGAAGCAAACCGGGTTTCGTTGTTTATTACACCAATTACTCCATGATGGCGGAGCCGAACATCCGCAATCTTCAGGAAATACAGGACTGAAATTCAGAATACAAAAAGACTTTTCGCACATTCCTATCTGTTCCTCTTTGCGAAAAGTCTTTTTTCGTAAAATTTAATACTTCCTTCATTTCTTTTTCGATGCTCTATGGTATACTTTAGTATGGAAAAAGATTCCAGACGTGATCTTTTTCAACCAAACCACAGTGAGGCTGTCTCTTCTTTATCAGGACAGCCAGAGAGGAATATAACTGTTATGAACAAAACAATTCCCGAAATCATTCACCGCCGTGTTCCAACGACGCGCTATGAGGCAGACCCTTCCGAAGGCCTTTCCGCCGAGCAGGTTGCCGAGTACCGCGAGAACGGCTGGACCAACTGCGCGGTGGAACCTCCGTCCAAGACAACGGCCGAGATCGTAAAGAGCAATGTCTGTACGTATTTCAACCTGATTTTTCTGATTATTGCCATCTTTCTGATCCTTGCCGGTTCGTTCCGGGATCTTACGTTTCTGCCGGTCATCATCGCGAACACGCTGATCGGTATTGTACAGGAGATCAAGGCGAAAAAGACGCTGGAAAAGCTGTCTGTTTTAAACGCGCCGAAGGCTACTGCGATCCGTGACGGGGCTGAGGTAACACTCGCCGCGGAGGATCTCGTACTCGATGATATTGTTGTATTTACCGCAGGAAAACAGATCTGCGCTGATGCCGTCGTGCTTGAAGGTGAGGTACAGGTCAACGAATCGCTGCTTACCGGTGAATCCGATGAGATTACCAAGCGCCCGGGCGACGAGCTGATGTCCGGAAGTTTTATCGTCTCTGGAAGCTGCAAGAGCCGTCTGACCCAGGTCGGTGAAGATTCCTACATTTCCCGTCTGACCCTCGAGGCAAAGGCCATGAAAGAGGGCGAACAGTCCGAGATGATCCGCTCCCTCAACAAGCTGGTAAAGGTTGTCGGCATTCTGATCATTCCGATCGGTCTTCTGCTCTTCGGCCAGCAGTTTTTCGTCTCCCACGAAGCGTTCCGTGAGAGCATTACCTCGATGGTGGCCGCCGTGCTCGGCATGATCCCAGAAGGTCTTTACCTGCTTGCGAGCGTTGCCCTTGCCGTCAGCGTTATGCGTCTGGCTTCGCAGAAGGTTCTCGTGCATGATATGAAATGTATCGAGACGCTGGCTCGCGTCAACGTGCTCTGTGTCGATAAGACGGGAACCATCACCGAGACAAATATGAAAGTACATGACCTGATTCTGGTCGGCTCCAGTTCAGTCCCTGATACAGAATCCGGCGAAAATGCTCCCGCACCGCAGAAAGAAGAGCTTTCCCTTGCGGTCGGTGATTTCGCATCTGCCATGTCAAACGACAACATTACTATGGCGGCACTGAAAGAATATTTTAAAGACAACAACGGCAGAACTGCCGTTTCGATGACTTCGTTCTCCTCGGAATTCAAATATTCCAGTGTGACATTTTCGGATGTCTCCTACGTGCTCGGTGCCCCGGAGTTCGTTCTCCGCGATGATTTTGCACGCTATCAGAGTGAAATTGAAGCGTATACCTCAAAGGGATTCCGTCTCCTCGTCTTCGGCACATCCGAAACTGTACCAGATGGAAAGGCACTCTCCAGCCGTGTCACGCCGCTTGGCTACGTGCTTCTCCAATCCGATCCGAAAAGAAGCACCGGAAACGTTCCGCTACTTTGAAGATCAGGGTGTCCATGTCAAGGTCATCTCCGGTGATACTCCGGTAACGGTATCTGAGGTTGCCCGCCAGGCAGGGATTGCACACGCAGAGGATTATATTGATGCTTCCACTCTAAAGACACCGGAAGAGCTCGAAGAAGCAATCCTGAAATACACCGTGTTCGGCCGTGTCACACCAGACCAAAAACGCCAGTTTGTCCAGGCTTTAAAGAAAAACGGCAAGACCGTTGCGATGACCGGCGATGGTGTCAACGATGTGCTCGCATTAAAGGATGCCGACTGCTCCGTTGCGATGGCATCCGGAAGTGACGCTGCCGCACAGGCTGCACAGCTCGTTCTGCTGGACAACGACTTTTCGAAGATGCCTTCTGTCGTACTGGAAGGCCGCCGCGTTGTCAACAACCTGCAGCGCTCGGGAACGCTGTTCCTGGTAAAGAACATTTTCTCGTTTCTGCTGTCCATCTTCTCGCTGATCTCGATGGTGACGTATCCGCTGGAGCCGTCCCAGATCTCGCTGATCAGCATGTTTACGATCGGTATTCCAGGCTTCCTGCTCTCGCTAATGCCGAACAAAAACCGGATCGAGGGCCACTTTATCACGAACATTCTGACACGGGCCCCTGCCTGCGGCGCTGACCGACTTTTTGATGGTCGCAACACTCGTCGTCTTCGGCCAGGAATTTGCGGTCGGCTCGGAAGATATTTCGACCGCTGCCACCGTACTGCTCGCCATTGTCGGTTTTTATGATTCTCTACCGGATCAGCAAGCCGCTCAACTGGATGCGCTGGACGATCCTGATCGGCTCGATTATTGCCTTCATTTTCTGCAGTACCTATCTGAACCAGCTGTTCGCCATTTCTGATATGTCCAGAAAATGTATCATGCTGCTGGTCGTATTCTCTGTCGCAACAGAGCCGGTTCTGCGATATTTGAGCATCCTCGTGGATTCCATTCCTCTTTTTACCGGAAGCAGAAAATTTTCTTCCTGCGAAAACGGGAAGCGAGAAAAGCGAAATAAAACGTAAAACCAAACATCAAAAATGCCGTACAGCGTTGAAATTTTTCTCCGCCTGTACGGCATTTTTGATTTACCAATCACAGTTTCTTACTTTCTCATCTCCGGATCTTCCATGTAATGCGTCCGCTCGCCGCCGATGTATTTCGGTCTTGTCCGCGCGCAGACAACGTGCGCATCTCCGATCGTTTTCTGCGATACCCGGACCGGAACGGCTACTGCCTTCAGCTGCATGCCGATCAGCACATCACCGATATCAATACCTGCATGCGCCTGCACACGCTCTACGGTGACAGCGTCCTCCAATCCATAGTATGCCGCCATCGCAAACGATCCGCCGCCATGCAGCCACGGTACCGCGCAGACCGGCTCGTAACCGTATTTTTTTCTGCCGCCGCACGCCCAGAACAACCGCGCGGTTCAGATGCTCACAGCACTGCGCCGCCAGATACAGCCCGTGCTCCTTCGTACACGCATACAGCGCCTCAAACACCGCCTGCCCGATCTCCTGGCTGGAATCCGTTCCGAGCTTACTGTTGTGAATTTCACTCGAAGAACATCCCACTACCAGAATCTGTCCCGGTTTCATCTGCGCTGTCGTAATCAGCTCCTCTGCGACGGCACGCGCTTCCTGTCTGATTGTTTCAAGATCCATTTTGTATCCCTCCTTGCTAAACAGCAATATTTATGCAAAAGGAGACTGACTCTTTTTCCAAGAATCAGCCTCCTTTCTTCAGCTTACATAATTATTATTTCTGAACGATATTCACAATTCTTCCCGGTACGTAAATTTCTTTTTACGATGTTTCCGGTCAGTTTGTCTGCAACTGCTTCTTTTTGCAGCGGCGATTGCGGTCTCTTTATCTGCATCTTTGGCGATTTTGATCGTTCCGCGCATTTTGCCGTTGATCTGAACAGCGATCTCGGCTACTGCCTCTACGGTCTTCTCCTCGTCAAACTCCGGCCATGCGGTCTGATACAGACGGCCTTCGTATCCAAGGTCTGCCCACAGTTCCTCGGTCATATGAGGCGCAACCGGGTTCAGCAGGATCAGAAGGGTTTCAAACTCTTTCCTCGTTACTTTTCCGGCTTTGTAGAACTCGTTGACCAGAGTCATCATGGCTGCGATCGCTGTGTTGTATTTCAGGGACTCATAGTCGCTGGATACTTTCTTGATGGTCTGGTGCATTTTGGACTCCAGCTCTTTGGAGTAGGAATCTCCGTCTACCAGGCTGTCCTGCAGTTTCCATACACGCTCGAGAAAACGACGGCATCCTTTTACGCCTTCCTGAGACCAGGATGCACTTAAGTCGAAGGCACCGATGAACATCTCGTAGGTACGCAGGGTATCTGCACCGAACTCGTTGACAATATCATCCGGGTTTACCACGTTGCCGCGGGACTTACTCATCTTCTCGCCGTTTTCTCCCAGGATCATGCCGTGGGAAGTACGTTTCTGATACGGTTCCGGGCAGGTAACTACGCCCTGATCGTACAGGAACTTATGCCAGAAACGGGAATACAGAAGGTGAAGGGTGGTGTGCTCCATACCGCCGTTGTACCAGTCAACCGGCAGCCAGTATTTCATAGCTTCTTTGCTTGCCAGAGCCTCTTTGTTCTTCGGATCGGTATAGCGGATGTAATACCAGGAAGAACCAGCCCACTGAGGCATGGTATCGGTCTCACGTTTTGCAGGTCCTCCGCAGCACGGGCAGGTGGTGTTGACCCAGTCTGTCATGGCAGCCAGCGGAGACTCGCCGTTATCGGTCGGCATGTAGCTCTCTACATCGGGCAGCTCCAGCGGAAGGGATTCTTCCGGAAGCGGAACGTAACCGCACTTATCGCAGTGTACGATCGGAATCGGCTCGCCCCAGTAGCGCTGGCGGGAGAATACCCAGTCACGGAGCTTATAGTTTGTTTTGCTTTTCCAACGTGGTTCTCTTCGAGCCACTCAAGAATTTTCTTTTTTGCTTCCGCAACGGAAAGTCCGTTCAGGAAACCGGAGTTGACAAGAGTTCCCTCTGCAACGTCGGTGTAAACTTCGTTCTGTACGTCGCCGCCTGCAACGACCTCGATGATCGGCATGTTGAATTTCTTTGCAAATTCCCAGTCTCTCTCATCGTGGGCAGGAACTGCCATGATAGCGCCGGTACCGTAAGTCATCAATACATAGTCGGAAACCCAGACGGGGATTTCTTTTCCGTTGACCGGGTTGACTGCGGAAAGTCCGTCGATCATAACACCGGTCTTGTCTTTTGCAAGCTCGGAACGCTCGAAATCGGATTTTCTGGCTGCCATCTCACGGTATGCGCAGACCTCATCCCAGTTCTTGATCTCACCTTTATATTGGTCCATGAACGGATGCTCCGGAGATAGTACCATGTACGTAACACCGAACAGAGTATCCGGGCGTGTGGTGTAGATACGGTCAGCTTCTCCGGTTTATCTTTCAGGGAGAAATCAACCTCTGCTCCGTGAGAACGTCCGATCCAGTTTTTCTGGGAAGTTTTGACACGCTCAATATAGTCAACGCCGTCCAGACCGTCGATCAGCTTGTCTGCATACTCGGTGATCTTCAGCATCCACTCGCTCTTTACTTTGCGGACAACCGGGCTTCCGCAGCGCTCGCACACGCCGTTTACAACTTCCTCATTTGCAAGACCTACCTTACAGGAGGTACACCAGTTGATCGGCATCTCCGTTTTGATAAGCCAGTCCTGCCTTGAACAGCTTTAAGAAGATCCACTGGGTCCAGTGATAATACTCGGGATCTGTGGTGTTGATTTCTCTGTCCCAGTCAAAAGAATAGCCTAAGGAGTGCAGCTGCTCTTTGAAACGATGAACGTTATTTTTCGTTACGATCTTCGGATGGATGTGATTTTTGATCGCATAGTTCGGGAACTCAACGAGTGCATAGTATTTTGGTTTTGAATAATCATTAGTTGCAGCAAAGGCTTTTTCATCCTGCCAGATCTTCTGCCACTTTTTCTCAATGTTCTGTGGCTCATATCTTTTACTCATGGGTAACCTCCTGCATGTTCAAGTTCAAAGTTCTTTTTTCTCACACTGCCGCATAGGACAGCATGCACATTTGAACATATAGCTGTATTCTATCACTCTTTCCCTGTTTTTACAATTTATTTTTTCCTATATCCTCCGTTTTTCTTCAAAAACAGCAGAAAAATCCGGTTTCCGGGCGAATTCTGCTCCCGAAACCGGATTTTCTCTGTTTTATCACACTATTTTATAAAGCTTTATTCTTCTGCTTTTTTCAACCTTCGAAGCTCTTGCCTCAATCTCTTTTGCCTGGATATCGGACGGAGCCTGCTCATATCTCGCAAACTCATAGGAGAAATCACCGCTTCCGCCTGTCATGGAGCGGAGTGTTGTGCCGTATCCGTAGATCTCAAGTTCCGGAACATCAGCCTCGATAATCGTATGGCCCTTGTGATCCGGATTCATGCCGAGCACACGGCCGCGGCGTTTGTTGAGATCGCCCATGATATCGCCGGTGTATTTATCGTCTACAGTGATCTTCATCGAAACGATCGGCTCAAGCAGGATCGGACCTGCGTCCATGAATCCCTTTTTGAAGGCCTGGATAGCAGCGGTCTTGAATGCCATCTCGGAAGAATCTACCGGATGATAAGAACCATCATACAGAACGGCTTTGACGCCGACTACCGGATAAGCAGCCAGAGGGCCTTTCTGTACGGCTTCCTGGATACCTTTTTCTCAACAGCCGGGAAGTAGTTCTTCGGAACGGCGCCGCCGACAACTTCCTGCTCGAAAACGTATGGTTTCTCGAGATCTCCGGAAGCGGAGAAGCGCATTTTTACATGACCGTACTGGCCGTGGCCGCCGGACTGTTTTTTGTATTTTGCTTCTACATCCGAATTTTTGCGGATCGTCTCGCGGAAGGCTACCTTCGGACGGGACAGCTCTACTTCTACTTTGTAGCGCTCCAGCAGCTTGCTGACGATAATATCGATGTGCTGGTCGCCCATGCCGTACAGCAATGTCTGATGGTTTGCAGAATCATTGACTGCCTTCATAGTCAGGTCTTCCTGCATCATCTTGGCAAAGGCCTGGGAGATCTTATCTACATCGGCTTTGTTCTTCGGTTTATATCGTTTTGCGGTGTACGGAGTCGAAACATCCGGTTTTCCGTAGCGGACCTGATTGTTCTTTGTCGCAAGGGAATCGCCGGTTCTTGCATCGCCGAGTTTTGCGATGGCACCGATATCTCCGGCATGAAGCTCCGGTACTTCGATCGGCTTGGAGCCTTCGAGCACGTACAGCTTGCTCAGTTTTTCTTCGGATTCCTGATCTACATTATAGAGCACATCATCGCTTTTAATAACGCCGGAGCAAACCTTAATCATTGAATATTTTCCAAGGAACGGATCCACGATCGTCTTGAAAATGGTCGCGCTCTTCGGTTTCGCAAAGTCGTAATTTGCCTCGAAAATTTCGTTCGTATTGAGATTGATGCCGGCACACGGACGGGTGGACGGATCCGGGAAGTATCCGCAGATATCATCCAGAAGGTTCGATACGCCCTGCAGGTTCACCGGAGAGCCCATGCATACCGGAACGATGGTGCCGTCTCCTACGTTCATGGCAAGCGCTGCGGAAATCTCTGCTACCGAGAACTCTTCTCCGCCAAAGTAGCGGTCCATAAACTCTTCACTTGTTTCTGCCACGGATTCCATCAGGGTTTCACGGTACTTCTCCAGATATTCTACGGGTAATCCGGAGTCGGGCATTCTTCTTTTTTATCTTTTTCGATATATCTGCGGCCTTTGTTCTTTACAATATTGATATATCCTACAAATTTACCGTTTTTCACGCAGAGGCATATGAAGCGGTGCGATTTGTTTTCCGTACAGTTGGTGAGCTGCTCAACGACTTCTCGGTAGCTGACATCGTCCTGATCCATTTCCGTTACGAAGATCATACGCGGAAGATTGTATTTCTCGCAGAGTTCCCATGCTTTCTGGGTTCCGACCTGCACGCCGGCCTTTCCGGATACCACGATTACAGCGGCATCTGCTGCGGAAGCGGCTTCCTATGCTTCTCCTACGAAATCAAACATTCCAGGAGTATCCAGAACATTGATCTTATTTTTTCCCCATACGACCGGGACAAGCGTTGTGGAAATAGAGCATTTGCGCTTGATTTCTTCTTTGTCAAAATCGCTGACGGTATTTCCGTCTGTCACTTTTCCGAGACGGTTTGTCATACCGGAAAGATAAGCCATAGCTTCGGTCAGACTTGTCTTTCCGGAGCCGCTGTGCCCCAGCAGCACCACATTTCTGATTCGGTCAGTTCTAAAAACGTCCATATGTAATACCTCCCATGTAAGTAAATTTGCAGATTGCAAGGCCGCTCTTATTCGCCTTTTCTGCTTTTTATCAAGATTCACGTCTTCCGTTCCTCTTATCATAGTCACTATTCTACTAAAGTTTTTGCTTTTTTGCAAGTATATTATTCATATTTCTACAATATATTTCTGAATTTTTAAATTTTATATGTATTTTAGCTGGTTATTCTGCCTTTCTTCCTCTTTTCTATCTGGCTTTTCTGTGGAATCTGCCGGATTTTATGCAAAGCAAGCAAAATTGCTGCCTTCCAAAAATGCTTTGTCGCTTTAAAGCAAGAAATCTTTGACATTTGATTTCAGATGCTTTACAATGTCTTTTATACGATTTACCTACGAAAAATTGTCAGAAAGGACTACTTGAATTATGTGTGATACATCCGAAAAAAATCTGTATCGGCTTTATCGGCCTTGGCCTCATCGGCGGCTCCATTGCAAAAACCCTCAGAAAGGTTCACCCGGAGTATAAACTGATGGCATACTGCCGCACCAAAGCGACGATCGAAGAGGCAATTCAGGAAGGCGTGATTGATATCGCGCTGGAAGAACGGGACGACCGCTTTGCCGACTGTGACTATATCTTCTTATGTGCTCCTGTCAGCACCAACATCTCCTATCTTCCGTGCGTAAAAGGCATCGCAAAACCGGGCTGTATCATCACAGACGTCGGAAGTGTAAAAGGAGAAATCCATCAGGCGGTTGAGACCCTCGGCATGACGCACCAGTTTATCGGCGGCCATCCGATGGCAGGCTCCGAAAAGACGGGATATTCCAGCGCCACCGATTACCTGCTGGAAAATGCTTACTATATGATTACACCCGGACCAGATGTTGAGATCGCGACAGTTTCCGCTTTCGTTGATCTTGTCCAGTCCTTAAAGGCGATCCCGATGGTTTTAACATACGAAGAGCACGACTACATCACCGCAGGTGTCAGTCATCTGCCGCATATCGTTGCCGCTACCCTGGTCAATGCACTCGCATCCCTGGACACACCGGAAGAGCAGATGAAAACCGTTGCTGCAGGCGGCTTCAAGGACATCACCCGCATCGCTTCCTCCTCCCCGGAGGTATGGCAGCAGATCTGTCTCTCAAACCAGAAGCAGCTCTCGAATGTGCTGGATTCCTATATCCGCCTTCTCGTCCAGGCAAAGTATCTGGTCGATAACAAAAAGGGGCACGAGCTCTACAATATGTTTGAGAGTTCCCGCGAATACCGGAATTCCATGGAAGATTCTTCCTATGGACCGACAAAGAAAGAATACGTCGTTTACTGCGACCTGCTCGATGAAGCCGGCGGAATCGCAGCCGTTACAACAATTCTTGCCATCAACCAGATCAATATTAAAAATATCGGCATTACGCATAACCGCGAGTTCGAAGAGGGTGCTCTCCGCATTGAATTTTATGAAGAGCAGGCAGGCATTCTTGCCCGGAAGGTCTTAAAAGACCATGGCTATACCATTCATATCCGCAATTAAAAGCGCGTATATCTTGACAGGAGGAAGTTACGTTATGCAGTTCCAGAAAGCAGTACGTCCTCTGCGCGGAGAAATCTCCGTGCCGGGCGATAAATCCATTTCCCACCGCGCCGTCATGTTCGGTGCCATTTCAGAGGGAACCACAGAAGTCACAAACTTTTTACAGGGTGCCGACTGTCTCTCCACCATCTCCTGCTTCCGCAGTATGGGCGTGAGATCGAGAACACGCCGGAGCGCATTCTCGTTCATGGAAAAAGGCCTGCACGGGCTTTCGGCTCCGTCCGCCGTTCTCGACTGCGGAAACAGCGGAACAACGACACGCTTGATCTCCGGCATTCTTGCCGGCCAGAACTTTTCCAGTACACTGACCGGTGACACCTCCATTCAGAAACGGCCGATGGGACGCATCATCAATCCGCTGACCCAGATGGGCGCTTCCATCCGCAGTATTCCGGAAAACGGCTGTGCGCCGCTTGCGATCAACGGCCATCCGCTCCACGCCATCTCCTATCTTTCGCCGGTCGCATCCGCACAGGTCAAATCGTGTGTCCTGCTTGCCGGACTGTATGCTGACGGAAAAACAAGCGTTACCGAACCGGCTCTTTCCAGAAACCATACGGAGCTGATGCTGAAATTCTTCGGCGCCGACGTTGCCTCCCGAAGGGCTGACCGCATCGGTTCTGCCGGACCCGGATCTCCATGGAAATCTCGTCCGTGTGCCGGGAGATATTTCCTCCGCCGCCTACTTCATCGCCGCCGCGCTGATAGTTCCAGGCTCTGAGGTGCTCCTGAAAAATGTCGGCATCAACCCGACCCGCGACGGTATGCTCCGCGTCTGCCGCGCCATGGGTGCTGACATCACACTTCTGAATGAGCAGAACTCCGGCGGAGAACCGGTTGCAGACCTTCTCGTGCGCTATACGCCGTCTCTTTCCGGCACCGTCATCGAGGGCGAACTGATCCCGACCCTGATCGATGAAATCCCGATCATCGCGGTTCTTGCCGCCACAGCGAACGGTACAACCGTGATCCGGAATGCGGAGGAGCTGAAAGTCAAAGAATCGAACCGTCTTGATATCATGGTAAACGAACTCACCGCGATGGGTGTTTCCCTGGAAGGCACGGACGACGGCATGATCATTGAGGGCGGAAAACCGTTCCACGGCGCCCAAATCGACAGCCGCCTCGACCACCGCATTGCGATGTCGTTTGCAATCGCTTCGCTTGCCGCAGAGACACCGACGGAAATCCTGCGCGCCGGCTGTGTGGATATCTCGTATCCGACATTCTACCAGGATCTGGCACGGCTGCAGGCATAAAAAACGTTTAAACAAAAAATGGATTGTGAAGATCATTTCCTCACAATCCATTTTTTTGCATTTACGCGGGCAACGAGCCAAAGTCCATTTTTTGCCGCGATAACTTGAGAAAACTCGCGGAGCGTGTTTCCTGTTCTTCCGGCCGTTCCAACCGTTTCTCCCTGCCATACCCGCGTTTCGATTCCAAGCCGCGAATAATTCCAGATCCGTTTTTCCGGCACTGCGCTTCCCTTCTGTGCCAGAACGATCACTGTCGAACCACCGAAGGCAAAATAGCCTTTCTCTTCGCCGCGCTGTACACGTCTCGCCGCTCCGGCATTTTCATTGACAATCTTTCCGACCATCATCGCGCCGACCTCCATCTGCAGCAGTGTGCCGAAATTTGCGGACTGCAGCAGCGTGTAGGTTCTCGTATTTTCTTTATAGATCGGGCAAAAATCATTCGCCGCCGGATTGACCGTGTGGAGCACACCCTCAATCCGCCGTTCCGTCGAACAGACGCCGTCATCCACAAAGAGATACCGGTGATAATCGTCCACGGAAAGCCGGAACAGAAATAACGTTCCGCCCTCATACCGTTTTGCCAGTTTCCGGTCGCGCAGAAGCTGTTCCAGCGTATATTCTGTGTTCTTGATCTCAAACTTCCCGTTCTCATGAATCGGATAAACCGTAAGCCGCACATCACACGGGCTGATAAAATCCTGCGGCGCATTGGAAAACGGACGTGCATCCATTTTCAACTTCCGCACAAAGAAATCATTGAACGAGATAAACTGCTTTGCGGTACATTCCTTCAGTGAAATATTATTTTTCTTTACAAACGGTGCAACCAGCGGCACCGATAAGCGGCTGTCCAGAAAGCAGCCTGCCGCACGAGATACAAATGGCTGAACCAGCGGCTGCATCGCGGCTCTTCCGGCGGCATGGCTGTACATCATGTGCAGAAAACGGTCCTGCAGATCATTTTCCTCGCGGATCAGATCAAGCTTTGGATGATTTTTCCCCTGTTTTCGGTAAGGATAAGCGCAGAGTCTCAAATCGTTCTTCCTCCCTTCCAGATCAGAAGTCCGCGGAGCACAGCCACTCCAACGACCGCTACCAGCACAGCAAGCTCTTTATTCGTCGGCTTGCGGAAGCGGAAATCCGTGATAAACAGAACGCCGACCGCCAGCACCAGCAGATGCAGCCAGATCAGAAAGTATCCGCGGCAGAGCGGTGCAAAGACGAACAGCAGCGGCAGAGCTACTGACATCGAGGTAATCGGCAGTCCCTGGTAATATTTCCGGTTCTCCGAAGTTTCATTCTGACGCTTCTCTTACATCACGTTAAAATATCCCAGACGGATCACGCCCGCAAGACCGTAGAAAATAAGAATCGGAATGCTGTAAAAATGTGTCATGCCAAGCTCATAGCAGAGCACGATTGGAAAGACGCCGAAACAGACCACATCGCAGAGCGAATCGATCTGAATGCCGAACCGCTTTTCATCTTCGGTCCTGTTTTTCTTCGTCCGCGCAATTTTTCCATCGAACATATCGCACAGTCCGGAAAAAGCAAGACAAAAATCGCCCAGTTAAAGTGTCCCCGCGTTGCAAGAAAAATGCCGCTGATGGACGATGCAAAGCTGATATATGTTAATATTACGGTATAATCATAGAACCCTATCATATGTAGTTCCCCCTCTTTTTTTCTCTTTTCGTATTCCCGATCGTAAGCTGTGCGACGATGGTAAAGACTGCACTCACCAGCAGTTCCCCGTAGTAGCCGAGCCCTCTGGAAAGCACCATTGCCGGAAGAAGCAGCGTGCTTCCAAAGACCGGCGGGAAAATTTTTCAGGAACAGTGTCTCGCTGATTCCCATTCCTCCCGGAAGCGGCAGCATGTCAACCGATACGGAAATGACCGCCTGCAGCAGCACAATGGTGATAAAGGAAATGCCTGATAAATGGAAGGCGCGGTATACAAACCATGTTGCTGCAAACAAAGCAAAAACCTCTGTGCAAAGGTAATCGCAAGGACATTGACCAGCACCATTTTGTGGGTGCCAAGATACACTGCCGTATTCTGGTAGACTTCCATGGAAGCTTCCAGTTTTTTCAGGCGGCTTTCTTTTCGTTTCATCAAATGCAGTTTTTCCACGATTTTCAGTCCCAAAACCAGAATTGTCCGCGCAAGCGCCGGATGAAAAACCAGAATAAGCATGGCTGTGACACAGAAGACATTCAGACCGATTCCCAGATAGAAAACCGGAAGGATTTCCGTCAGATACCGGTGCAGGAAGCCCTGTCCGAACAGAACAAGCCCAAGTCCCACCACGACCAGCACCGCTTTGTAAGTGATCGTGACGATCATCAGAATCACCGTTGATACCGGAAGAGATATTTTCTCCTTTTTTCATATAGTAAAGCTGCATCGGCTGGCCGCCGCTTGCGGACGGTGTGATACAGCTGAAAAAATCCGACGGAAGAAAACAGAAAACATGTCCGCTTCTTCACCGGAATCTGGAAGGAATGCATCATGTACCAGATGATGATCGATTCTCCCCAGATAAAAAACACGACACAGAACAGTCCCGGCAACAGCCACCGCACATCTGCCCGCCGCATTGCTTCCATCATTGCGCCAAGGTCTTCGCCGTGGAAAAAAACACCGTATATCGTCAACGCAAAAATCACAACGAGAAAAACGGTATTCACGATCATTTTTCTTACTCTGCACGGCGTTTCCACCTCCTTCGTTCCAATATCATGCCATACCATGCACCAAGATGCGTGCGTCCCGCGATCTGCCACGTCACTTCTGCCAGAAGCGCTCCGCCAATCACATCTGCAATCACATGCTGCTTTGTTGTCAGCGTAGAGACAAACACGGCAAGTGCCGCCCAGAAAGAGAACCGCTGATACCAGCGCGGAATCTCCCGTCTGCCACGGACTGCGATATAGCAGAACCAGCTGTTCAGGCAGTGAATCGATGGGAACAAATTGTCCGCCGCATCCATCTGGTAGAGCAAGGCAAGCATCTGATTCCAGAATCCCTGTTCCGGGATCGACGGCCTTACGTTCGTTGTCGGCAGCAGCAGATAAAATGCCATACAGACAAGCCGCGCCAGAACATCTGCTGCAAAGAACCGCCAGACAAATTCTTTCTCTCTGCTTGCGGCAATCAGATAATTTACAATCCAGACCAGATAACAGCCAAAATAAATCACGATCGTCCACGGGATCACCGGGATCTGCTGGTCCAGCACCGTTTCTATATTGTAATGTTTCCACGAACTGGTAAACGGCCGCGTTCCAAAATAAGCGATAAAATTCGCTGTCAGCGTCAGAATTAGCGGCAGGATACCATAGCATGGAAACTTTCTTCTCTCGTCTCTCTTCAAAATCCGTCCTCCCTTGTCTCAAACACGTATCAGTATACGCAAAAACATTCCCTGACACAACCCAGTTCCGCTCGTTTTCAGAAACCTTAATAAAATCTTCTGTTTTTCGGCAGGAAAAAAGAAAGATTTAGAAGATTCGCTGGACAAAAAAAAACGACCATATAGGGCTTCGCTGGTGTTCCTATATGGTCGTTTTCTTTCAGCATCGTATTTTTGTCATAAACGAATTTTTTATTCAATCATCATGGCATCGCCGAAAGGAGAAAAAAGCGGTATTTTTCTCTTACAGCCTCTTCATAAGCTGCCATAATATGCTCTTTTCAGCCAGTGCAGACACCAGCATAACCAGTGTGGATTCCGGCAGATGAAAATTGGTGATCAGACCGTCAATCATTTTAAAGCGGTAGCCCGGATAGATAAAAATCTCTGTCCAGCCGCTTCCGACCTTTAAGATTCCGTCCTCTCCAGTTGCAGACTCCAGTGTACGGCAGCTGGTAGTTCCAACTGCGATCACACGGCCGCCTGCTGCTTTCGTATCGTTGATCAGTTTTGCCTGATCCTCCTCCACCATATAGAACTCAGAGTGCATATGATGCTGAGTCACATCGTCTACCTTCACCGGACGGAAGGTGCCAAGGCCAACATGCAGGGTTACATGGGCGATCTTTACACCGGCATCCTGTACCTGCTGCAGAAGCTCTTTCGTAAAGTGCAGTCCTGCGGTCGGAGCGGCTGCGCTTCCCTCGTGTTTCGCGTATACCGTCTGATAACGGTTCTTGTCCTGCAGTTTGTGTGTGATATACGGCGGCAGCGGCATTTCACCAAGCTGATCCAGAATTTCTTCAAAAATGCCTTCATAGGAGAACTGGATCAGGCGGTTTCCTTCATCGACAATATCTACAACCTCTCCGGTCAGAATTCCGTCTCCAAAGGAGATTACGGTTCCGACCTTGCATTTTTTGCCCGGTTTTACCAGCGTTTCCCAGATGTCATTTTCTTTTCTTTTTTTAACAGAAGGATTTCGATTGCCGCATCCGTTCCGACCTTGGAACCATAAAGACGCGCCGGAATTACCTTCGGTATCATTGATAACCAAGACAGTCGCCTGGTTTCAATACTGCAGAATATCACGGAAATGGCCATGCTCATATTCACCGGTTTCTTTTATTCAGATGCATCAGGCGGGAGGCGCTGCGGTCTTCGAGCGGATCCTGCGCAATCAGTTCTTTTTGGCAGATCATAATAAAAATCTGATGTTTTCATTGGTTTCCTCCATTCTATTGCAAGCCGGCGCATAAGGCCGGTGGTCTACAAAATATTGTTCTATAACTCGCTGCACGCTTTCTTTTAAGTCCAACGCCCCATTATACCATTACATCTGCCATCTGACAAGAAATTTAGGAAACCATTTCTGCGATTTTTCTTTATTCAATCACCGCTGTGCTTCCCCACACCGTCACGGCTTCTGTTTTTTCGTCACAACGATCTTTTTCTCGATCCGTTCTTTTAATTCCGGCACATGGGAGATAATGCCGACCATACAGTTTCCGCCGGCAAGTCCCTCCAGTGCCTTGACTGCCTGATTCAGAGACTCCTCGTCGAGCGAACCAAAGCCCTCATCCACAAACATCGCATCGAGCTGGATTCCTCCCGCGTACGACTGGATTTCATCGGAAAGGCCAAGTGCAAGTGAAAGCGATGCCTGGAAGGACTCACCGCCGGAGAGAGTGCGGACGCTGCGCTCTGTTCCGTTATAATGATCGATGACATTCAGATCCAGACCGGCTTTTTCTTTTTTATTTGCACCGTCCTCCTGCCGTTTCAGTTCATACTGCCCCTGCCGCTCATGGTCAGGAAGCGGAGATTGGCTTTTCGCAGAATCCGGTCAAAATAGGCCATCTGAACGTACGTCTCGAGTTCGATTTTCCGCTTTCCGCCAAGAGTGCCGCCAGCCGTATCAGCGAGTGCGCGTACCCATTTGTACTCCTCTTCCACTTGCCTGCATCTGGCTCTGCTGATTCTGCACTGCCTGATATGTGGCCCGGTTCGTATTCGCCGCATGGTACTGTTCGCTGTGTTTCTGATCAATTTTTTGTTTCTGCTCTGTCAGCTCTGCAATTTTTTCCTGCAGTTCTGTTTCGGAAGGAAGGGTATCTTCTGTCTCTGCAGCCTCTTCGAGGGAACGGATTGCTGCAATGGCTGCGTGCACTTCGGTCAGATGATTTTTTACCTTGTCGAACAATTTTTTGGCTTCCTGCTGTGCCTGCTCTAACTGCGCTTTTTTCGCACTCCACTGGGAAATGTCGGTCCGCAGCTGTGTTTCATCTTTTCCAGCAAGCTGTGCTTCTTTTTCCCCGATCTTTTCCAGCAGCGTTTTTCCATTTCCCTTACTTTTGTTTCCAGCAGTTCTTTTTCGTGAATGGCTTTTTCCCGCTGTTCCATCTGCTCTGTCCCAGTCTGAATGATCCGTTTCAGAGCTTTCCATTCTTTTTGTTTTGCAAAGCTCTTTTTACGTATCGAAACTTGATTTTCTCCTGCTCCAGAGCTTTTTCACATTCCAATGCGGCCAGCATCAGCTGCTGAAGCCTCTCTTCTTTTTCCGGTTCCTGTTGAAAAGTACCCAATCTGTCTTTAGCTGTCTGCAGCTGTCCTGCATCGGCCTTCTGATCTTCCGCCGCAGCTTTTAAGATCTCTTCTATTTTCCGTTCAGCTGTACAGAAAACGTCTGTTTTCTCCTTCCAGCCGGCCAATCTCTGCCTGTTTTCTGCCATCACCTGTTTCCGTTTTTCCCGCTGCTTCTGTTCCTGCTGCTGCTGTTTTTCATATGCCGCATATTCTTCCCGGCGCGTTTTCTGACGCTTTTCTTCTGATGCAAGCTGTTTTCTGTTTCCTTGGCAGCCTGTGCAAACTGCTCTTCTGATAGCTGTGCCAGACGTTCCTGTTCTTTTTGGCATTTCTGATCCGCTGGTGCTTCTTTTTGTCCTTGCCGGAGCAGCGGCTCTCAGGCAATCCGCCGTGCCAGTTCTTCCCTTGCCGCTTCCGTCTGTCTTCCGAAGTTTCCGCCGCTTCGCTTAATGCCGCAGTCACTTCGTTCTGCTTCTGCAGTTTTTCTTTTTGCTGATCCAGTGTTTCTTTATCCGGCACATGTTCCGCCTTTCTGCCAGCACTGGATGATGCACGATCCGCAGACCGGGCACATGGGTTCCCTCTGTCAGATTTTCTGCCAGGATTCCCGCCTGCGCATCCAGAAACAACCTTTCCATCTCCTGATATGTTTCCCGCACATCATTTCTGATTTCCAGACTTTTTCGATACGCCTCCTGCTTCTCCTTCCACACTCTCTCCGCTGCCGTCCAGTTTCTCAGCAGCTGTGAAAATTCTTTTTCCTGCCTGCCGCCATTTTTCCTCCTGCAGGGCAGCATCCTGTCTTTCTGTCAGCCGCACCGCCGTCGTTTCCATCTGAACCGAAAGCGCATTTTCCTGCTCCTGCAGATGCTTTAACTCTTCGGTCAGAACTGCGGCCTTTTTGATTCGCCGCAAGAACCGCCTCACGGTAGGATGTCATCGTTTCAAGCCGTTCCGTACCTGTGTCTCTTTCTGCTCCGCCCGTGCCAGAAGCGTCTCCGTTCCGGAAAGTGCTTCTTCCTGTTCTTTTGTTCTGTAATCTGCGCTTTTGCCTGTTCCTGCTCCGTTCGCAGCCCTTCTTTTTCTTCCGCTGCCGTCTGCAGTTCCTTTCGCCGTTCCAGAAGTTCCTCTTTTTCCTGCTTCATCTTCTTCAGCAGTTCCAGGCTTTCCTGTTCTGCGCGGATCTGCTCCTCCAGTTCTTTGCAGATGGAAGCCTCCCGTTCTGCCCGTTCGCTTTTCTGCTGTTTTTCCGCCTCTTCCGGGATCAGCTCCTCCAGTTCTTTTTCTTTCTGGGCTTTTTCCTCCTGCCGCTTCCGGCTCTCTTTTACCTTTCAAGCAGCCGGTTCTGCTGTTCCATCTGCGTTCCCAGTGCACTTTGCGCTCCTCTTCCAGCCTGGAAAGGCGCTCCTGATCCATCTCGATGCAGAGCGCCAACAGCTCCATGCCGCGCATCACCTCTCCGTCAAATTTTCTCTTTTTTCAGCTTTGCAAGTTCTTTCTGAAACACCGCATCCTCCGGGCAGACAATCCCCTCGAGATACTGGCTGATGCTCCGTTTTTTCTCATCATACGTTTTTCCACCGCGCTTTCGCGGCATCCCGCAGACGATTCTGCAGCTCCTGATAAATTTCCGTATGGAACATTTTCTTCGGAAAATTTCACTTCGATCTGCCGTTTCTGCCAGGAGAAGTTTCTGGAAATCCCCCTGCGCAATCATGGCAATCTGCCGGAACTGACGCTGATCCAGTCCAAGAAGCTGCGTTACTGCCTTGGTCACTTCCGTACCTTTTGTGACCGGCTGCCGCTCGTCCGGGAAAATCAGCTCTGCATTCGCCTTCTCTGTTGTCATCCCCTGGCCGCGGTCTTTCGGGCGCAGATACTCCGGATTCCGTTTTACGGTGTAATCTTTTCCACGGTATGTGAAGGTGAGTTCTACAAAGGTGCGTACTTCCGGTTTCGCATATTTGCTGCGGAACATCTCCCCCCTTCCGGATTTCACCGCTCGCCTCGCCGTAGAGTGCAAACGTGATCGCATCAAAAATTGTCGTTTTTCCCGCGCCGGTATCACCTGTAATCAGATATAATCCACCGCCGCCCAGCTGTGTAAAATCCAGATCCATCCGGTCCGCGTACGGGCCGAATGCGCTGATGGTCAATTTCTTTGGCTTCATTCCTTCATCCCCCGCAATAGTTCTTCTACAAACTGCTCCTGCACCTCTGTCATCGACTGGTTATTCTGCAGCTCATAAAACTCCTGAAACAGCTCCAGCTCTGACTTCTCCTCCACACGTTCAGCCGCACGGACTTCTGCATTCGACCGCGTTCGTTTATTATCATATTCGAGACGCATCAGATTGGGATAAATGGTCGAAGTTTTGCCATGCCGTCCGGCACATCCTCTTCATCCGTCAGGGTCACCTGCAGGTAATCTTCGCAGTCTCTGTTCTCATAAAATGATTTCGCCGTCACTTCCAGATACGTTCCGCGGATTTTCCGGAGATCATGGAGCGGTTTCAGCGGAATCGTACGAAGGTCCACGCTGCTTTTTTCTTTTAATTCCACGACGGTAATCGACTTCTCCTGCCCGCCTCCGGAAAACGAATATTTAAGTGGTGCACCGCAGTAGCGCGCAAATCGCGGCCGACTTTCTGCGGACTATGGATATGGCCGAGCGCCACATATTCAAACAGAAGCAAAGAGTTCTGCCGGTATCTGATCCACATCACCGACCTGCAGTTCTTCGGCATCGCACCGCTTCGCCCCTGTCACAAACTGGTGCGCAAGAAGCACATTCCGCTCCTTCTCATCGATTTTGGTCTGCTCCAGCGCAATCCGCACAGCGTCCGCCGCAGACCGCACCTCCTCCGCACGCTCCGGAAGAGCATGACGTATCGTCGACGGCCGTAAAAATGGAAGAAGGTAAATCCAGACCGTTCCATATGCATCCTGCATCGGAATCTTTTCTACGGTTCCGTCATATACCTTTGAAAAATAAATGCCGCTTTTCCCCATCAGACTCGATCCAAACGCCAGACGCTCCGCCGAGTCGTGATTACCACTGATGATAAAAGCCGGAATTTTCTGCTCCAAAGCCGGGTCAGAAACGCATCAAACACCTGCACTGCCTCCGCCGTTGGAATCGTCCGGTCATATACATCTCCGGAAATCAGAACTCCATCCGGTTTTTCCCTGATCTGCTGCATACAGAATCTGCGTTAAAATATATTTCTGGTCCTCGATCATGGAAAACTCATGCACGCGTTTTCCAATGTGAAGATCCGATAAATGAAATAGTTTCACGAAAAACCTCCCTCTGTACTTATATTTCTTTTCTCATTATACAATATCCACCTTCAAAAAAGAAATCATCTGTTCGATTTTTGTAAGTATTTCAGGATGCAAAAAACTCCCGTTCACACAGGAGTTTCTGACGTAGCGAGAGGGGATTCGAACCCTCGACACCGCGGGTATGAACCGCGTGCTCTAGCCAACTGAGCTATTCCGCCATATGTAATTATTGATATCTATGGGACCTATAGGGCTCGAACCTATGACCCTCTGCTTGTAAGGCAGATGCTCTCCCAGCTGAGCTAAGATCCCATA